>ODAI014752422.1_pt1 | contig 13851 bp, 8 predicted proteins | sample 1539321 | NCBI WGS metagenome assembly ODAI01 (sample SAMN02144231, study PRJEB22623) | gut metagenome | biome: sheep rumen | host: Ovis aries | place: New Zealand
CTGCAGGTCGCAGAGCCGCATGTTGGAGTAATGTGCCTCGTCAGACACATAGACGACCGGCATTTTGCCCGTCCGGTTGAACAGGTAGTTGGCGCCGAAATAGATGCCGTGATTGTTGCCGTCCGTTCCGCTGTGGGTGACGATGCCCCAAACACTGTCGTTCGAGAAACCATACAGGGGCGCGAAGAACTCAATCACATCGCGCTCAAAGGCCTGTGAGGACATACGCCATGGCTGGTCGGTCATGGGGTCGCCGGCGTTGTTCAGGTTGACTTCATCCATGCCGGTACGAACGTACCATTTGTAGAAATCGTGCAGAGGGGAGTGTTGATTGACAGGATAACCAAAATACGTTTGCTGCCCTTTTTTCCATTCCCGGGTCCAATCATCCAGTTTCTCAAACCCCGAACTTTGGGCGAAGGTGAACGTAGCAACGAGAACGGCTACGAGGAGTGTTAGTTGTTTACGCATGAGAATAAATTATTTAGGGTGATTATTTTGAGTGTTGGAGTAGGGGTATACAATTGCGACAGCGCCTCTTTGACTTGGCTGACTGTCAGTTCGGCATCTAACCCCTTGTTGATGGCGACCTGCAGGGCACTAAGATCCCCTTTGGCTTCGAGGCAGGCAATGGCGGAGATATACGCAGCCTGCTCTGTCGAAAATGATAACTGTTTCAATATCTTTTTACACATGAATGTAAGGATTTGGACTGCAAAGTTACGATTTTTTTTTCAAATGTGCAAATCTAAATGGCAAATATGCCAAAAAAAAGAGGTTGTATTGACATTTTTGCGTCAAGATTTGCATATGTGGATTTTTTTTTGTAATTTTGCAGCCAATTTGAAACTATCAAGAAATGATTACAATTGAACAACTGAAGGATGTGCAGGACCGTGCAGATAAGTTGAAAGCCTATCTTGCCATTGACGAAAAGCGCATCCAATTGGAAGAAGAGGAGTTACATACCCAGGCACCGGGTTTCTGGGATGATGCCAAAGCAGCCGAGGTCCAGATGCGCAAGGTAAAGAGTCTGAAATCGTGGATTGAAGGCTATGAGGGTGTGCGCAGCAGCGTAGAGGAACTGGAACTGGCGGTGGAATATTTCCGTGAGGAGATTGTCAGCGAGCAGGATGTGGACGAAGCATACGCCAAGGCGCTTGCCGAAGTGGAGGCGCTGGAAATGAAAAACATGCTGTCAGAGGAAGAGGATCAGATGCCTGCCGTCCTGAAGATTGTGGCGGGAGCAGGCGGTACGGAGGCGCAGGATTGGGCGGAGCAACTGATGCGTATGTACCAACGATACTGCGAACGTCATGGGTACAAAGTGACCATTACCAACCTGCAGGAAGGTGACGAAGCGGGAATCAAGACAGTGACCTTCAACATAGAAGGCGACATGGCGTATGGTTACCTGAAGAGCGAAAACGGGGTGCACCGGTTGGTTCGCGTGTCGCCATATAACGCCCAAGGTAAGCGCATGACATCATTTGCCTCGGTGTTTGTGGTGCCTCTTATTGATGACTCTATCGAGGTGGAAGTCAATCCCGCGGGGATCAGTTGGGACACCTTCCGCAGTTCCGGTGCAGGCGGACAGAACGTGAACAAAGTGGAGTCCGGCGTACGTCTGCACTATAAGTTCAAGAACCCATTGACCGGTTTGGACGATGAGATAGTGATTGAAAACACCGAGACGCGCGACCAGCCCAAGAACCGTGAAAACGCGTTGCGTCATCTGCGTTCGCAGTTGTACGAACTGGAACTGGAGAAACGGCGTCAAGCCCAAGCGAAAGTGGAAGCGGGTAAGAAAAAGATAGAGTGGGGTAGCCAAATACGCTCCTATGTGTTCGACGACCGGCGTGTGAAAGACCACCGAACGAACTATCAGACCAGTAATGTGGGGGCTGTGATGGATGGGGATATCGATGGCTTCATCAAGGCATACCTGATGGATAATTGACAATTAAAAATTTGTAAATTATATGAAGAAAGCATTGCTTATAGGGCTGTTGAGCCTTGTCGGAATCATTGGACTAAAAGCGGAAGAAGCGAAGAATGACACGATTGACGGTTGGCAGTTTACCACCATTGACTCGGTAGGTATCACGCCTGTGAAAGACCAAAACCGTTCGGGCACGTGTTGGAGTTATTCCACCATCGGTTTTCTGGAGAGCGAGATTTTGCGCAAGAAAGGTATTGAAATGGACCTGAGCGAGATGTTTGTTGTCAGCCATACAATGATGGACAGGGCCGTGTATTTCGTTCGCCAGTACGGCGAAGGCAGCCAATACGCCCCGGGCGGCTCTGCCTATGATGTCATCTACTGTATGGAACATTATGGTTTGGTTCCACAGGAAGCCATGCCGGGCATCCTGTACGGTGATACCCTGCCCAACCATACTGAAGTCGATGCAATCTGCAAGGGATTTCTCAACGGCATCACCGGCGGTAAGGTGAAAAAACTGACACCCGTTTGGCGTGACGCCTTCCAAAGTATTTGGGATACCTATCTGGGCAAATGTCCGGAGGAGTTTACCTATCAGGGAAAGACCTACACACCCCGCTCGTTTGTGCAGTGGCTGGATATGAAGGAGTCTGACTACGTGTCAATTACATCCTATACCCACCATCCGTTCTACGAGCGTTTTGCATTGGAGGTGCCTGACAATTGGCGCATGGACCAGATGTACAATGTGCCCATGGAGGACATGATGCGTATCATTGACAATGCCATCAAGAATGGTTATACCTTGGCATGGGGTGCGGATGTCAGTGAGACCGGTTTCACCCGCAAAGGTATTGGCGTAATGCCTGATGCCGACCACGGAGCCGACTTGACCGGTTCGGATGCTGCCAAATGGCTCGGATTGTCAGCGGACGACAAACGGAAAGAACTGACCAAGCGTCCGTTGCCTGAAATGGAAATCACCCAGGAAATGCGCCAGAAAGCATACGACAACTGGGAGACAACCGATGATCACGGCATGCAAATATTCGGCATTGCCAAGGATCAAAACGGCAAAGAGTACTACATGGTGAAGAACTCGTGGGGTACAGCCCGCTCGGATTACAAGGGAATCTGGTACGTCAGCCGTGCCTTCATGGCTTACAAAACCAACGATGTGTTGGTTCACAAGGACGCTCTGCCCAAGGATATCCGTAAGAAATTGGGAATAAAGTGATTGTCGTGAAATAAATGAATAAATGTGAAAATAATAATATGATTAAATGATAAAGCGTTGGTTATATAACGCCCGTAGTTTTGCTGTTCCACAGAACCTGATGCCGAGTATCTTGACGGTTGTGATGGCTTTGGGTGTACCGGGATTCAATATATGGTTGGGGTTGTTGGCGGTGGCTGGCGTTTGCTTGGTGCACTTGGGCGGCAACCTGCTGGACGATTATTTTGACTATCAAGACGAACTGCTGGATTATCGTGAGGAGCTCCGGAAAGAGGGCGAAAAGGCTTTCACGGACAAATACCCCTATCTGCGCGATGGTAGCACCACTCTGGGACAACTGAAAGCCGCCATTGCCGTGTTCTTCGGTTTGGCGCTGGTGTGCGGACTGATTATATGGGTGGCACGGGATTTCGACATGACTTTGGTCATTATTGCAGCCGTGGCAGCGTTTCTGTGTTTCTTCTACTCGGCACCGCCGTTCAAACTGGGTTTCCACGGATTGGGGGAACTGGTGATTGGTATTTGTTTCGGACCATGTCTGGTGTGCGGCGTGTACGAATCGACATGCGGCGCGTTATATACGCCTGAGACAGGGTTTGCATGGCATATCCTTATGTTGGGCATTGCCATTGGCATGTTCGTCACCAATATTCTCTATACGCACTCGTTTGTCGAGCGGCATGTGGACGATGTCAGTCATAAGAAAACACTTGCCGTATTACTCAGGACCGATGCAGCCGGACTGACCGCTTACGCCATTTTTCTGTTCACACCTTTCCTGCTTATTGTAGGCTGCGTGCTTACAGGTTACATCCACTGGGCGTACCTGTTTGTGCTGTTGATGTTACCCCAGGCTTGTTGGGTCATGTGGGCGATGGTGATGTTCGCCAGGAAGGTGGAAGTGCCGACGGACAATCCGCCCAAGTGGCTCGGACCCATGGACAATTGGGAGAACATCGAACAGGACAACCGCTACTACCTGATGCGCTGGTATGCCATGCGCAATGTCAATACCGGTTTCTGCCTGATTATGGCGATGGTGAAACTGACATTATATATTATTAGCGTTGCGGGATGAACAAATTAGGTCAGTTGGCATATTTGGGCCAGTGGTACGTGCGGGCACTTCTGGGCAGGCGCGCGCCGTTGCAGAGCGTCATTTTTATTCTGGACAAATGCAATCTGCGCTGTCGGCACTGCTCGGTATATGAACTGGAGCACCCGCGCGTTAAGACCTTTCAGGCCATTCGTGAGGAGTTGGAGGATTGTTACCGTGCCGGCAGCCGCTTTGTGGACTTCGAGGGCGGAGAACTGTACCTGTGGAAGGACAGAAAAGAGGGTTCCGATGCATTCTATACCATCGACGATGTGCTTGACTTGGCACACGAGATTGGCTTTTTCTCTGCCACTATTACAACTAATGCCCAACTGCCCTTTAACGGCTCCCATGCCGACACGGTGTTCGTCTCGATGGATGGGGTGGGCAAGTGGCACGATGATATCCGCGGTGAGGGGACTTTCGCCCGTTTGGAGAAGCATATCCACGCCTTCCACCGCGAAAAACCGCTGTGTGTCAACATGGTGGTCAACAACCGCAACATGAGCGGCGTGGACGAAACGCTCGAATACGTGCTCCACAACCCCGACATTGACCATATTGCTTTCAATTTTCATACCCCGTTCCGCGAAACTGAGTCCCTCTATTTGGACCCCGAGGAACGCAATAACCTTATTGATCGCCTGATGGACTACAAGCGCCGTGGTTACCCTATCATGAATACCACCGATGGATTGAAGGCAATGAAGGTGCAAAATGGTAAAGTACTCTGTACCGACAAGTATTGTTGGGTGACCAATTTCATATTCTCCGACGGCAGCCGTTCGCCCAAATGTATGGGCTTTACTCATGGGGTGTGCGACCGCTGCGGATTCACCATGGGGGGAGAGATGTACAGCCTGTTCCACCTCAGCCCCGAAACTATCCTCGCAGGACTGCAACTGCGCAAAAGTAACGATAAAAAAGTCAAACGATAACAATGGATACTTTCACTCATCTTCACGTTCACTCGCACTACTCGCTCCTTGACGGCATGTCCAAGATTAACGAGTTGGTGGACAAATGTATGCGTACCGGCATGCACGCCATGGCATTGACCGATCATGGCAATATGTATGGCGTGAAGGACTTTCTCGATTATTCTAAAAAGGTGAACGGTGCTGCGAAAGGTGCCGTCAAGGATTGCAAGACACGTATCGCAAAGGCGAAAGAGCGGATTGCAGAGAAAGGTAAGTGGGAAAACATGCTCAAAGAGGGGCATTGGCCGGAGGAAGACGGAGGTGCTCCGCTCACTGACCATGACCGGAAAGACGTGTCGCAGAAACTGCAGGACAGCAAGGCCGCCGAGAAAGCACTGCCTATGTATGAGGCGGAACTGCCCAAACTGGAAGAGAAAGCCGCATCTTTTATTCCGTTCAAACCCATTGTCGGGGTGGAGGCATATTGTGCACGGCGTACGCGATTCGACAAAGACAGGAACGTCAAGTACCTCAACAACCGAGGTAAAGAAAAGATAACCGACTCGTCCGGATGGCACCTTATTCTGCTGGCGAAAAACATGCAGGGCTACCGCAATCTGTGTCGTATGGTCAGCCTCTCTTTTATTGAGGGATTTTACGGTAAACCGCGAATCGACAAACAACTTATCGAGGAGTTCCACGAGGGAATCATATGTTGCTCGGCATGTCTGGGAGGTGAGTTGCCGCAACTGATTATGCAGGGCAAGCAGGACGAAGCGGAAAAGAGCGCTCAATGGTTCAAATCCGTCTTTGGGGAGGATTATTACATCGAGATTCAGCGCCACCAGACCGACAAAATCCGCGGCAACCAGGATACTTACCAGCAGCAGATGGTTGTCAACCCCATCCTGATGGATATAGCAGGGCGCAATGGTATCAAGGTCATTTGCACCAACGATGCCCATTTTGTGGAAGAAGAGCATGCCGAAGCGCACGAGTTGTTAGTGCTGCTCAACACCGGTCGGACGATGGAGGATATCAACAAAGATGTCAATGACGAGACCGACGACAACATGGCGTACACCAAGCAAGAGTGGCTAAAAACACCCGAAGAAATGGCGGCAATATTCAGTGATGTGCCCGAGGCGCTTGCCAATACGCAGGAGATTGTACAAAAGGTAGAGGTCTATGATATTGATTCCGGTCCTATTATGCCTAAATTCCCCATTCCGGAATCATTCGGAACAGAAGAGCAGTGGCATGAGAAATTTACCGAGCAGGACCTTTTCGATGAGTTCACCCGCGACGAAAAAGGCAATGTGGTTCTTACGCAAGAAGAGGCGGAGAAAAAAGTAAAAGCGCTGGGCGGCTACGAAAAACTGTATCGAATCAAGTTCGAGGCGGACTACCTCAGCAAACTCACTTGGGAAGGTGCCCACATGCGCTACGGCGACAAGGTGGATGCTGATACGCCCGAGGGCAACGCCATCCGGGAACGAATCACCTTCGAGTTGCACGTGATGAAAACCATGGGTTTCCCGGGGTACTTTCTTATCGTATATGATTATATCCGCGCCGCACGTGAAGAACTGGGGGTGTCGGTGGGACCCGGACGTGGTTCGGCGGCAGGCTCCGTGGTGGCATATTGTTTGCGTATCACAGATGTGGACCCGTTGCCCTATGACTTGCTGTTCGAGCGTTTCCTCAATCCTGACCGTATCTCGCTGCCCGATATTGATGTCGATTTTGACGATGCCGGACGTGGCAAGGTGCTGGATTGGGTCAGTGAAAAGTACGGAAAGACCCATGTGGCACATATCATCACTTATGGCACAATGGCATCTAAATCAGCCATCTCCGATGTGGGACGTGTACTGAAAGTGCCCCTTGCTGAGGTGAATAAAATCAAATCATACGTGCCCGAACGCAGTTTCCCCGATAACATTAAGGACGAAAAAGGCAAGTCACCCAAAGTCAATCTGGCGAACTGCTACAAGTATGTCAAGGAACTGAAAGATATCCTCGGTTCGGACAACGAGCAGGAAAAAGCCATGCTTCATTATGCCGAAGAGCTGGAGGACACAATCCGTCAAGTGGGTATTCATGCGTGCGGGGTCATTATCGGGGCGGACGACCTCACCAAGTTTGCACCCTTGGCAACCGTTAAGGACCGTGCTACCGGCAAGGACATCATGGTCACACAGTACGATGGGCACGTGGTAGAATCGGTCGGACTCATCAAAATGGACTTCCTGGGGCTGATCACGCTCACCATCATCAAGGAGACGCTGGAGAATATCAAGAAAACGCACAACGGGCTCATCGTGGATATCGACCATATACCCGTTGATGACGAACTGACATACAAGTTGTTCCAGGAGGGGCGTACTATCGCTACATTCCAGTTTGAGTCTGCCGGTATGCAGAAGTACCTCCGTGAACTCAAACCTACCGTTTTGCCTGACCTCATTGCCATGAATGCCCTCTATCGTCCCGGACCGATGGATTATATACCGCAGTTCATCCGGCGCAAGAACGGACAAGAACCCATCGAGTACGATATACCCATCATGGAGACCTACCTCAAGGATACGTACGGCATCACTGTCTATCAGGAACAGGTCATGCTGCTTAGTCGTCTTCTTGCCGGATTCACTCGCGGCGAAAGTGATTCGCTGCGCAAGGCGATGGGTAAGAAGAAGAAAGATATCGTCGATGCCATGAAGCCCAAGTTCATCGAGGGCGGGCGTAAGAACGGATACGATTCGGAAAAACTGGATAAGATTTGGACCGATTGGGAGAAATTTGCCTCCTATGCCTTCAATAAATCTCATGCTACATGTTATGCGTGGGTCGCCTATCAGACCGGCTACCTCAAGGCGCATTTCCCCGCTGAATTTATGGCGGCAAACCTTACGGTCTCAAAAGACGATATTGGCAAAGTCACTAAACTGATGGAGGAGTGCAAAGAGATGAAAATCAATGTTCTTCCACCGGATGTCAACGAGTCCGACCTCAATTTCATGGTCAACGAAGAGGGCAATATTCGCTTTGGTTTGGGTGGCATCAAGGGCGTTGGCGAAGGAGCCGTGATGGCCATCATGGGCGAGCGCGGCAAGAACGGGCGTTTCACTTCCATCTTCGATTTCGTAGAGCGCGTCAGCCTTACGGCTTGTAACCGCAAAGTTATTGAGAATCTGGCTACAAGCGGTGCCTTCGATTGCTTCGACAATTTCTATCGAGAGCAACTCTTTACCATCAACTCCCGTGGCGACAATGTGCTTGATACCATTATGCGCTATGGGAACAAATTCCAGGCGGAACAGCAGGAACAGCAGAACTCCCTCTTTGCCATGTTCGGCGACAATGGAGGAGTAGAGATCCAGCACCCCGAACTGCCGCAGACCGAGCGGTGGAGTACCATTGAGCGACTCAATTTGGAAAAAGGACTTATCGGCATCTACCTCTCTGCGCACCCGCTGGACGAGTATCGCTTTGAACTCAATGAGATGTGCGATATTCACTCCGACGACATGAACTATTTCGGCAAGTGGAACCGCAACCAAATCAATACTGAAGACCCCTCTAAGAACCGGCCACGCGCCTATGTTCCGGCTGAAGGTGAACCCGACCCAAAAGAGTGGTTGCTGCAGCATGAAGACCGAATTGCCCATATCGGAGGAATCATTACAGGTGTTCAGAATCGCACCTCCAAGAATGGCAATGCGTATGCCGAATACACGTTGGAGGATTACAATGGCAGTTTCACTTTCACCCTCTTCGGGCAGGATTTCACTAATTTTGCGCCTCGCCTCATGCCTAATAGTTTTGTCTTCATTACCGGCATTTTCCAGCAGCGGGGAGCCGAACGTATCCGCCAAAACAGAGCAAAATTCCGTAATAGCAAGCCTTATGAACCGCTGCCTTTTGAACAGGCGGAGTACGAGTTTCTAATAAAGGATGTGGAGCCTCTGGGAGGACTGCAAGCCAAATCACTGCGCGAAGTTATTTTGGAAATGCCGTTGGAGAATATCCGTGACGAGTTCAACCAACTGCTTCGTGACGAGTGTGAACGTATGCAGAAAGTCATCGAGGAACAGCGCCGTGCTGAGAAAGCGGCTAACACTCACCCCAACGAGCAGAAACAGTTCGCAGCGGCTGCGCTTAAGGTCGTCCTGCACGATGAAATCAATAACAACCATATCACGCTTAATAGTACCAAATACCAGTTGTTTGTGGATGGGGTTTTCTATAACTTCCTCTTGGACCTGCGCAAGTCCGGCACCTGCGATTTCCATGTTAAGTTCGACGCCTGACAGCAATACTCCGCACCATCCATCCTTTACACCATATAACCACCAGCGGGTGATTAGCGGGTGATTAGCGGGTGATTAGCGAACGATTCTTTTATCGCTTCTCCCACTACGTAGTTGCTCCCACCTATGAAGAGCACGTCTTCGGGACCGGCATCTTTTTGCGCCGCATGTACTGCCACCTCCACGGGACCGTACGCCATCCCTATCAGTCCGTGCGTCAATCCTTTACGGCACATTTCATCTGCTGGTATGGCGCGCTTGGTCTGTGCCTCGCACCAATAGTAATACGCCGAGCGGGGTAGTAGTTCCATTACGGTGTCCACATCTTTGTCTGACACCATGCCGAACACGATTCGCAGGTGACGGTCACCTTTCGACAATTCTTTCAGTTGCTCTACGTAGGTTCTTATTCCATGCGAGTTATGTCCCGTGTCGCAAATAGTCAGGGGCGTCTGCGACAACACCTCCCATCTGCCGCGCAGTCCAGTCAGTGTGCAAACATGCGCGAAGCCCTCTGCAATGGCTTTTTCTGTTAGGGTGGGGAACACGCTCCTCAGTACACGCAGTGCCACATAGGCGGTCTGCATGTTCTTCTCCTGATATGCACCGCTCAATTCGCATTGAGGCACATTCTTTCTGCGTACACTGCGCAGGTAACTGCACTGATCGGCAAACCAAATCAGCCCCAACTCTCCCATCAAGCCGGGTGCTTTACTATTTGGTTGCCCATCTGTTTGCTGCAGACCGCACTCTGCTGCTTTGCCATGGCTTTGCAACAATCCGCAGTCTGCTGCTTTGTTAAGAAACACCTGCTCGGTCTCCGCCTGCGTCTCGCCAATGACGCACGGCACACCGGGTTTCATTATTCCCGCTTTTTCTGCGGCAATGGCACTCAGCGTACTGCCCAAAAACTCAGTATGGTCCAAACCGATATTGGTAATCACGCTAACTAACGGGGCGACGATATTTGTCGCATCCAATCGACCGCCCAAGCCGGTCTCTACTACGGCGATATCTACTTTCTCTTTCGCAAAATACTGAAAGGCAAGGGCGGTGATTGTCTCGAAAAAAGAGGGCTGCACCGCATCCAGATAAGCCTTTTCTTTTTCCACAAAATTCGACACCTCGTCTTTCTCTATCATCTTACCGTTTATGCGGATTCGCTCGCGAAAATCGACCAAGTGCGGACTGGTGTATAGCCCCACTTTCAGCCCTGCTGCTTGCAACGCCGCCGCTATCAGGTGCGATGTCGAACCCTTGCCGTTGGTTCCAGCCACATGTACGCAGCGAAATGACTGGTGCGGCTCGCCAAAATGCGCCATCAGTGTCTGTACATTTTCAAGTCCGGGCTTGTATGCCTTAGCCCCCACCACATGAAACGGTGGTCGCGAGTTGTACAGATAATCAATTGATTCTTCGTATGTCATATTGTTGTTTCTTCGTGTTCTATGTACATGTGTTGAATAAATGTGCCGCAATTTTATTGCTTTTTTCCGAATGATGCAAATAAATAGTTTATCAGTACCAGGTTAGCGTTGAGGTTTATTAAGTGGCTTAACGCGGTAACCGTCAGCGCGGAGCAGTGCAATGAGGCCGTCATCGCCTCCCAAATACATGGCATCAATGGGGATGAAAGCGTTTCCTTTTAGCAGATGCGGTCGCAAGCGCCGTACCCACTCTTTGTTGCGGGAACAAAACACTTTGTAGTCAGAAAAAGAGAGGGTTGCGGTGTTGTCCGGCGCACTGATAAGGAAAGCCATGTCCAGCAATCGTCCTTCTTTGTAGAGGTTGCGGATGTTTTTCTCCAGACGAACCTCCACCTCGGGGTAGTCAATGATTTTCATCAGTTGTTCGTACTGCCAGTAGATGGGTTCGCGGTCGAACATCATATAGAGTGCTTCGCCAATATCATCAAGTGGGATAACGGGTTTGCCCTGTTGGTTTGCCACTTCTTCGAAGAAATGGTTGGCAGGACGGATGTTGGCGGCATTGAGCCATTTGTTGAACAGCTCGTTGCGGTACAACTCAATGATATATTGCGGCTTAAGTCGTGCCAGTTGGTGAAAGGACATCTCTAACGTCAGTTGCAAGGCAACATCCAATTGCTTGATTTGGTCGGGCGTGAGGAAATCCTCGGCGCTGACGGTGTCCGGTAGGAGAGCGGCCGTGCGTAGCGCTGCAATCGCCTCATAGTCCTCGATGGCGAACTCCGTGATAATATTATCGCAGCGCGAATAGGTGGCGAAGAGGTTGGGGATTGTGTCGAGGAAAGTGATATCAGTCAGCCGGTTGGTGGCAAAGAGGTAAGAGGGTTTTGCCACGCCGTTGCCACTGATTTTCCACAGCAACTGTGCTTGCACCTGGAAAGGCACCAGCAGCGCGAGAATGAATATGAAACGCTTTAGTCGCAAAATTTGTATTTCTTTCCTCGCAGGCACAAAGACCTGCGTACCCAATTTACCATTTAATGTTTATTTGAACCTGCTAATTAGGTTGTATGCCTGATAAATGCCCAATTCGCCTGCACGGGACAAGTCTTCCAGTCCTGCCAGGTAACTGTTGGATGCCGCATCGGTACCACCCACTTTGGCGGGCGAGTTGTAGATACGCGTCAGACCACGGTTGAAATACGCTTCTCCAAAATCGCGCTCTATACGGATGGCATCGGTGTAGGCAATAATGGCCTCGGCAAAGCGCTGCTGCGAACAGAGCACGTTGCCTTTGTTATAGTAGGCGAAAGCAAAATCCTTACGCAGGAAAATGACATCGTCGTAATCCTTCAGAATAAGGTCAAAATCATGCTGAATCTGTTCCGCCGGTCCGGATTCGCCATTCTGCAGCAACACCTCCAAATATTTATATCGCCAGTTGGCGCGGCAGAACAAAGCAATGGCAAATCGCGGTCGCAATGTCAGAGCCTTGTTGAGGTCCTCAATGGCAGAGGTGTAGTCCTGCACGATAGCGAACTCCATTGCCCGTGCGAAGTAGGTGTCGGCGTCCTGCGAGTCGGGCGTGCCCTTTTGTTCGAGGTTGTCAATCTGGCGGGACAGAAGGTCAATCTGGTCGAAATGTCGACTGACCATGTCGGCGCTCAGCGGCAGTTCGCGCATGGTGGCATGTAGTGGCGCGGGTAAGTGTCCGTTGCGGTTGTAGTCGTCCACAAGAGGGTGGGTGAACGAGGAGGCATGGTGGACGAAAGCGTTAGGCTGAGGTCCAACGGAGGCATTGGTCTGCGGCGCATAATAACTGAGCGTCACGTTGGGTTCGCCCGTGATGTCGGCATATCGGTGCTGGACGGCTCCTCGTGCCTCGTTGCGGTAAGAATCGTCGCCGCTGTCGGCATCTGTCCTGTTCTGTGCCGCGCGGTTGGAGAACTCCTTGCGAGGGTCTTTCTTGCGCGGTTGGTTCTCTGCCAGTTGCGCATCGGTATCAAGTTGTTTTTGGCGCTGGATTTTATCCTTGTCTTTTTCCAATAGGTCGGCTTTCTGCTGATAACGGAATGCCGCCTTCCTTTCACCCAATTCCGTCTTGGCTCGGGCTGCGAGGTAGTACGATGGCAGGAAGTAGGGGTAATTCGCAATCAGTGTGTCAAAATCTGCGACAGCCTCTTTCCACTGCTTGAGTTGCAGGTTGACGGTTCCCCGTTGGTAGTGGACCTCCAGTTCGTCGGGGTTCAAGCTGAGCGCTTGATTGTAGTCGTCCAGCGCCCGGTTGAAGTCGCCCAGCTCCTGACGAATAAGTCCGCGGTTGTAGTAGCAACGAGCGTCTTGGGGGTTCAGTTCAATTGCCTTGTCATAATCCGCCAGTGCTGCCCGGAAATTGTGTCGTTTGTAGTGTAGCACTCCCCTGTTGATATAGTCGCCTGCCCACTTGGAGCCGAGGTTAATCGCCTGCGTGAGGTCGTACAGTGCATCATCGTCATTCCCCAGCAGACTGTTGACCAGTCCCTTGGCACTCCAGTTGGCAGGGTTGGTTCCCTCCAGCCGAACGGCATCGGAGAAAGCGGTCAATGCCCCGAGGGTGTCCTGACTGCTCATCAGCACCACACCTTTCTCGAAATGGAACGAGGGCGAGTTGGGCTCTTTGCGCAACAAGTAGTCTATATCCTGCAAAGCGCCTGTATAGTCTTTCTTTTGCGCGCGTACATCTGCCCGCAGTAGTAAATAGGTCTTGTTCTCAGGTGCAAAAACCAGTGCCTCGGTGAAATCTTTTTCCGACAGGTCGAACCGCTCTGTTTGCCTGTAAATAAAACCACGGGTGTAGTACGCTCCGGGCGAGAAGGGGTTGTTGTGAATAGCATCGTTGCAGTCGCGCTCTGCACTGGCGTAGTCGCCCAA
>ODAI014186484.1_pt1 | contig 13850 bp, 7 predicted proteins | sample 1539321 | NCBI WGS metagenome assembly ODAI01 (sample SAMN02144231, study PRJEB22623) | gut metagenome | biome: sheep rumen | host: Ovis aries | place: New Zealand
CGTGCTTATCCAAAAGAAATACACAGCGGTATTCTGAAAGAGGAATGTGCGGCTATTTTGTCAGAATTTTTCAGAAATAAGAGAAAGATCCAGAAAAACAAGTCTAAAAAGGGCTAAACCATTGATTTACCTGCATTGGAATGCAGGTTTTTTGTTATAATGTTTAAATCAGGAGATTAAAGAATGGCAAAGATTGCGTTGTATCAGAAATACAGATCTGCCACATTTGAAGAAGTCGTAGGACAGGAATATATTGTCAGATCAATCAAAAATGCAGTTCAGAACCATAAGGTAGGACATGCATATTTATTTTGCGGTCCACGTGGCACAGGAAAAACAACCATGGCCCGTCTCCTGGCTAAGGCTGTGAACTGTGAAAACCCGGAAAAAGATCCCTGCGGAGTATGTGATAACTGTGTAGCCGCAAATAACGGCACACATCCGGATATTATTGAAATCAATGCCGCAAACGAGACACACGTGGAAGACATCAGAGACCTGATTGAACGTTCACGTTTGGCTCCGATGCAGGGAAAACATAAAATCTATATTATTGACGAAGTCCATCAATTATCCAGCGCTGCTTCATCGGCATTGCTGAAAACACTGGAAGAACCTCCGGAAAACGTAATTTTCATTCTGGCAACGACTGATCCGCAGAAATTACTGCCGACGATCATCTCCCGCTGCCAGAGATATGACTTTGAAAAGGTAAGCAAAGAAGATATCTATAACCGTCTGAAATACGTCCTGGATAACGAGAAGATCGCATACGAAGAAGATGCGCTGCAGGAAATTGCCTTCCTGGCAGACGGCGGACTCCGTGATGCGTTAAGTATCCTGGACCAGGTGATTGCCTACAGTCCGGACAGGATCAGTCTGGATGCGGTATATAAAATCTACGGAATTGCATCCAAGCGCAGCAGATACAACCTGCTGGATGCGGTCGCAAATAAAGATACCACGGAAGCTTTGTCTCTCTCCAATAAACTGGAACAGACCGGCATTAAGATCGAACGCTTTACATACGATCTGATTGAAGTCATCAAACAGTGCGTGATCTACGAACAGACAAGAGATAAAAAGTACCTGAAAGACCTCGAGGAGAAGGATGCTCTCTCTCTCCTGCAGAGAGTCAGTGACAGCATTCTTCTGACATGGATTGACGATCTTCTGGATGCATATAAGATGATGCACAATCAGAGTACCAATACATATTCTATCTTCGAGATTGCGCTATTGAAAATGATTCAAGTTGTACATGGAACAAATAATGTACAGCCGACGCCTGTCGTACAGGAAAAGACCCAGGAACCGGTAAAGAGAGAGAAACCTCCGGTCGTGGAAGTGAAGAAAGAGCCGGAACCGGAAGTTGTTCCTGTCAGGGAAGAACCGGTGAAGGAAGAAGAAATCAAGCCGGAGGAAACAAATAAAACGGAAGCAGAGACGTTTGATGATGAGTACCTGCTGGGGTTACTGGTCGGCGCAAACAAGCTCAGAAAGGCTGAAATGCTTCAGGCCTGGACGAATCTGAATGAGTATTCCTTCCAGGAAGACTTTGCGAAATATGTCTCTTCCTTACGCGAATGCCAGCCGGCAGCCTGCGGAACCAACTACGCGATCATTACCACCAAGCATACCTCGGTCTGCGAACAGGTGAATGAAGACCGCATGAGTCCGCGTTTCCGTGAACTGTTTAAGAATCTCTGCGGTTCGGAATGTTTTATCTTTGCGATTACCAATGACAGATTTGCCTCTCTGGTAAAACTGTTCAAGGAAAGATCGGCGCAGAGAACGCTCCCGTCTCCGGTCGTCATCAAGATGGATGAAGAGAAGAAAGAAACGGAAACGGAAAAGAAACTGAACGAGCTTTTCGGTGAAGGAAACTACAACCTGATGGGAGAATAATATGTATCCAAAATCACTTCAGCAATTAATTGAAAAGTTTAAGATGTTACCGGGCGTCGGTGAAAAGACGGCAGAGCGGTACGCTTTAATGATCATGAACCTGGAAAAAGAGGAAGTGGAACAGTTCAGCAATGCCTTAATGGAAGTAAAGACTAAGATCCATAAATGCAGCTGCTGCGGCAATCTGACAGAGAATGATCTGTGCGATATCTGTTCCGATCCGCAAAGAGACAAGGGTGTGATCTGTGTTGTTCAGGATGCCAAGGATATTCTGGCACTGGAACGCATGAGAGAATACCGCGGCGTTTACCATGTTTTAGGCGGTGTTATCTCCACAAATAAGGGGATTTTACCGAGTGACCTGAACATAAAAACGCTCACCGACCGGGTAAATGAGAATACGAAGGAAGTAATCGTTGCCACAAACCCGACACTGGAGGGAGAGACAACGGCTTTATATCTCGCAAAGATTCTCGGCGAGAAAACAAACGTTACACGTCTGGCCCATGGCCTGCCAATGGGAGGACATCTGGATTATACGGATGAACTGACGTTAAGCAAGGCGATGGAGAACCGTCATAAAATCTAAATCATGTACGAAAAGGGACTGTCTATATGCAATGATGGTCCTTTTGTTTTTGTGTTATAATACAGATAAGAGGGAATATGTCATCTATCGTTTATATTACCGATCGGCAAATGATTGAGTATCATCGTATCAACGGAAACCGTACGATGAATTTTTGGCGTCCGGGATCCAACCGGAAAGTCGTTGATTTCCATCCGGGCGATCTGCTCTTTTTCCTTGCGAAAGGAACAGAGAGAGGGATCGTAAGGGAAAAGGGAATTGTCGGTTACGGCAGATATAAACAGAGCCATACCATGTCCTTTAAACAGATGTGGGAGACATATAAAACAGAAAACGGCTTTGCCACCCAGGAACAGTTTAAGGAAGCCGTGATCAAGGTATCCAAGGATAAGGAACTGCCGAAGAAACTGAGCAGCTTCTACTTAACCAATGTCGTCTATTTCCAGGCACCGATCTATCTCAGTGAGATCGGAGTTCAGGTGTCTAATATGATCGAGAGCTTCTTTTATCTGGATAAAGAAGATCCGAATGCGACCACCGAGGTTCTGAATAAGGCAAAACAGATCGGTATCGATACCTGGATGAGCATGATGAACGGGGACAGTTACGATGAAAGCCTCTTTGAGGAAGATGCCACAAGACATTACATCTCCTCAGCCATCCAGAGACTGCTTCCGATCTACAATGAGACGGAAACAAAGAAGGCCGCAAAGGTCTGCAAGAACGTGATTGAAGTACTGCAGTCTCAGAAGATGCAGATTGAAATGGTAAAAGGGGTAAAAGAAGCGTTTTACTACCTAAATAATAATCGGATAGAGATATTTGTGCCGTTGATTGCCAATACCAAGGACATCAACGTAAAGGTACAGCTCTTAATCGGGCATGCGGTGATTCTGAGAAATCTTTTGCGAAAAGAATTAAAGGATTACCTGGTTGAGGTAACCCTTGTCATTGAAAACACATTAACGCTGCAACAGCAGCAGCTGATGACCACTGCGGGAATTAATTATCTGATTCTGGATAATATTCTCGGAGACAGCGAATCACTTTAGGAAGCGAAGGCTGATACTGAATATCGGCCTTTTTTATTATATTTTGGAACCGTTCCATGAAATCCGGTGTTTCACGGATCATTTCATATTCGATTTCATAGTCCTTTTTGTTCCCGTAGGTATTGATATCAAAACACAGCTCACCGTATCCGTCATTATAAATGGAACGCTCTGTCTTGAGATATGCCAGCTCCTTGAGGTTGGTATAATCGATCCCGTGGGATTCCAGGAACGAACGGATCTCCGGATCATCCATGGAGTTGGAAGGCAATTGCTTGCTGAACTCGAATAGTGTGTTGTTCTCATCCAGCATCTTGAGTGTGAATTCAAAGGAATCCGTAAACTCCCGGATGCGGAGAACCTGGCGGGATTTCATAACGGAGAAATCCGGATAGTCGTAATAATGGTTGATCTGTACCCTGTGCTCCTGCGGAGGATAGGCCTGTAACAGTGTCTGAAACTGCTCTTCGCTGACCAGGACCTTGTATTCCAGCTCAATTCCTTTATTCATATGCAACACCTCTCTGACTAAGCATATTGTAAGAGAAAAGTGCCGGAATGGAAAGGATGTACAGAAAAAGGTAATAAAAAGAGGCAAATACAGGGAAAAAACATGAGCAAAAAACAGGCCATCCGGTCGGACGGGAAACGCGGATGCTCCGGCAGTCTTATAAAATTGAAGAGAAAGATGAGACGTGGTATCATATAAGAACGGAAGGTGAATTTATGAGACGATGGCAATCTTATTATGAGATCCTGTTCTTTCCGTTAGTTCTCTTATATATCGCAAGCGTACTAAAAGGAATCAGCAGTATGCTGCTAAGCCCCAACTTCCAGCTGTTCTTCAAGGTTGAGAACGAGTGGGTCATACAGTTTGCTGAAATGTTCAGGTATCTCGGATACTATATCACCCAATTATTTCCGTTCCTTGTTTTAGTTAAGATACTCTCCCGAAGGTATGAGGACTCCGTTCCGGTATTCATCGGTGTTGTATCTTACGTCCTGCTGAATGTAACAACGATGTTTTTCTCCAAAGGAACATTGCAATCATTCTTCTATTTCCCGGAACTGGGATTGCAGATTGATTCCTCTACATTAAGCGCAGGCGGGAGTGGAATGCGATACCCGATCGCACTGGGAATTCTGGCTGTATTTATCTCTGCGCTCTTAACAAGATATTTCTATACCAGAAGCAGAAAGAGTCCTGCAACAGGAAGCTTCTCCTTCATTAACAGAGATGCAAGCGCACTGATCTATACGGGAATCACCACGATCCTGATCGGAATTGCAATTGCTTATGTATGGCCTTACCTAATAAACGTTCTGAATGAAGCATTTAGGTTTATTAGTGAAGATATTGGGAACCCAATTAACTTATTTGTTTACGGTTGTTTAGAAAAAATCTTAACGGTTCTGGACCTGGACAGTCTTCTCCACAGCAGATTCTGGTTTGGAGAATACGGCGGATCCTGGATCAATAACAGTGTAGTTTACTTCGGAGATGTATCTGTCTGGACAGCACAGCAGGCTGCAGGAGTCTACAATACCGGTTTCGGCCGATTGATTACTCCGTATTACGTTACAAACCTGTTTGTGATTCCGGCAATCATCATCGCAACATTTAAAACATTTACCGATAAGATCGAGAAGAATAAATATATAATCTTTATGATTCTGTCGATTCTTCTCTCAATCATCTGCGGAAACGCGTTACCGTTTGATGTATATTTATTGATCATGACGCCGCTGTTCTTCTTCTTCCATGTAATTATGTCTGGACTGATTTACGCGACGCTGGAGGCTTTAAATCTGCATGTGGGATACAGTTTCACGGGACAGATGTATATGGCTTCTCCGGGAAGTTTATTAGACCTCTTAACCAATATCCGGAACACGAATATTGAAATGACAATTATCAAGGTTCTGGGCGTCGGCTTAGTGTTTGGAATTATTTACTTCTTCATCCTTCACCAGTATTACGAAAGCTGGTGTCTGGACTTCCTGGGAACAGGAAAGAAAGATGAATATGTTGACAACTTTATTAAAGCTGTCGGCGGATTAGATAACATCAGAAAGATCTATGCATCCCCGACAAAGATCATCCTCCAGGCAGAAGACAGCAGCCTTCTGAACTTCAGAATGATGAAGGAACAGGGTGTCTACAAAGTCGTAGAAGGAAGAACAACATATGACATCTGTTACGGTGCGATCAGCTATCTTTTAGCGAAAGAAGTGAATAAACGTATCGAACAGGAAAGTCAGAGCTAAAATAGCCGAAAATAAGCGAAAAAACAAATGTACGAAATCGTACTGAAAATCTAAAGTACGAATTCGTACATTTTTTATGTTGTCTTCGAGGGATTCTGGGAAGAAAAATAGAGCAATTTCAAAGATCGAATGAAAGAGAAAGAGCAGACCAAACATGGGAAGATAAAATATAAGCTCCTGTAGCAGAGGTTTCAGCGTACAAACCGTGGAGGACAGATCAACTCACAATAAGATTCCGGAAGGAAACAACAGCCTTCCAGGAGGGCTTGTGAAAGATGATATAAGAAAAGGAGGAGCAGAAGAAGTAAGAGATATATCTGGTTATAAAGACCCGGGAAGAAGAGGTAAAAGACAATAAGCTAACAGTCCATAAGAAGATGATCCGGAGAGAAATGAAAAGAAATACAGATCTGGCTGAGAGAGAAAAAAAGGGACCCGGATTACAGGTGGATGAGGACTTCTGAAAATATAAAATTAGGAGAAAGAAACGAGAGCAGATAAAGCGGAAAACAGTTAATGGATTTGTGTGATCAGAGAAAAATGAAGATGCGTCGAATACATAAAATGGAGACAGGAAAGAGAAGGAGAAAGAGGATGATGAGAAGAAGAAGAGGAACAAAACCAATGCATAATAAAAAGAGAGAAAGAGACAATAAGGAGAGGAAATGTAAATAGTGGAGATGTAAATATAAGAAGAAAAAAATCAAAGAAGCAGAGAGAGGATCAATTAGACAAGAGGGTGACTGTAACTTCAAGTTTTTATGATCAAGAAAAATCTATATATAAGCATCTGAATCATAGAGCACATAGTAGTAAAGATAAGGTCAGCTATTACATAGAGAAATTGTTTTTATGTCAGATAGAAGAGCAGCTAGATAATCAGAGGATCGTGGAGCTGTAATTTATGAAACAGGATAAAAAGAGGAGTTAAGAGTAAAACGCGAGCAGGATGAGCATTTTTTATCAGGCAATAGTAGTGCGGGTAGAAAGCGTTAAGAGTAAGGTTCGACAACGTCGTAACAAGAAGGAGAGGATTAGACTCAAAAAGAAATAAAACGTAAGCAATAAGCAAAAACTAAGCGAATTAACACTAAATTAAATTACTAAATAATTAAATAAAATAATTAGGAATTTAAATTGACAAAAAATTATAGTTTTTATATAATTGAATTGTAATTAAATGAAATGCCTGACCAGTGAAGTGAACAGAAAAGATCGAGCTTAAGTTCTTTGAAGAAAAACTGATAAAACAACAAACGCTTCATCCGGAAGAAGATTAAACGGTGTACGAAGTGTTGACCTTAGTAAGAGGTTATAAAAAGAGACCTCTTCAGATGAGTGAAAATGACACTGTCGACATCCAGAAAACGGACTAACGTTAACGTAAAAATTTGGGTTTACGATGGGAAGCAAGTGTGAATGGTTGGTTCAATGACTTGAAAAGAGATGGTGATAATCCTATCCTAAATTATAAAGTGTATACAATGCAATGTTTGCGTATACTTGAAACCATGATTCTTGGAGAGAGTAAATATGATAATATACATTGTGCACAGATGGACGTTGCTATATTGGAAACCATACAACTGCTAAGCGTGTATCTGTGAGAGATAAAGAATCCAAAACTACAAGTGACGATGCGAATGCTAGTGAATCAATTTGTACTGGATCGCTATAGGAAAAACCGAGCTCCGGAGACGCATAAAGTGAGAAGAGGAGCAGCGATAAGGTCTGCGTAATCAAGCTTATATAGGCTCTCCAAAATGAAGATTTGCTAAGCTAAATGTTGAATAGGAGCACCTAGAGGGCAACTTAATAAAAATGACGGGAAAACCATCAAAATCAGGTAAAAATAAGGTAAACCATAGCGGTACGAAATCGGAACGCAAAACAAATTTCCGAAAACGTACCGCTTTTACGTGTTTAATGGGTGATTTTTCTCTGCGTATTCTATGCGTAAAAATAGATATGCTAGCTATATCATAATGATGGATTGTATATATAGATCCCGTTCTGATGCTTATAATAAGGACACTGTACGGCCTGATGCGAAGTTACTTAAGTATGTTGCTACAATTATTCCTCTTTTATATATCTGAACAGCGATAATGGACACAGCTCTCCGGACAGTTACTCCAGGAAGAGCGGGACGCGAAAGATGTAAGACTAAAGAAATCTATCCATATGAATCTCTAGCTTGATTTATATATAACAGTAAGAGTATGGATGGAATTAAAGCAACAGACCAAATGAAATGCCGGACCAGGAATGATGAGAAATGTAGATTCAAATTAAACGAATAGAGTTGATGGAATATCTTAAGTGTCATATTTTATATATATGTTAAATATAATGTATACAATATAATAAATAGGATATTTGTGATTTTCAAAATTCTAACCAATGGTGGTTAAGATTTCGTCCGAGAGCAGTAGAGTATCTTTGCTACATAAAATATTGGCACGCAAGAATTTTGCTTATGACTGGCATAGCATTTCTAAAGTCGCTGCAATGGCCGTATTTATATAGAAAGAAAAATGCTGTCAGTATAAACGCGTTCTTAAAATTCTACAGAAGAAACAAATAGATGTATTTGGAAGAATGAGTTGTCTGTGCAGAATTTGACTTGTGTGTAGAATTTGGTATATTGGAATTAGGAGCATAGTTCGAGTCGTTGCCTTTGGCAGACGTGTAAAAGGTCGGGACAGTGTTATCTGTATCGCCCCCTCGAAGGTCTCCTTTTTTTTGTTGGGATCATTTCTATGACTCGATAATATTAATTACTATCCGTATCAGTCTAAAATCTAATTCTCAATACAATGTTAATAAATAAAATATGATATTCATGAATAAGTATATAATTCCTGATTGCAGGAGAATAAATACTGTTAATCATGTAAAGAATTGATTAGTCGGTTTTGGAAAATGTGAAACAGAGATTGCGCGAAGTGCACTTTATTTTCGGCTCAGAAAAATGGTAAACAAGATCTGAGATGGATCATGAAAGAAAAGATGCAATGCCGAACTTATAATCCGGCTTGCCAGGAGAAAAAGAGATGATCGTGCAAGACAAATATAAGCTCTCTGGATGCCGTTAATTGGTAGTCACATCGACCACAGAAAAGACCAATAATTTGTATCAGAAATCCTTAAACAGATTGATAACAAATCTAAACTTAAAGAATAAAATCAACAAGCAAGTGAGTGCTGAAGATATAAGTGAAAGCAAGTCAATATAGGACTCTAAGAGTCAAAATAGAAATAGAGGAAAAGAGAAGATATAAATAAAACAACTAAGATATAGGCGCTGTGTGAGAGGCCATACTTATATATAAATAAAGGAAACAGAATGCATCATCCTTGAAGAGATATGACCTGCCCTAAGACAAGCGAAAGACATAACATAAAAGGGTAAAGGCAGCCGGTACAAATAGGGAAAAGAATACAAAAAAAGAGATAATCCAAAATAATAAATAAGTGCTATAGAGGGGGGATTTCGAGCGCTGAGTGCCTGTATTGTGCGCATAGAGCAGTGGAAACTTCGAAAGACGTCAAAATGGCCAAAATAAGGAAAAAACAGCCTGTTATTAAACGATACGAAATCGTACCGGAAAACTAATTTCCGAAATCGTACCAATAATACGAAATATAGGGATAAATATAGTGCGAAATTCTAGAGAGAAAATGAGGCGTAATTAGATAGAAGTAGCTGTTCATATGTAGAGAGGGATAGAGAGAAAACGAAAAAAATAGGAATAAATGGAAAAACAGCAAAAGGAGAATTGAATTTGATATAATAGGTAAGAGGTAAATATATGGAAAAATACTCTCCAATGATGCAGGCATATTTAGAGCTGAAAAAGAACTATCAGGATGCGATAGTCTTTTATCGTTTGGGGGATTTCTATGAAATGTTTTTCGATGATGCGAAGATTGCATCGAACGAACTGAACCTCGTTTTAACAGGGAAAAATGCCGGCGTGGAAGACCGGGTTCCGATGTGCGGAGTTCCGCATCATGCAGCAACTTCCTACGTCAATCGTCTCGTCCAGCGCGGTTATAAAGTCGCGATCGTGGAACAGATGGAGGATCCGAAACTGGCAAAGGGAATTGTCAAACGTGACGTCATCCGGGTAGTTACTCCCGGAACGGTCATGGATGACAATGACGACAAGACAAGCATTTATATTGCTGCCGTGAGCGACTATCAGTACGGACTCGCTCTGGCCATCTGTGAGATGTCTACCGGGGAAACTTTCTTAAAGAAGATCGACAGAAATCAGGTAAAGTTTGCTCAGGAATTATTAAAGGATAATATCAAGGAAGTCATTCTGAAAGAGGACTTCGATAATAAATATGTCATGATGCTCCGCGAAATGGGAAGCATTACGATTTCCTACTGCGATGTTGCCGACATTGAGGAGCGTTATCAGCCGTTAGTAAGCGATGTGAAGGAGTTCTACTACCTGGAAGCATACGGCAGAATGCTGAATTATCTGAGCAATACCTCCAGAAGAATGCTGGATCACCTGCGTCCGGTCGTTTTTGATAACGATGACATGTATCTGCAGATGGATTATTCGACCAGATGCAACCTGGAAGTCGTGGAAAACGCCCGTAACGGCATTAAATCCATGACATTATGGCAATATCTGGATCATACCCAGACAGCAATGGGTGCCAGACTGTTAAAGAAATGGCTCGAGAAGCCGTTATTAAAAGAAGATAAAATCAAAGAAAGACAGAGAGCAATCTCATATTTAAAAGAGAATTTCAGATTTAGGAATCAATTGAAAGAAAAGCTCTCTGAAATCTATGATATGGAACGTTTGATTGCGAGAGTGGCATATGGAAATGCCAACGCAATTGACGGTCTGCGTCTCTCCAGATCCTTAAATGCTCTGGAAGGAACGTTCGGTATCTTAAAGGATATGGATGCCTTCCAATACATCCATGAGTTGGATCTCTGCAATGATCTGCAGAAAAAACTGGAAAATGCCTTCGTGGAAAATCCGCCGGTCTCAACCAAAGAGGGCGGAATGTTTGTTGACGGCTATAACGAAAAACTCGATGAATACCGGAAGATTCAAAGAGACGGCAAGAGCATCGTTGCTGAACTCGAAGCAACCGAACGTGAGAAAACGGGAATTAAAACACTAAAAGTTGGATACAACAAAGTATTTGGATATTATTTTGAAGTTAGTAAGTCCTTTATCCCAATGATTCCGGCGGAAGAAGGATATATTAAGAAACAGACTCTGGTGAATGCAGAGCGTTTTATCACGCCTGCCTTAAAGGAAATTGAAGATAACATCCTGCATGCGGAAGAGCGTGCGTTAGGTCTGGAGGAGCAGCTCTTTAACGATCTGATCCAGGAAATGAAGCAGTATCTGCCGAAGCTGCAGAAGATTGCGGATGCCGTAGCCTTAATTGATGTTATCTATTCCTTGTCTGTCATCAGTTCCCAGAAAAAGTACTGCTTACCGGAATTCAACTATGAAGGTATTGTGGATATTAAAAAAGGAAGACATCCGATACTGGATACGGAAATGAAGGAACGCCGTTTCGTGGCCAATGATCTGACCATGGACGATCAGAAGAGAATCATGATCCTCACCGGACCGAACATGGGTGGTAAAAGTACCTATATGCGTCAGAATGCCATTCTGGTCATTATGGCGCAAATCGGCTGCTATGTACCGGCGGACCGGATGAATGTTCCTTTATTTGATCAGATCTTTACCCGGATCGGGGCGAATGACGATATCTTAGGCGGCCAGTCGACATTCATGGTGGAAATGAATGAGGCAAATAATGCCCTGCAGAATGCCACTAAGAACTCTTTAATCATCTTTGATGAGATCGGAAGAGGCACATCCACGTATGACGGCATGGCACTGGCACAGTCCATGATCGAATATATCGCAAGATACATCGGAGCCGTAACACTGTTCTCCACACACTATCATGAACTGACGCGTCTGGAAGACAGTATTGATAAAGTGGTTAACTACTTCGTGGAAGTCCATGAAGAAGACAATACGGTTACTTTCCTTTACCATGTCAAAAAAGGAAAGGTAAATAAGTCTTACGGGATTAACGTAGCCAGACTGGCCAAACTGCCGGATGAAGTGATCCAGAGAGCTCAGTCGATCTTAAAGAATCTTGAGAGTAACCATAAAGTGATTCAGCAGACCTTACTGGTGGAAGAGGAAACTCCGAAGGCAGCGGTAAATAACGAAATTGAAGAAAAACTCAAAATGATCGATATCAACGCAATGACGCCGATTGCAGCATTGCAGATGATCAATGATCTGCAGGAAGAAATAAAGAAAAGAGAATCCTGATGGCGAAAATACAGAGATTAAGCGAACATTTAATGAATATGATCTCTGCCGGGGAAGTTGTAGAGCGTCCGGGAGGAATCGTCAAGGAACTGGTGGAAAACTCCATCGATGCCCAGGCGACGGAAATTGAGGTAACCATCCGCGACGGCGGAATTACCTATCTTCAGGTCAGAGATAACGGAGTTGGCATGGATGCCGAAGATGCCACGATGGCTTTCGAACGCCATGCGACCAGCAAATTAAGAAGTGAAAGCGAACTGTTTGCCATTCAGACGATGGGGTTCCGTGGGGAAGCATTACCGTCCATTGCTTCTGTCAGTGAAGTGACATTAAAGACGAATGACGGCAATGACAGCACCATTGTAAAGATTGAATACGGCAAACTGATGGAAGCGAAACCGATGTATTCTCCGGAAGGAACGGAGATCACAGTGGAAAACCTGTTCCAGAAGACACCTGCCCGCTTAAAACACTTAAAGTCCCGGCAGTATGAAACGGCAATCGTTTCCTCCATTATTGAAAAGTATGCCTTAGGCCATCCGGAAATTGCCTTCAGCTTAGTAGCTGACGGGAAAGAGATGCTGAACTTCAACGGATCCAATCAGCTCGAAGAAGTCATGACTTCCATCTACGGAAGAGAAGTCATCGGTAATCTGGTGGAATTCAAGGGAGAAGACTATGACTTCCGCATCAGCGGAGCTTACGTGCTTCCGAATATCACCAGAGCCTCCAATAACTACATTACGCTGTTTGTGAATCACCGTCTGGTACGTCATTACCGGATCAATAAAGTGATCATGGAAGCATTCAGTGACTATCTGTTTAACGAACGGTACCCGATTGTGGTATTAAATGTGGAAAGCGATGCCCACCTGGTGGATGTCAACGTGCACCCAACCAAATGGGAGATCCGTCTCTCCAAAGAGCAGCAGCTCGAAGATCTGATCCGCAGAACGCTGCTGGAATCATTACATAAGAGTATGAATGCTCCGGAAGTACGTTTTTCTGCACCGAAGGAGAAAGTGGAATTTGCCAATTTCAATTTTGACGAACCGCTGCCAACCCCAAAACCGGTACAAAATACTGCTCCGGCTCCGGTCACAGCACTTGTGACGCAGGTTGCGGAAGAAGAACCGGCTGCTGCCCCGGCTCCGACATATAGAGAAGAGCCGAAACCGGAAGAACCGGTCAGGGAAAAGGAACAGTTCCATCAGAACGGACTGCCGGTGATGACAATCATCGGTCAGCTGCATGGAAACTATATCCTGGCGGAGAGCGAAAGCGGTCTTTATATCATTGACCAGCATGCCGCGCAGGAGCGCTATAACTACGAACTTTTCCAGAAACGCTTTTTGGAAAAGGAAGTGGAATATCAGCCGTTGCTGCTGCCGTATGTCAAGGAAGTCGGTACATCCGTCATCAACAGCTTTAACGACTTTGCGGAGATGTGCGCCAAGCTGCAGTTGAATGTGGAAATGTTCGGCAGCGACTCTGTTGTTGTCCGGGAGATCCCGACCTGGATGCATGATATCGATCTCGATATCTATTTTGACGATTTGGTGGATATCTTTAAGAATGACCGGAAAGCGGACTTACTGGTCATCCGTGACCATGCGCTGGAATCTCTGGCCTGTCACGCTTCGGTCAAATTCAATACCAAGCTGACCATGGAAGAGATGCAGACCA
>ODAI013002156.1_pt1 | contig 13849 bp, 11 predicted proteins | sample 1539321 | NCBI WGS metagenome assembly ODAI01 (sample SAMN02144231, study PRJEB22623) | gut metagenome | biome: sheep rumen | host: Ovis aries | place: New Zealand
CGTTACACCTGGAGTTGGCTCATCTGGCAGGACAAGAGCATCAACTACGACGACCAGGTGAAGTTCATCGACCTCGCCTCGGCTATGGGTTTTGAATACTGCCTCGTGGATAACTGGTGGGACACGCAGATTGGCCGCGACCGCATCGAGGAACTTTCGAAGTATGCCCAGTCGAAGGGCGTGCACCTCCTATTATGGTATAACAGCAACGGTTTCTGGAACGATGCCCCGCAAGGACCGCGTGACTGCATGTCGACGGCCATCGCCCGCGAAAGGGAGATGAAGTGGATGCAGTCCATCGGCATCAAGGGCATCAAGGTGGACTTCTTCGGAGGCGACAAGCAAGAGACGATGCGGCTTTATGAGGACATCCTCAGCGACGCCAACCGCTACGGACTGCAGGTCGTATTCCACGGCTGCACAGTACCTCGCGGCTGGGAACGGATGTATCCCAACTTCGTAGCCTCAGAGGCTGTGCTGGCCTCTGAGAACGTGTTCTTCAACGAGGGAGCCGCCATCAAGCAGCCTTTCGACCTCACCCTCCATCCCTTCTGCCGCAATGCCACTGCCTCGATGGACTGGGGAGGCATCATCATGAACAAACACCTCGCGCCAGACAACAAGAGCCGGCACACCCGCAAAACGACCGACATCTTCGAACTTGCCTCAGGCCTCATCATGCAGACCTCCGTGCAATGTGTCGCCATGCAGCCGAACAACCTCGGCGAACTGCCTGAATTCGAACTCGACTTCCTTCGCAGCCTTCCCACCACCTGGGAGGAAACACGCTTCATCGACGGCTATCCCGGCCGTTACGTTGTTCTCGCCCGTAAGGCCACTGACGGCCAATGGTACATTGCCGGCCTCAACGCCCTCAAAGAGCCTCTGACGCTCACCCTCGACCTGCCGATGTTTGCCCCAGGCAAGACCCTCCGCTACTACGTCGACAAGCCTTCCGGCGAGCCCTCGGTCATTTCCCTCAAGATTGACAAGAAGGGTCGCGCCAAGGTCACCATCCAGCCTAACGGAGGCATCATCATACAGTAGCCTCTTCCTGACTATTAACAACAGAGGCTGTGCCGAAATAGCACAGCCTCTTATTAATTTGCCGTTCTGATGCCTTGCATCACTCGTTCAGATGCCTTGTACAGGTTGTTCAGACGCCTTGCATACCTATATGGAGATGCCTTCCACGACTCGTACAAGGCATTCCTTTAACCCATACAAGGCATTTGCACTACATACTGGATTGTGGACACCTTCTGGCCGGCAGTAAGAGTAATCACCTAACAATCATCTAGCGCATTAGAATTTGAACAGGTTGCAGAAGATGATTGCGGCCGTCCACACGTGGTTATTGCAATTACAGTAGCCTAAGGTCTTGGAGTCTTTCGACATATCGATACGCCCGTTAGCCTTCACTTCGGCCACCGTCGCGTTAGAGCCCTTCACGGAGATGGAACCGCCGGAGGTGACGCAGCAGAGCAGGTTGCCCGACGAATCCTTGATGTCGCCAGACCATACGCTGCCAATCCTGTGCCCCGTGCCGTCGGTGATGTCGCCATTGCCCTTGGGCAACTGTCCCACTTTCGTATGAGACCAGTTATAGACCACCCCGTTCTCGTCGACATACCCACGAGCGCTGCCCTTCTCAATCGAGTATTCACGCACCTTCTGCTGTGTGCTGCCGTTCGAACTGCCGGAAGTCCTCGTAGGGTTCTTGGCAGCCTGTGCCCTACGCTGTGCGGCAAGTTCCTGCTGACGTTTGACCTCTGCCTCCTGCTTGCGCTTCACCTCGGCCAATTCTGCCTTCGACTTGGCCAGCGACTCCTTGTTGTGATAGATGCCCAAATAAAGCAATGCCGCATACTTCTTGTCGAGACCCTTGGCAGTGCCGATGAGCACATCGTAGATAAACACCTGACCATTGTCGTTGATCATAGCCACCTTCTCGCCGTCCATCATCACCGAGCCGTCGCCCTGCACTTTCAGATAACCCTGTTCGCCGTGGAAGTTCACAGTACCGTCCTTTAGCACCTCGCCGACCTTTCTGCCGTCGTCGTACATCACGTCGCCGTTCTTCTCCACCTTGAAGATTACCTTCTTGCCCTTGCGCTCACCGTCGGGATGTGTCTTGTCGAGGATGAACTCCCCCGTCCTCGTGCGGAAGAAGCCTTGCACTGTACCGCCACGCGTAAACTCGATGTCGCCGTTGCGCTTCTTGTTCACGTCCTCCACCGTCTCCTTGACCTTCTTCAGATTGCCAACGAGATTACCAAACTGTGCTTGCACAGTCGTCGTTCCCAGCATCATCACTGCCGAAACGACCAAGATTCTCATATTTTTCTTCATAACTCCATGGTTTTTGGTTTATTACAATTAATAATGTCAGTTATTCAATATCGACTGCAAAATTACAAAATAATTGTGTTATTTGCAAGTATTTCACCTTCTTTATTATTATCGTCAGCCATGCCACAACAAGGTCTTGAGACAAAGAATCCCCCGCCAGAAAAGGCTGACGGGGGATCACTAAAAAACGATTCCTATATAAATATCTCACGACATTTCTGCAACATTCTTCGTCGTTGCCGCCTTCTGCGGCAGGTCGAGTTCCTCATAGACAGAGTTGTTCGACTTATACTCCGGCACAATCTGCTTCATCTTGCGAACGGTCTCCATATCATTGTAGTTCTTGGAGATGGCTATCAGTTCGTCGATATCCTGGCAGACCTGACGGTAGTCGTAGGGCCGTACCTCAGCGATACGGATCTTCTTGTGAAAGGTGGGCTTGGTGGTCTCCTTGTCGTTCAGAACTTCCTCAAACAGTTTCTCACCATCTCTCAAGCCCGTGTACTCTATTTTCACATTCTTAGCGCCCGAGAGGCTGATCATGCGCTTGGCCAGGTCGGCAATCTTCACGGGACGACCCATATCGAAGACGAATATCTCGCCACCATTGCCTTTCGTGCCTGCCTCGAGCACCAGTTTACAGGCCTCAGGGATGAGCATGAAGTAGCGGATGATGTCGGGATGGGTGACAGTGACGGGGCCGCCGTTGCGGATCTGCTCGCGGAAGAGGGGAATGACGGAGCCATTGGAGCCCAGCACATTACCGAAGCGGGTGGTAACGAACTGAGTGATGGGTTTGAAGTCGCTGGCGATGTGAAGGCCGGGACCGCCATACTGGGTGGTCTTGATGGCGCGGTCGAGTGTCTGCACATAGATCTCGCAGATGCGTTTCGAGCAACCCATGACGTTGGTCGGGTTGACAGCCTTGTCGGTGGATACCATCACGAACTTGCGGACACCATACTTCACGGAGAGGTCGGCCATAATCTTCGTTCCGTAAACATTATTCATAATAGCCTCAGAGGGATTATCCTCCATCATAGGCACATGCTTATAGGCAGCAGCATGAAACACATACTCTGGACGGAACTGGTTGAAGATAGCTTCCATTCGCGACTGGCTGCAGACGGTGGTGACCACCACATGCACATCGATATTAGGGAACTCCTTGGCCATCATCAGCCGCAGGTCGTGCTGGGGTGTCTCCGCCTGGTCGATCAACATCATAGTGGCAGGCTTACAGGTGGCTATCTGTCGGACCATCTCAGAACCAATCGAGCCCGCAGAGCCAGTGATGAGGATGCGACGACCACTGAGCAACTCGCCCACAGACTTCATATCGACCTTGATTTCGGCACGCGGCAGAAGGTCTTCAACCGACACCTCCTTCAGTTGTATCTCTCCTATTTCCGACTTCTCATCTTCTTCGCCAAGTTTCTCGACCTCGACAGCGTTCTGAGCCATGAAAATCTTCACGCCCAAGCCAATCAGCAGGTCCTGCAACTCCTGGTTCTTACGGAAGTCGTTCGTACGATAAGGAGACACGAGCACGGCACCGATATGATAATCTTCAACCACCTTCCGCAAGTCGTCCTCCATCGTAAACACCTTCTCGCCGACAAGTTCATTATGGCGCAAGCGACGGTTATGGGAGATGAAGCCCTTCAGTATGAAACGCCGCTGAGTACGAATGCTCTCTGCCAGTCCGATGCCACCACTCTGTGCTCCGTAGATCAATACACGCAGGGCATTATTATCGGCCGTAGACACATCGTAGACTGTCTTCACCAGCACACGCATGGCCCACATGGCCATAGTGGCAATCACATACATCAAGACGATCTGTCGTCCAGACAATGGTTCGAAGTACTGGCTAGGGGCAGAGAACATGAAATAGTGGATACCCAAAGCAAGCGCCAACGACACGATGTTGGCATAAGCCACACGCATCAAATCGACAAACGACGAGTAACGTACGATGCCGGCATACGTATGGAAATAACGGATGCCAATGATACTCAAGGCCACATAGACAAGCAGCGATGCCAACAAAGACGGCATACGCGTAGTCAGATCCGTCCAGTCGCTGAAGATCCAGTAACTGATAACACCAGAAAACAGCAAGGTGATCATGTCGAGCACGAAGATGCTCCAATAAGGCAGAGAGTTTCGGCGGAAATACCAGTTCGCGAGTTTACGAAAGAAATTCATATATTGAAGATTTGTTGTTCACTGTTTACGGTTTGATAGCGGTGAGGATGGTTGAGATGATATGATCCACGTCGGCATCAGAGACCATCGGGCCAGAGGGCAGGCAGAGTCCCCGGTGGAAGAGGTCCTCACTGACACCGTTGATATATGCCGGTGCATCATGATAGACAGGTTGGCTGTGCATGGGCTTCCATAGTGGTCGTGACTCGATGCCAGCCTTATCTAGAGCGACGCGCATAGCCTCGACATTGCGGTTAGGCTCACAGTCCGTATGAATAGGGCCACCTGCATGAACCTGACCTGCAGCACCACCGACAGCACCCTTGACAGGATGTTCGTAAGCATGCTCTTCACCCTCTACATGCAGATTCTCATCGAGCAGGATGGTGCTCAGCCAGAAGTTAGACTCCATATTCTGCGGCTCATCGTGGAAAGAGATACCCTCCACCTCGGCAAAGGCATCACGATACTTGGCGGCAATCCTGCGATGATGGGCTATATGTTCGTCGAGCACACGCATCTGTCCACGACCGATGCCCGCACAGATATTACTCAGACGATAGTTGTATCCCACAGCCTCATGATGGTAATAAGGATAAGCCTCACGGGCCTGGGTGGCATACCACATGATACGGTCACGAGCCTCTGGGTCGGGGCAGATAAGGGCGCCGCCACCAGAGGTCGTGATGATCTTATTGCCATTGAACGACAAGATGCCATAGCGTCCGAAGGTACCGACGACACGTCCCTTGTATCTGGAGCCGAAGCCCTCTGCCGCATCTTCCACGACAGGGATGTCATAACGTTCGGCCACAGCCATAATCTCATCGATCTTGGCAGGCATACCATAGAGATAGACGGGCACGATGGCCTTCGGCTTACGGCCCGTGACGGCGATACGGTCCCTGATAGCCTGCTCGAGCAAGTCAGGATCCATGTTCCAAGTCTCTCGCTCGGAGTCGATCATAACAGGCGTAGCACCCAAATACTTGATTGGATGGGTAGAGGCGCAGAAGGTAAAGGTCTGCACCAAGACCTCGTCACCAGGCCCCACGCCACAAGCCAACAGTCCAAGATGGACGGCTGCCGTACCTGAAGAGAGGGCAACCATCTCCTTAGAGACCACGGATGTGCCATCAGCAAGTCGGCCGACATACTGTTTCAGATCTTCCTCGAAGCCATTGACATTTGGTCCGAGGGGAACGACCCAATTGGTGTCGAACGCCTCTTGAATATACTTCTGTTCCCAGCCTGCCTCACTCATATGGGCCAGGCACAAATAGATTCTATTTGCCATTATATAATGATATTTTCAATTTCTGTTAGTTGCGGCACGCTGTGCTGTGGCAGCATCTGCGGCGATAGGGAAAAGTCTTGCGGATGGATATTCCGGCCATCGTCGAGCAGGCAGATGGTCGTCCACCCTAAATGATTGGGTGCCTGGAAATCCTTGGCAGGATTATCGCCTACATAATAATAGGCAGACGAGGGATAGCACTCCATGAAATGCCGGAAGGGCTCGTTTGAGGGTTTCTGAAAACCCGTCTCCTCGGATATCAGGATATCATCAGCATCCATGTAAGCCGACAGTCCTAATGCATCGATCTTATGCCGCTGTGTGATGCTACGACCGTCTGTCACAAGGCCTAAGACTGCTTGCTGATGCAGACGGTCTAAGAGGAGGTTGGTCTTTCTGTCAAGACAGATGGTAGGCACATGAGAGCGATAAACTGCCAGAAGGTCATCGATGGTGAGATGCAACTGGTATGTTCGGATCAGCCGGTCAAAAACATTCTCACCCTCCAGCCACCATTGGCACATACGATCAAAGACGCCTTCCTGTGCATAGTCTGACTCCAAGGAGGTGGCTATCTCACGATAAGCAGACAACAGATAGTCCTGTTCTTTATAGAGAGTGTCGTCGAGGTCGAAGACCACCACCCTATTCTTCTGCATCATAGACGATGATGTCATTATCATAGCGCAGCATCAGCGTGCGGTCGAGCCATGCCTCAGAGTAGTCTACTGCCTCACCCAGCAGATACTCACGTATCAGATATCCCGCATAGTTTGCCTTGGCATAATAAGAGAGCGGAAATCCTCCGCCAAAACGCGGGTTGATCTCTATACCCTTCACGTCGCCATCGCTCTCACGATAGAACAACTGGAGGCAGATACAGCCCCGGACACCAGGAAGGGCGCCCATCTTCTGACGCAGCAGACTGACGATGCCGTTCTTGCGCGTGATGCCTTTGTTGATCTCCCCAGCACGGACCTCGATCCGCTCACGAGGTACGATACCTTTCACACAGCCGTCAAGGCCAAAATACATGTCGACCGTAAACTCCCGATACTCCTTCGGATCGATGTATTCCATAAAGATCAACTTCGGATCATTCAGGATTTCCTGCGACAAATCCTCCTCCCGCCGGATGACGTGGATGTTGGTACTCAGAGAACCGTCGTAGGGTTTGGCAAACATAGGGAATACGGGGTGATACTTATCGACAGGTTTGGGAACAGCGATACCCACCTGTGAGAAGAAATCTTTCGTCAGGCGCTTGTCACGACAAATTCTGATGAACTCTTTGTCTGGAACTGCCAAGCGAACACCTTGATCCATGAACCGTTGATGGTTATCTGCCAGCACTAGCAATTCTGTATCAATCGTCGGTATGACGACACCTATCTGTTTCTCCTTGCAGATGTCAAGAAGGCTGTCGATATAGTTGTCGGCCGTACAGCGAGGGACAGGTATGCATCCATCGGAAATGATACCGGCTGGAGCCATCCCTGGACGCATGTCTGTCGTGTAGACTTTCGTACCGAGTCCCATCTCCTGCAAGGTGCGCTGGAAAATCTGCACCAACACAACCCGCTTGCCCGCCGAAGTGATCAGTATATTATTCATTTCTCTTACCACCTTCCTCTTTCCTCTCTCAATTATGTCCATTAAAGAACTCCATTGTGGCATGACCTTGTTCTGAGATGTCTGTGCGCTTCAATACCTTCTGAATTGTCAGCCAAACCACCTGAAGATCTGTCTTCAGCGATACGTGGTCCACATACCAGACATCCAGTTTGAACTTCTCTGACCATGAGATGGCATTACGCCCATGACACTGTGCCCAGCCGCTAATGCCCGGACGCACCTCATGACGGCGGGCCTGCTCCTTGGAATAGAGCGGGAGATACTGCACCAGCAAAGGCCGGGGACCGACCAAAGCCATATCACCCTTCAAGACATTCAACAACTGGGGTAACTCATCGATAGAGGTGGATCGGACGAAGCGTCCTACCCGCGTCAGCCGAATCTCATCAGGGAGCAGTCGTCCATCGGCATCACGCTCGTCTGTCATGGTCTTATACTTAATAATCTTGAAGATCCTGCCATCCTTGCCAGGCCGCTCTTGTAGGAAGAATGCTCCCGCCCCTTTATTCGCCACATGCAGCCATAGGGTGACGACAATCAACAAGGGCGAGATACAGGCTAAAGCAATAAGGGCGATCCAAAAGTCGAGGAATCTTTTCAGGAAATGCTTATACATATTCTATATTAAGACGCCTCCGGCATAATAACATCATAGAAGTCGAACAGGCACTGCCGCACGAATCCTTGTTCAAATCGGCAACCGATCATATTCCTGGCATGCGATGCCATATAGGTACACCGTCGGCTGTCGCTCATCATACGGCACATGGCTGCAAGAAGTGCATCACTGTCTTGCGGGGGAATAATGTATCCATTCTCATTCTCCACAATAATCTCACGGGAGCCATTGATATCCGTCACGATACTCGGCAATCCCATGGCGCCAGCCTCCAAGACGGTGTTCGGAAATCCTTCACGGTAACTCGGGAATACAAAGCAATCGGCGGCTGCATAGTAGGACAGTAAGTCCTCTCCTAACACCTCACCGACATAAGTGATAGCAGGATTTGATTCGATCATTCTCAGAGAATCCTCAGACACAGGGTCCAGTTTATCTTCCCGGGGGCCTACGAGCAACAGACGCACAGACTTGTTTTCACGGGACAATTGATTGAAGGCCTTACATAGTTCATTGATGCCCTTAGCTCTGACGATACGACCAACGAAGAGGAATGTGAAGCAACTGTCATCTCGCAGTTGTCGAGCCCTTTCCATTACCTCTGGTCTGCGGCTAAAATAATTCATATCGACACCCATCACATTACCGAATCCAAGCACCCGCAAGGGCTTTTTAGTAATACCATAGTCGAGCAGATCCCGCTTCACGCCTTCTCCCTCAGGTATGACATGCGTAGCACAACGGCATGTGATTGAATCCGTCAGCATCAGCAATTTACGCTGCAGGCCCTTTGACGTAGGGAATACCAGCCCTGTAAAAGTATGTACCCGTACAGGCACATGAGTCCACCATGCTGCTATCATGCAAAGCAGACCAGCCTTCGGCGTCATGGAGTGAACCATCATGGGCCGTTCCTGCCTGAACACCTTTATCATCCTATATAAAGCAACGAGATCTTTCCATGGCGAGATATGTCGCTCCATCGGTACTACTATCGTCCGTACCCCTTCACGTTCGGCAATGGCCTTCATCTCCTTGCCCGGAGAGGAAAGTGCCACCACCTCATACTTCTCATTCAGTATCTTCAACAAGCCACGGCAGAACGTGTCGAGAGACTGTGGAACTGTTGTCGCACGGATAATCTTCATAATGGTATGATACGCTTTAAAATCACGTTATGTTGTATCTTGAATTTCAGATTGTCTCCAAAGAGCCGATATCCCAACTGAATAAGATTGTACTTAACCACAGCCTGTAACCAAATCCTTCGGAAATCCAATGTCGAGCCACCGAAACTTCGGACAAAAGCACGATAGTCTTCCTTCTTCTTATAGATCGGATCATTGGTTGTCCCGCCAAGACGGAACTTCGCTAATGGCCGGTCAACGAGTAGGAACCTAGCGCCTTGTTTATAGAACCGACACAAGAGTTCGATATCCATCATGTAACGAAGGTCTAACCGATACAAGCCATAACGCTGATAGGCATCTTTCCTCACGAAGCGGGCTGGATGAGCCACATTATATTGAAGTTTCAGTTTATCAAATGCCACATCAGGATAACTGGGGAACGTCTCACCAGTATTCTCATCCCAGAACAGAATAAGGCCACTATATACATCCACTTCGGGATTATAATGGACAGCAATTTCCTGCAATGCCCCTGGGAGTAATATGTCGTCAGAATTGATGATGCCAATGACTTCACCTGAGGCATGAGTAATGCCTTTATTAAAAGCATCGCTAATACCTTTGTCCGGCTCTGAAATTACAACCTGTATACTGTCATTGTACTGATCGATTATATCGAGTGTACCGTCTGTAGAGCCCCCGTCGATAATCACATACTCCAGATTCTGATAGTCCTGCATCGTCACACTGCGGATGGTATCCTCAATCGTAGCAGCACTATTAAAGGATATCGTAATAATCGTTATCCGTGGGAATATTTCTCTCACTTCTTACCTCTAATAGATGTTCATCAACACGGCCAGTTGGAAATTGTGGTACGTCTCTTTGTCACTACAGCGAAAGCGACGATCACGAAGCAGACTCAGACGCTGCCTGAGATGATCCTTACCAGCAATGAAATCAGACAATATACACTGATTCTCCTCTGGCATCATGTCAAAGTAGCCCGTATAAATCTCCTGTGCCAACTTTGAACGTGAATGCAAATCACGCTTCACCAAACGTCCTGTGCGATGTTTCCATTCCGTCATGGCTGACGTAGACTGCCCTGTCACATTCCCCCCATGCTGACGATAGAGGATATGTGGAATATGGTCGAACACAACATGGGCACCGATGGCCTGAGCCACATCGTAAATCCATACATCATGCATGCTGAGATACTGCGGTTCGTATTTCAGGACCATGTCACGCAGCGCCCGATTCATCACCATCGTACAGCCTCCAATGAACTGATAGACCAAAGACTCGCCAAAAGTGAGCCGCGGATGAATGATCACGCTGCCTACACGGTTCAGATTCTTATCCACCAACTCTGTCTGGCAGAAATAAAGAGCCGGACGTGTCTCATAAGATTCCAATTTATCAACAGCCACTTTCAACTTATCAGACAGCCAATAGTCATCCTGATCTGAAAATGCATAATAACATGAATCTTCTGCATGATGGAGAAGTTCCATAAAACTACGAGCCGGGCCTATATTCTCACCACGATACCATCTGAGATTTGCCTTTTGCTGCCATTGCTCCAATATGTCACAAGTACGATCGGAAGAACCGTCATCACGTACAAGAATACTCGTCGATACATCTTTCTGAGCCACGATGGATTCAAGTTGCTCCTCCAGATATGTCTCACCATTATAGGAAGACAGCAATACTGTAATATTCTTCATCTCAACAAACAATTATCAACCACCAAGGTTTCTTTTTCATCCTCTGCAGATTCTGATCGCCCTGACCCAGACAATAACTTTTGTCTTTCCATCTCGGAAGTCTTATTTACAATAGCCATAAATAGTGATAATGCAGTCAGGCCTATAGATCCCAATAAAAGAGGGTTCGTACCTGAGAGAACTAAGAATAGTACATACCCCAGACTGTATCGCTTTAAGAACTGCGACCGATGGAAATACTTCCATAACCAGAAATAAGGGGCAAAGAATAGGAAAATGAAACATAGTCCTACAGGGAGCCCATACATTCTCAGAATATCCATATACGAAAGTTCTGTATACGAAAGTCTCATGTTACGGCCTTTGGCATAGAAATCACTGCCCAACCCTGCTCCCCATATGGGATGGCCTTTATCGCCAATATCCTCTACATAGGACTCAAAGTTATCAAATTTCACCTCATTCGACTTCTCATTCTTCTGAGTTGCTAACATATAGGTCAGCATAACGAGCATACCTAAAAAGACTAACGCAAACAGTCTTGTCAGGAACTTACCTATTATATTTTTATCATACAGATATATGAATAATATCGCCAACTGTACAAGCATAGGTGTTCTGGAACCAGCAACCATCAGTGATAGAAAAAGGATGACGGAAAACAGTAATTTGAACCGACCCTTGTACTGATAGAGATTATAGATAAACGAGAAAATAATAAGAGAACCCGCTGTAAGATATAATCCATTGACCGAATAACCTAAGAAATTACGATTATAGGCCATCGTAAAATTACCAGAGGTATTGCAATAGTCATAAATGACAGCAAGGAAGATGCCGCCGAGTTGTGACAAGAAGAACATGATTAATGTAAACATAGCCATGATTATTCCATTGATCCATACAATCTTCAAAAGCACATTCAATCTCATAGTCACCATAAAGAGGAATATACATATATACAGCATCGACCTCACCTGACTCGTGGCATATGCAGAATCTTTCAGTTCTCCTGTGATATACGCTATAAATGCTCCCCATAAAGGAATAAGGAGTATCGTTATGAAGGTAACCCTATTGAGCGGGGCAAGATAAACACGACGCTTTAAGCAATAGATAGCGCCATAGATCACCAATACGGCAAACAACAAATCCTTCAGACGGGAATGGAATCCCGTCGGATCGAGTGACAAAGTCAGAAGGAAAAGGAAATAAACCGCATCTATAAACCGCATAGTTGGATATATGTTTCTTTTAACTGCCTTAATATTCTTATAGGATCATGCCGTTGATGAGCTACAGCCCTATTATCATCTGCGAGTATCTTTGTCTTTTCGTCATCTTCATGAAGTTCTGTAATCTTTGATGCAAGATAGAAAGGGTCATTCATAGGAACTATCATATCCCGGTCGTATTGTTCACTGAACAAGGAAACGACTCCCCCTGTGTCTGTAGCGATGACCGGCATACCAAGATACTGAGCCTCACAAACAGCATTGGGACTATTATCAGAATAAGACGTATGAACATATATATCAGAAGACAACAACTCTTTGATCATCTCTGTGGCATCAAGGGAGCCCATCATCCTTAGACCGACCTCTTGAGCCTTCACTTTTGTTAGTTTCTCAAATTCCTTGATGTCATCATAAGTACCGCCAATCCATTTCCATTCAATGTCATAATCCGTATTTTCACGGATGAGTCGAGCAGTCTTCAAGACAACATCAGGCCCTTTAATGGAATAGCAGGCACCAACGGTAACCAGCACAATCTTCTTATCAGAGGCATGAAACATCCACCTGTCTTTGCAGTCAACAAATTCATGACGTAAAGCCTCATCTACATGAAATATCCTGGCATTCTTATTGTAAAACCGGACGACAGCCTGATCCCATCGTGTACGGCACATGAAATACTTATTGGATCTCAAGATTTCTTCCTCACGCTGATGACGTTCCATGGATAGATTATAATACTGATAACGGGCAAAGAAACCTAATGGGTGAGTCAGTAGTTCCGGTTTTAATCTATCAAAGAGAGAACTCTGTCCTGGCAACAGCAGACAGTTCCTGATTTGAGACCAGAATCCTTGTATATGTATAACCACTGGGATTTTTACATGATTAGCCAATAGTCCAAAGCACCATTCTGTCCCGAAGGCATGAATCAAATCTGGCTTATTTTCATGAATGATCTTCAGGGATTCAGAAATGACAAAGTCATCCACCTCATGATAAGTCATCATATCCTTAATAATTTGCCTTTTCCCATATCGGTAAATATTAATTGGAATAATCTTAAGCCTTTCTGTTTCTTCTATCTCTTTTCTGTGAGGCGAGTAGTTTTCGTATACCACCACCAACTCTAAGCCATCGATAGCAAGGGCTATCTGCAGCAATGACGAGATCCACCCTTTACCTTCTATGCCGGTGTTCTCTTTTGCATTCAGAGAGAGAGGAGTAACAGAAAACCAAAGAATCTTCATCACTGTACTCTTATATACCTAACCGGGCATGGCACCAATTATCCAACTTGGTCCTGAATAAGCGCCAACGGATATATCCATTAGGCATTGTTCTAAACAAAAAGGAAACGACTCTTGGACCTGCTCCGACAGAAAAACGTAATTCCGGCACTTTCTTTATCAAATCATCAACAATCTTTTTCCTGTCTGAAGGATCTCTGAAAACACCTATAATGCAATCAACTGCATAATTAAAGAACAAATAGATGTTCTCCTCTTGTTTCCTGCACACCTTTTCTGGCAATTGGTTTCTTTTTATCAGACGCCATGAGTTTGCAATGGCCGTATTATAATCCATTGCATTTTTCATGGTAAAGGAATAGGTACATGAACGCTGCCTGA
>ODAI013537035.1_pt1 | contig 13847 bp, 16 predicted proteins | sample 1539321 | NCBI WGS metagenome assembly ODAI01 (sample SAMN02144231, study PRJEB22623) | gut metagenome | biome: sheep rumen | host: Ovis aries | place: New Zealand
ATCCACCCTATATATATACCAACCACCTTTAATTTCTACACATCCCAAATTGTTTGGCCTTCTTATAATATCTCCGACCACAAAGGTCTCCGGAATTTCTACTCTACTACTAATAATTCTCTCAATCTCTTCTTTTTTTATCATACTTAAAATAATTTCCTTTAATTTATTACTACATCTTCAATTATTCCAATTTCCAAAACTAAAAACCGAATCTATCAGTAATAATACTATTTTGAAAAATTTGCTCCTATCATATATTATTAGTAGATTTTCATTCTCCAACTGTTTTTCCAATTCTTTTATTGTCACTCTTAAACTCCTACGCCTGTTTTTATTTCTTTGCTATCTGACATTGGTGTCCCCACCTTTCTGCTAATTCTAAAACTTTTAATATATAATTCATCGTTCAAAGACAATCAGTTCATACGAATTTTCTAATCAGAATAAAGATATTCCATATGTCTTAAAACTTTTTTCAAGAAAAGAAAGTTTTTTTTCATTCTCCGCAGAAAGCTTTTTTTCATTATATATAGGTGCAATTCTTTTCCCAACGTCAGATATTAAATCATTAACTTCAAAATCAAAAGTATTGTCATTAAGCTGCTTATCTAGTAAATATATATTTATGTATTGTAAGCATTCAAGCATTTCATCTGCTGATCCATTGCTAAGTTTTCCTAGCACACCAACAAATTTGTCAGCAATCGTCGAATCGTCCTCTACCACTTTATAGATACTTGCTAGAACTTTCACCTCATCAACCGGTCCTTCGCAAAGATTATCCTCATAATGATATTTGCCTTCACCTACCATTAATTTTTCTAATTCATCGTTTTCTAATGCCTTTTTTATAGCAACATCATATTTAAAAAACCTACTCATATCCATTGTACTTATACGTCCTTTCGATTTACTTTAAATCACTGATTATAATTCCATTAGATGAATACTTATCTGCTTGTAATCATAATATCTGTGCAATTTCTTCATTTGAAGATGAATTGTAAAAAATCTTTTCCGCATCACTAGCTGGAATTACAAATAGTGCTGACGCATTGCCATCTTGTGAAGGTCTTCCAAATCCATTTTCCCATTTAGAAATGATAGATTTATAATCGTTCTTGCTTATAATACACGCTACTGCATTATCCTCATCAAAACAATTACTAAATTGTTTATAGGCATTAGGAACCTGTATTATTGTCAATTATTCCAATACTTTATGTTTTCAGCTTGAAATTTTATTATTGCTAACAACTTATCAAATGCCTCTTCTTCGTTCTCTGTAACCAAACGTATGCTATGGCGTCCCCTTTCTCTGTTTACATACACCTTCCACTTACCAATTGTTTCATCAAAAAAGCAGCCAATAACAAAATCTGCAAATGTTTCCTCTCCCAACTCAACATTCCAATTACCTAGACTGTCCTAAAAATCTTTTAATTTTATTAAAAATTCATCTTTTTTCATTAACAAATACCTCACTTAATAATCCCCAATCTTTTCATAGTAAATCCCTCCAATTGTGTTATATATTGATTTGCACCACCAACAAGTTTTTTCCATGCGGCAGCTTTACCATACACACCATATTTCGTATCAATATCAGATTTAAACTTGTTTTTAATATCTAATACAGCATCTGCATAATCTTCTTCTAATTGTGCATATGTTTATAAAAAAGATACTTATACAAATCAATTTAGAGTAAATATTTAAACTATTGAAAATGAATATCGTTTTTCATAATATTTATTAAAGTTCTCTATATTCTTCAAAGGATTATGTTTAATCAATCCATTAGGAAATTGGATCTGATTAGAAAGTGTATTCTTATAATAGTCCACGCTTGTTCTTATTATTTCAGATAGTTCTTTTTTATTAATACAAAATGTTGCATTGCCATTCTCTTCTTGAAAAATACATGCGTCAAAATATAATATGGCTATGTATAAACTCATTGCATCCTTCTGAATCATTTCTTTCAAACAATTAATAAAGATAATCTCTAAATTGGGCACATCATTTATTCTATTGTAAATGCAATTCACCAAAACATAGTTAACTTCTGTTGGAAAAACATCATTTGTAAACTCTGTAACATCAATCTCATATGGTTTTTCACCACATAGTAATCTAATAATTTCATTTTTTTCTACTGCGGTATCCATTAATTTGATTAAATCCATTTATCTAACCTCGATTCTTATAATTGTTGTCCTATCTAATGGAATAGTATAACAAACAAAGTGTTATCATCTGGTCGATATTTCCAGCTATTTATTTTAGCCAAATCCTCATCACTGACATATGTTAGCACCTTATCATTTACAACTTTTTCTATCTTTATCGAGTCGATAAACGCTAACTTATTCACCCCATAACTAGTTCCCATACTAGCTGCCATTGAGAACATCAATGTAAGTGGTAGTAGCAATCCAATTTCATTACAAGCGTATCCTGTCCAGTAGGATGTAGTAGTAGATGCAGCATCTATAGCGACTGCCTATTCCATGTTCATAAGTATTTCCTGTGTTGCAAATCCTGCGCCTTTCATAACTACATAAGATGTACCAAGCGAGAAGGCTCCTACAATGCTACGCCTGTTTTTATTTCTTTGCTATCTGACATGGTTGCTACCTTCTCGCTGCTAATTCTAGAGTTTTTACCGACTTTTTCCTCCCAAGTTGAAGTACTGGTACAAAAACAATCAAACTGTTTCAATCATATTCGTATTACTTTCGCAATGCTTGCTTGAAGTCCTCAAACATAGTGAAAACCTTCTCTAAAATATCATCTATGTCTTCATAAGAGCCAATCACTGGATAGCTTATTTTATAATCAGGATTAATAAGTAACCTTGAATACAAGCTCCAAGGTAACCCTAACAAAAGTTCTTTGTTTTCTTTAACAATCCATACTAAATCAACATTCCCATCTCGTAAGATTATATGGAAACCAAATGTAAACTCACCATTTTTTTCTTCTTTGATTTTATAAAACTTTTCTTTAGCATCAAACAATGGCTGATATCCCAAAGAAGCAATTGTCTCCATTACCTCTTCGCCATCAATATGAACTAAACGATCATTTGATGGGGTCCTATTGGCATTGTACTCTTCCGCTATTTTTTCATATCTATTTACAAAATCAATTTCCTGCAAAGCACACTTTATCTTTGAATTTAATTCCATTATCTTATTTTCTCCGTAAATCTTAAAATAACACCATATTCTTTAGCAATTTTCTCATAATACTCAATATTCTTCAGGTTTGCATTACTTGAAGGAATCTCTAAAATATACTGTCCTTCTAATGGAAAACCATCTAATCCTTTCAATGCTATAGTTTTTAATTCATCTATATTCTAATTTTTCTGTAATGTGGTCAGGCACTTAGATTTTTCTATAGATAATCTACCGCTTTGTATCTTCCTTCTTTTTTATTTCTTTGGAGCCACTACCTCGCCGTCTGGCGTTACCAGATTCCCTTCAGGAGTAATCTCATATCCGTTATCTTCCAATAATTGGTTAATAGGATTCTGAATCTCTTCTTGTTGATTATTCACGTAATCATCAATTGCTTCAGATATCACTTCCTGATTTTTTAACTCTTCAACGGCATGTTTGTTAGCTCTTCTAGTTTCTATTGGTATCATAACAATCCTAAAAACAATTACTACGATGAGAATAAATAATAATATTTTATTAGCATGCGCGTTTGCTCTTTTAGCCTCGCCAATCTTATATTTTACAAAATCCTTAGACCAGAATTCATGGTTTACAAACCTTTCTGCGTAATGGTTCATTGATTCTTCATCACCAATGAATGTTCTAATCTCTACAATATTTGTTTGGTTAAACCAAAAAATAAAAACAGGAGCTTTTAATTCACGACTAATTCCTTCTAAAGCGATTACTCCCTGCTCTTCCTTTAAGGATTTCATAGACTTGATAGATTTATCATTAGCCTTATATTCTGCAAGCATAATTTTTTTAGGTGCCCCTATACTAGCAGAAGTGTATAGATTAGTAACAGAAAAGATATCTGACTCAGCCATTTCATCTGCCCATTTAACAGCTGTATTCCAATCATAGTCACTATCTAGCCTAATTATATAATCATGTATATCTTCGTTATCGTCACTAATATGGTGTTTTAACTCAAACATCTCAATACCTTATCCTTTATTATGATTAAACTAAACATGTTATTTATTTAGCTTTTCCTTGGCAGCCTCGAAAAAACTCTTATCTATATAGCATCCAGCTGTCAAATATTGGGTCGGATTAATTTCAACATCAAACATATCAATCATTCCTTCAATTGGCTGGACCATTGCATTCCAGGTTTCATCAAAGACCATATGTAGTCGTTTCCAGTCAGTAAACATCTGCACCATATCTTTATCGTTTTTTCCTTTACCCGTAGCCAATACAAATGAAATATTCTTCTTCAAAGTTGCCGTACAATCACCATTTTCTTTTAATTCTCCATCTGTAGTCTTCATCGGAACCAAGAACTTTGCATCTGGTAACTGCATCTGTAAGAAATTGTAATATAAACCTTTAATCAGTGATAAATCCTCTTTTTCATCCTTAGGCATCTGTCCAATTAATAATAGCCATCTAACTAAATCTGGATTAGTAATTGGGATGTCACTTGGCGGAATATTTTCATAATTTGGCTTTTTAACAAGCATACTGGCATCTATGGCAAAATTACAATTGTTTATCCTCACACCACATGCCCCATCTAAATAAAAAGAACTTCCAAGGAAGTTATATATTCCATTATCGCTCCCCTTCAGAATTTCCTTTAATTCAAAATCTGGATTCTGCGCCATTGTATTATAAAATCGGACGTGAGCTTCTGTTAAAAGCATAATATCAGGAGGAGTGCACTCATATGAGCCATCATCCCTTGCTACTGTTTCTGAAAACAGATGTGGTTCTCCAGTATTCTTATTAAAAATAGCATAGATTTTTTCTGAAGCGAGTATTCTATCTGAAAGCACCCTATATGCCTTGTCTAGTAATTCTTTATATTTCTCCCTTTTAGGTTCATCAGGGGCAGCTAACTTGTTAACCTTGAATAAAAATAAATCTATCATTCTTGCTAGGTCAGTAATGGTCATCTTGTCAAAATCTTCCTGTGATAAAACCATGTCTTTAAGCAATACATAGGTGTCACCAATTGCAGATATATAGGCATTATATATTTCTGTGAATTCAATACCTTCTGTATATATAATACTTCCTACTCTTAAAGGCTTGTCGCCGACTCCCTCCAGAATTAATGCCACTTGCTTATCTGTAATCTCTTCATAGCTGCCTTCCATGAATTCAATATGCAAGATTTTTGTATTAATTTTATACTCTTCATCGACACCAAAATTATTTATTACTACTGGCGCATTAAGCTTTACTGTACCTCTTACCTGCCCAATAACTAGCATATTATTGGTGTCTTTAACCTTATAATAATCCTCCACTCCAAAAACAAATCTGCAATCTGAGCTGCCTGTTGTGGAAGTTTGCTTGTCTAGGTTATTAAGTTTTTTTATAATTTTTGAAAATATATTCACTTAATTCTCCATAAAATAAATATATTCAAGCAATAGAATCTTTTACGATACAATCTGCCCATCCTTAACTTCTACCTCGACACCCCAATTGTTTAGAATCCATTGGCTGAGAGCTTCATCAGTAGCTTCCAGCTTTTCATAGGCGCCGTAAATATATGTTAATAAGCTTCCATATAAAGTCATCATCTTTTGGATGTGAGCATACAATGAATTTATGTATAGAGACATTTTCTCTTTCGCATCTCCAACATATGATGACTCTAACAATGTTCTGGCAGTATATACTTCTGTCAATGCACTGCTCAAATTTGTACTTATATTTGTTATTTCCTGCACGTAGTTTAATAAGGCTACGCCTGTTTTTATTTCTTAGGTATCTGACATGGTTGCTACCTTCTCTCTGTTAATTCTATAATCCAATACCTTGTATCCCCACTTCATTTACGTCTTCCCCAACAAGACGTACACCAACGCCATTTTCTTTATCCCACTCACAATCAAATACTAAGAAAACAGCGCGTTCATCGTAATCTTACAATATCTAAATCAAAAACCTAATACATACACATTAAGCTAATTAGTAACCCTCACATTATCAAATGAACCATCCAAATCTACTTTGTCAAACTCTCTATTATTTTTAAGACCTTTAACCGGAATATTTAGATGAACAAGCAATGCTTCATCGGGATTTATTACACCTATAAACTGTTCATCAAAATCCAATGTAGCTTTAGCTATAAGAGCCTGTTCATGCTTGAATTTCATTCTAAGTGCCCCATGTATTTCTTTTACAGGACTATCCATTTTGTTCACTAGTAAGCCAATAGTAAGCATGCTACGATTTTTATGATTATAAAATCCTTTTATAAAGAAATAATTGATTGTATTTTCTTTAAACACAATATCATTTTCATTAACGATTTCTTCTATGTTGTTTATCTCCTCGATTGCGTCAGCATTGTTAAGCTGATTCTTATGAGCATTTGCCACAACAACCTTTATTGACATATAAGCCTCCGAAAAATTTAATTAAACTGATTTTGTATACTCGTGACAATTGAATTAATCATCGCACGTAGTTCTCCTATAATAGGATCACATCTATATGCTTTATTTTCATATTCGCAACGAGCAGTATTCAATCTATCCAAGTTTGTATCTATATCTGATATAACTTGTTTATAACTATCTATTAACACATTTCCTTGTGCCTGATATGTGTTAACATGTAAATCACCCTTAAAGGATTCGTAGTTCTCTTCTATAAAAGTTTTCAATGAATCCTTATATCCTTTTATTACATCTTTATCTTCCTTCATTCGGTCATACACAGCCTTAATATTGGCTGCTGTATCTAAATAGCCTTGTTTTTCGGCTTCCTTTGCTGATAGCTGTGCGCTAAGACTGTCTAAATCCCACATTTTATCTCCTAACAATTATTTTTATAAATTATAATAATTTATGATGTCCAAAAACCGTCATTTCCTACTATATATGCCTCCGCTGGATTTTCCGGATTATAGCATATATCAACCTCATCCATTACTCTTTTTGTTCCTATAACCGGAAAACGCCTTTGTCCAATTGGAATAAAACCTAATTTAATAGTTTCTCCTTTGAACTTTAATTTTTCCTTAATTTCATATTCCTCGCCATCAACTAGATATGAAACTGTTATAAGTGTTACATCATTGCTTTTTACATGTATTTCATTGACGATTCCTGTGATTTTAATGGTACATTTTTTCTTATTAATCATATGTATCTCCTTATTATTTCATCAAAATCCTTTGAAATATGGTGTTGGTATTGTTATAGCTAAGTCCAGTCCAAGTAATGCTGTAGCCTTTATTTTAAGTGTTGAGGCATTTATATTAACATGTTCAAATTCTAAAGCAGTCTCACTCTCTGCATAAATAGCAAATTTAGCACCAGCTGATGCATTTGCTGATACTTCACCACCTAATAATCTCTTTTTCTGGCCTGTAGCCGTGTCTCTTTGCCTATATTTCAGTATATCAGAACTAATTCCTGCGCTAGCTGATGCTACAGTTGCTGATGCATCAACACCTACTGCATATTCTCCATCATCTTCAAATTCAAAAGCTGCTTTTCCATCGGCGCAGAAGAATTTGGCATCACCTTTTAACTTAAGATTAACCTCTTCTCCACCTAGAATTAGAGACCCTTCTGCCTTTATCAACCCGACTTCTCCATTAATTTTAAATCCAAAATATTCACTAGATAATCCTGCTTTTGCCTCACCTTTTGCAAAAGCCATATCAACATTTGCCTGCGCCCTAATATAATTAGTAAGTTGCCCGTATGCATTTAAATTCATCGCAACTGCAGAACCTTTAGCGAAGGCTGTTCCATTTTCAACTCCAGCTTCTCCAGAAGCAGAAAGAAATCTAAATCCCCCATAAGCGTATACATCTGAACACAATCCTTTAGACCACTGTTGTTCGCACATAGTAGTCTCTCCAGCTTCATAAACAAATGGGTCTTCCGCAAGCTTTAATACCAGCTCCACATTACCTGTTTGATAAAACCACTTTTGACTATCTATATAATCTAATTTATCAACGTTTATGTTATCATCGGTATAGCAATACTCCATTAGTGAATTTATATATGTCTGTAGATTTTTTATTCTTTTCAATAAATCTTCCGCTACGGTATAGCAAGCATCATCATTTTCGTATAATTTAGTTCTAATGTCTTCTATTTTATTGTCTGTATCAGTATACGTTGTGTTAACATCATCTAATGATAAGTATTTTATTGTAATATACTCCGCAGCTGCTTGTATAACGCTATCTAGCTCAATTCTCGCATCATTGAAAATTGCTTCCTTATCTACCAGTGTCTCCTTTATTGAATCTAAAGTAGATTCCCTAACTCTTCCAGTATCTGTATTTTCATAATTATAAAAAGTCTCTGCTACAACCTGCATGACCATTGTATTATCAGCAACAATGTCCATTAGTTCTGTAATTATTTTGACTGCACCATTAGTCAGATAATTTTTAAATGAATCTGCAGCTGTTCCTCTAAAATGATTAGACTTTGATAATTTATAAGTGTTTTTATATGCGCCATATAAAGTATCTATATAAGTATCTCCTGTAGTATTTACATTTTCATACATACCCAAAAGAGAATCATTTTTTAAATATAAAATTCCTTTTTCTGCAGCCATTACTTATCTCCAGTCTTACCTAAAATTAACTCTCTAAGGGTAATATCAGCCATATCCTTATCAATCTTAAGCCAATTAGCCCTTATAGTTTTCATACTATTAGTATCTTTTACCATCAGTGTATTAAATAACTGAATTGTATTATTAAACTCTGTTATGCACTCAAGATACTTATCGATACTTTTAAGAATGATACCATCCTCTTCTAATGTATATTTCAACTCATTAATACTAGATGCATCTGCGGAATACTTATCTATTTGACTTTTAAACTTATCCGGATCTAAATAAAACTCTGCCATTTATGCCAATTCCCTTCTAAGCACAACTTGTGCTTCTGTAATTTTATAATCAGCTTTCTCATTTAACTCTTTAAATAAATCGTAATTACATTCAGACAAAAAACTAATATATTGATCAATATAAATTCCTACCGTCATAAGACTTACCGCTTTAATTACAAAATGCTCCGGCATGTTTTCCAATAAAGAAATATATTTACTAAGTAAAGATTTATTAATCTGACTATATTTCCGTTCATCTAATTCATTAAACTGTTCTTTATAGCTCTTTAATTGTACTGTTTCATAAACTATACTTGCATCATATGAATCAATCCATACATTTTTGTTTGTTCCTACGACTAATTCACTAAGAGTCTCAACTATCAATTGCTTGGAAAAATTCGATATTTCTTCGTTAAAGAAATCAAATGCCTCAACCTGAATATTGCAATCTTTGCGAGCCACATTAAGTAAATGTGCATCTTCACGAATATAAGAATCAAACCCTGGGCCAACAACAGAAATAAGTTTAAAATATTTGTCATCATATTCATCCATTTTTAACGATGATAAATCTATATCAGAAACATTTCCACATAAATATATGCATGTATTCCCCGGAGTAATAAGTCTATTCGCACACTCTTTAAATTCTTCAAATGTAATACTATCTATATCCTGAATCAATTGAGCTAATGTATAACGCTTGTTTAAATCTGCAAACTCAAACGCTTTATACGTACCTCTGAACTTCCCGTCTTTATATTTTTCCGAAAATGAGTCAATCGTATTTTGCTTTGCCATTTCAAAACATTGTTCATTATACTTAAATTCATATAATAGCTTTAAGATATTCTTTAGGTGAGCTAATAAATTAACCTTATTCCTACAAAATGAGATTGTAGCAACTGAACGCTGAACGTCAAAATGAACATCATTTAACTCTGCAATATTCCTAAAATAATTAAATATTACATTATAAAAACTTTGATTTGAAACAAATTCTTCACCATCTATTTCATATTTATGAATCGCAAATCCTCCAGTAAAGGCTATTGCACCATATACCAAATCACCTTCATACTCATGATTCATTAATTCAATTAATAATTTCTGTTGCTTCATTAATTTAACATTCCTTATTATTTTATATATTCCTTTTCTTAAGCACCATAAATAAACTCTTCATTTGCAAGCTTTAGCACGTCTCCATCATTCAACAATACCTGTCTCTCGCTTTGAAGCTTAATACCATTAATCCAAGAACCATTTGTTGAATTGCAATCCTTTACATATGTGCCATTCTTACCTCTGGTAAAAACTACATGCTGACGGCTAATTGCCCTATTATTGCTAATGCAATAATCTGCATGCATCCTATCCTTGCCAACAGAAAAATCTGATTTAGTTATTTCAATAGTCTCATTAGTATTCTTTCTTGTAAGCTTACCTAAAGAAACAGCCTGCACCATATCATTTGAATCTAATATAGTAGTTGCTCCATCTTCCACTGGATTTAAAGCTGCTTTGCTTAAAACAGTAGTTGCATCGCCATAATCAATATTTGCAGACCTTACATTGCGGTAAGAAGGTCCTGTATATACTGATTTGCTTCTCTTCTTTTCGCTTTTAATAGTTTTATTGGAGTTTATTATTTTTATCTCTGATGGAGATTCTCTAAAATCTTCTCTTTGATTCTTATTCCTAAGTAACAGTACTACTCCGACAATAATCAAAACTATTACAAGCAGTAATTCTAAACCTACAATCATCATCCAAATGTTTAATGTGTTCATCTATTCCTCTCCTTCAACTTGAATTTTCAATTTCATTCTTCACATTTAAATTATGAATAGTTGCCTTCCCATGACAACCTCATTTATAAATTGAACTCTCTCAACCTATAAATCAATTTGCCTAAAAAATAGTATTTTGCGACAGACAAAATGCCTGCCGCAAAATATTTAAGTTATATTAATTAGCCCTGGAACTGAGCTGCGATATCGCTATCAGTTGTCTCTACGATAGATGCTGTAGAATCAAGAGCTGCTGCGATTTCTCTGATAAGCTCTTCTGCCTTCTGGAATCCTGGCTTAAGCTCCTCGTAACGAGCTGCATAAGACTCGCTAGCCTGACCTTCCCACTCTGACTGAAGATTTGAAAGAAGTGAATCCATGTTTGAGATTACTCCGTTAACTGTATCAGCCTCATTACGGTACTGACCTGCTCTTTCTCTCATCTGATCTGGTGTAATTCTAATCTGATTTGCCATTTTAATTTCCTCCTTATCTGGCTTATATATTTTTACTGGTATTCCAGTAATATATCTAATTAATTATTTGCTTTCTTTCTATTAGTAATAACCACTACTGCACCAATCATCACGATAGCTACAATAATACCTACGATAGCAATTACCTTAGAAATATTGTTTATAACGCTTGTACCTACAGCTGCTTTGGAATCATTGCCGCCTGTAGTAGGTGTCAAGTTATCTGATATCAAAAGCTCTTCGGCTTTCTCTGATACAAGAATGTTGTTATATACAAGATTTGTCTTGTTTCCAGCAATATCTGAACAGATGATTTCTACCTTCTGATAATCATCCTTTGAAGGTATTGTAAGTACTACTGTTCCACCATTTTCTGAAAGCTCTTTAGCTGAGTACTCACCAAGCTTATCCCCATTTAATAGAACAGACATCTTCTCAACACCCATTGTATCTGCAGCATTGACTGAGAAATCATGGCTTGCTTCTTCATATACGCCTTCATCATCAAGACCAGAAACTACAACGCTAGGTGCTGTAGCATCCATAAGGAATTTAACTTCTGCATCCTTTGACTGGTTACTCTGTTTATTAGTAGCCTTGTCCTCAGAGAATACTGTTACAGAATACATTCCATCCTTCTTGAAGTTAGAAGCATTAACTGTGTAGCTGATTGAGTGCCATCCCTTATTGTTTGTAAGGTCACTTACCTGATAGCCTCTACCCTCTGCCACATTCTTAACATTACCATCGTGGGCAACTGAAACTTCCTTGCTTGTAAGGGAATCAACATTAATCTCTGTAATAACAACATCCTGTGGACTTGTTACATAGTAGTTATCAACCATTGCCTTTGTTGCATCACTAAGAACAAAGATTGAACCGAATCTGTTAAGAGAATACTTGTAAGTCTTTTCAACCTTGTTACCTGCCAAGTCTGTAAGCTTAACATTAAGTGTATATAAATCGTCATTAGCTTTTTCATGAGCTATATCAGCGATTTCATATGTGAATAATCCTGTTCCCTTTGTCTTGCTTATAGATGGATTAATAGTTCCATTGTTTGAACCTGAAAGTGTAATCTCTGTACAAGCATCTGTAAGATTATCATCCTTTGACTTGATGAAAGGTACTACCTTGCCATTGTTTGCAGACATATCAGTAACACCTGAAATCTCAAGCTCTGGTGCTGTCATATCGATTACGAAATCATCACTCACATAAGTATTTGACATGTTTCCAGCCATATCTTCACATGAAAGTGTGAAACCATACTTACCGTCTTTATCAAAAGAAATCTTTGTTATATGATTATCATCTTTGTCTGTGTAAGCTGAAAATTTAGGAACTGCTAACTCTTCACCAGAATTCTTCTTGATTGAAACCTGGTCGCTTGTAAAGTTCAATTCCTTAAAGTTGATTGTTGCAACACGTGCGTCCTTATAATACATTCCATTTAAGAAACTATTATTATCAAACTCAACTGTTACAACAGGAGCTGTCTTATCGATTACAAATTCCTTGTTGTAATCCTCCTGCATATCAGAAGATGCTACCCATTCATTACCAGCCTTATCCTTAAAATCGATAGCTCCAATTGAATATGTACCATCCTGATCAAACACAATGCTTCCTGTGTAGCTTCCGTTAGATCCTGACATCTGGTTTACAGTATGCTTGCCGCCCTTTGCGTTAACTGTAACCCTGCTCATATCTGCTTCTTTTGAATCAATATTTACATCTGTAAGTGTAAATGTAGCTGTTCTATCAGCTTTGAAATATTTATCATGCTTAGCATCGTTATTATCAAATTTGATTGTAAGAACTGGAGCTGTCTTATCTACAATAAACTCTGACTCGCCTTCAATCTCAAATGAGTTACCAGCTAAGTCGTAAATTGTACCAGATACAACATGTGCGCTCTCGTCACCTACTACAATTGATGTAGTGTTAGAGCCTTCAGCAAACTTGCCTTCACCGTTTGTATTATTGTGATTTGAAACATTTACGATAGAGTTAGCTGTATCGATATGCTTCTCATCTGCATTTACAGTAACAGTCACATCTTTATTGTAGTATTTCTCATTAGCTACCTTGGCGTCTGATGTGTACTCAACTGTTGCCTTTGGAGCTGTGTTGTCGATGTATGTCTTAATTGAATTCTTACTATTTACATCTGTATTTAATAACTTACCTGCAAGACTATATTCATGAACATCTTCTACATTGGTAGGAATACTAAATGTAATTACATTGTTCCATCCAATAAATGCTGTGCCATTTCTATTCCATACTGGTTTTTGTACAGGGTCTGCAGTTATAGGTTCTACTTTTTTTTCTGAATTAATCTCTTCAAGAGTGATGTCTGTTATTTTATTAATAGACATTCCCTCAAACACTGCAGTAAGTGTATCTGGGTGATTTTTTAAAGCATTTGAATACCAAATATGAGAATCATCCATTGTCCGAGGGCCACCTGTGATGCTAGTGTTTCTGATA
>ODAI014234428.1_pt1 | contig 13846 bp, 10 predicted proteins | sample 1539321 | NCBI WGS metagenome assembly ODAI01 (sample SAMN02144231, study PRJEB22623) | gut metagenome | biome: sheep rumen | host: Ovis aries | place: New Zealand
GCCGCCTTCTGAACGGCGGCGGCATGGTGGACAGTCAGTGGTTTAAAGGGGATGAGAGGATTAACCCCGTACTGATGGCCTGGCAGGGCGTCATGGAGGGCGGCCTTGCGGCTGCCGAGCTTCTTACCGGCATCGGAACGCCCTCCGGAAAGCTCGCGGATACCTTCGCAAAGAGGCTCGAGGATTATCCTTCAACTGCAACCTTCCACGAGAGCGGCGACTATGTCAAATATTACGAGGACATCTATGTCGGCTACCGCTATTTTGAGACCATTCCCGGCGCAGCCGAGAAGGTCAATTATCCCTTCGGCTACGGCCTCTCCTACACAAGCTTTAAGATATCGGATGCCGCTGTCACGGAAAAGGTCTGCAAAAAGTGCGGAAGAAAGCGCTTTATCTTTGAAGTAACCGTAACCAATACCGGAAGCTGCACCGGCAAAGAAGTCGTTCAGCTCTACTACGGCGCGCCGCAGGGACTTCTCGGAAAGCCCGCAAAGGTTCTTGCCGGCTACCGCAAGACAAGACTCCTGCAGCCCGGCGAGAGCGAGCTGGTCACCCTCAAGCTGAAGGCTGAGGACATGGCGAGCTACGACGATCTCGGCAAGGTCTGCAAGTCAGCGTATGTCCTTGAAAAGGGCGATTATCATTTCTATCTCGGAACGGATGTCAGAAGCGCCGCAGATACCGGCTTTGTATGGCAGAACGACGAGGACATCGTAACTCTGCAGCTGACAGAGAAGATGGCGCCCACCTCTCTTGAAAAGCGCCTTCGCTCCGACGGAACCTATGAAGAGCTGCCGACAGGCGAGCCCTTCGATACCGATGCCTGCGCGATTAAGCATATGACAAAGCAGGAATCCGAGGGCAATATCCCTCAGACCCGCTTCCACGATTACACAACAGCTCCCTGGCATGCGGATCCGAACGCTCCCACCGTTCCCAAGCTCATCGATGTCGCCGAGGGGAAGATCACTCTCAAAGACTTCATCGCACAGCTTCCGGATGAGGACCTGTTCTGGCTGCTGTCCGGAACGCCCAACACCGGCGTTGCCAACACCTTCGGCATCGGCAACATCCCGGACTACGGCATCCCGAATGTCATGACCGCCGACGGCCCTGCGGGCGTTCGTGTCGCAAAGGAGACCGGCGTCGTGACGACCGCCTTCCCCTGCTCTACTCTTCTTGCCTGCACATGGAACGAGGACGTCGTCTATGAAGTCGGCGAGGCAGGCGGAAAGGAGCTCAAGGAGAACAACCTCTGCGTGTGGCTGACCCCCGCCGTCAACATCCACAGAAGCCCCCTGTGCGGACGCAATTTCGAGTATTACTCCGAGGATCCCTACCTTGCCGGCAAACAGGCCGCTGCGATGGTAAAGGGCATCCAGTCCAACAACGTCGGCACCTCCTTAAAGCACTTCGCGCTGAACGACAAGGAGACCAACCGCAAGGACAGCGACTCCCGTGCATCCGAGAGAGCAATCCGCGAGATCTACCTGAAGCAGTTTGAGATCGTGGTTAAGGAAGCCGATCCCTGGTCCATCATGACCAGCTACAACATCATCAACGGTCACCGCGCGTCCGAGAATTCAGATCTCCTCCGCGGAATTCTTCGCGGCGAGTGGGGCTACACCGGAATGGTTACGACCGACTGGTGGACCTATGGCGAGCATTACAAAGAAGCGATGGCCGGAAACGACCTGAAGATGGGCTGCGGCTATCCCGAGCGCCTGAAGATGGCAAAGGAAGCCGGCGCGCTGACACGCGAAGCGATGGAAGAAGCGGCGGAGCACATCCTCGGCCTCATCCTGAAGCTTGACTGATTAACACTACCTAATATCCGTAAACACGGAATCCCCGTTCCTCTTCCTGAACGGGGATTCCTTTTACGTCCATGCCGTGAATTTCAACATATTTTCCCCCGCGGAGCTCGCGAAGGAATTCATTGATGGCAAGCGCTTCCCCCTGGACCTCCAGTGTAACACTCCCATCCGTCTCATTTTTGACCCAGCCCGAGAGCCCGCGCCCCTGCGCCGCGTAAAGAGCGCGCCAGCGAAAGCCCACTCCCTGCACTCTTCCTGTAAACACGATATGTCTTCGAATCATATGTGATTCCTGACCCTTCTGCCGCAGTGCGCCCGGTTCCTGAAAGGGACCCTGCGCTGTGCGGGCTGCGATCCGCCGGAGGCTTTACCTCGAGAGCATCCACTCCAGGCCTTTACGGATATACGGGTTCCAGAACCCCCAGGTGTGGGCGCCGGGACCTTCCTCATATTTCATATCGGCCCCGTGTTCTTCAAGGAATTTCCTTGTGATCTGGTTGTTTTGGTACAGAAAATCTTCTGTTCCGACAGCCATATACAACAGAGGAATATCCTTCCCTTCCTCCTTCAGTCTCAGGTACTGAATTTCCGGATTAGCCTCTGTCTGATCGAGGCGGGAAAGATCTCCGAACACTTCCCTGTAGTAGGCATAGTTGGCGATCGGATTGGCAAATCCTTCCTGCATTCCCGTGATCTCGTGGACAATGAGGGCGCTCGAGAGGCTGATGGCACCATAAAAAGTATCCGGGAAGGCAAAGGCTGTGTGCATGGCTCCGTATCCGCCCATGGACAGACCGCCGATCAGCGTGTCCTCTCTTTTTTCGGACAGGCCGAAGGTCCGCCTCGTGAAGTCAACCAGTTCTTTGCCTGTAAAGTCCTGGAATCTGCAGCCTGTCGCCTCGCGGTTCAGATAGAAATTGTTGCCGGCGGTCGGCATAATGACTGCAAGATTATATTCCAGTGACAGATCCTCGGCGATGCCGTTGTACTCCCAGTCCGCATCGTTCCCGGAAACACCGTGAAGCAGGTAAAGCGTCTTTGTCGGTCTTAAATAATACGGATTGCCCTGTTTCATAAAATCCGGAACGTCATTTGGCAGGACATAGGTAAAATTTGTCTGACCCATCTGACATTCCGAGTAAAATCTCATTCTCCCTGAAGACATGATTTCCTCCTTATTTCACAATCGCATCCTGCTGCCCGAGTTCATCCGGGATCCGCAGACTGTTTCTGGTGCCGGGCTCGATTCCGGCAAGGAAAGAGAACACTGGATCCATCATTTCCTCCCAGGTATCGATGTCATGATTACCATAGCAGGAAAACCGCTCGTAAGGAATACCGGCTTTATGAAAGGCTTCATCCAACGCCTCTACCTGTGTCCCGACGGCAATATCCCTGTCTCCGCATCCGACAAAAATCTCGGGCAGTTCCTCCTTTTTGGCCTGGGCATAGCCTCCCGGCAGGAAGGCAGGGCTGCTGATATATTCTTCATAAGTGCCGAAGACATTACGGAATTCTTCACTTCCAAAGCCCGCGGTTTCCGCGGCCTGGCCCATCAGTATGTACGGATCGGCCGCCGGGGAAAGTGCCGCGACCTTTGAAAATACGTCGCGATGGACCAGTCCATTGTACAGTGCTCCGTATCCGCCCATGGAAATTCCGGCGATATACGTATCTTCCCTTTTGTCGGACAGGCAGAAGGTCTGTCTGCACCGCTCGGGGAGCTCTTTACTCACAAAGGAAGACCAGCTGGCATTCCGCTCCGGGTGATCGATATAGAAGCTGTTGCAGCCGTTCGGAATGATCACGGCAAGGCCTTTGAGCTCGGCCTGTCTGCGGATGGAGAGCATGGTATAGATGCTGGTGTAATCTCCGCTGTAGCCCGGAAGAAAAATGACCTGGCGGTACGGCGGCCTGGCATCACTCCCAAACGGTCCGTTTTCCGGCAGAAATACCGCGCAGGAAACATTTTGGGAAAGCGTTTTTGACAAAAAGTGAAATTCACAGAATGACATTGTCCTGCTCCTCTTTCATTATTTCGCAAGCTGGAAGTCCCAGATATCTCCCGTGGGAACATAGGTGACTGGAACGGCGTCGCCGACCAGATCCTTTAACCAGTCAGCGGCATATCTGGCACCGAGCTCTTCCCAGTTGAAGTGACCCGCGTTGATGCAGGCGAGCTTCCTGCCAAGAGTGTTGGCGTCGCGGATATAGGAAAGGACGGTCCACTCGATCACTTCACCGGGAAGAATGCATTCCACGCCTTCCTCCTCCATACAGCGGATAATCTCGGTGGCATAATCCGTATATTTTCCATCCTCCGTATAATGTGCGGGAATGAAAGCGTCCGGGAAAATATGCCCCGCAACGGAAAGGCGGCGGATCTCCATATCCGGATCGCCGATATAGCGAAGGCCGCGCATACCGATCGTCCGGATCAGGTCTTCATTAATGCTGCGCAGAGTCCTGGCCTTCGGCAGATCGATGACAAACCCGAACGGAATCGACTGATGCTCCGAAAGATAAGGCAGCCACCCCATATATTTGAGAACGCCCGTAAAGATGCTGTCGGGTCTGTGCGCGTGCATGTGGTCATGATCACGGCAGATCACGATCCCGTGCTCTTTAGCCAGGCGAAGCTTATCCTCATAGACGCTGCAGGTAAAGGCGGCGTCCCAGACCGGAAGATCCGGAGTCAGGTAAGATGTCGGCTCGTGGATGTAGAGGAGATTTGCGCCCAGATCAATGGTCTTTTGAATCACCTCCGCAGTGGGTACAAGGGAGGAGACAATACCGGTGCATTCGACCTGCGGATCGCCTGTTTTAATCCCGTCGCACCCGTTATAATCCGGTCCGAGATCCGGATGGTATTCCAGTGTTTTATCGATGATTTCCTGTATAGTCATTGTTTTTGTCACTCCATTAACCTTTGACAGCGCCGACGACAACGCCCTTGACGAAATATTTCTGGACGAAGGGATAGATGATGACAATCGGAAGGATACCGATGACCGCCATGGACATACGGACAGCTGTGCCCGGCAGGTCAACGGAGCCGGTGCCCACCGCAACGGAAGCGGCGCCGCTCTTTAAATACTGAATATTGTTCATGATACGGATCAGCAGGTTCTGGATACCATAGTACTGCGGTTTCTGAATGTAGTACAGGGCGTTTACCCAATCGTTCCAGTATACAAGCGCCGTAAACAGGGAAATCGTCGCAACTGTAGGGATCGCAAGCGGCAGGATGATCTTGAAGAAGATCGTCAGCTCGGATGCACCGTCGATCTGAGCGGATTCGATCAGCGCGTCCGGGATGCTGCCTGTGTAGTAGTTGCGCACCAGGAAGATATTGAAGGCTCCGCAGAGGTAATTCGGCAGGATCAGTGCCCAGATCGTGTTTTTGATATTGAAGATCTGTGTCCACATCATGTAGGAGGGAACGACGCCGCCGTTAAAGAGCATCGTAAAGAACACGAAGAAGGACAGAATATTGCGGTAGCGGAAGTTCTTTCTGCTCATCGGATAGGCGATCATGGTCGTGATCAGGACACTGATCACCGTGCCGATCAGCGTGACGACCGTGGAGATCATATAGGCTCTGCCGATCGTGGACCACTGCTGGGCCATATATACGTACGCATCCACGGACCACTTTTTGGGAAAGAAGGAATATCCGTTGGCAAGCAGGGTTTTCTCATCGGTAAAGGAAGCGATAACGATCAGGATAATCGGGATCAGGGCGATCAGGGAAAACAGGCCCCCGACGATCGTCGCAAAAAGCTTGAATTTCTTGGTATCGCCCATTTCACGGGCGGAAGCGCTTGTCTGAATGTTAGCCATGGTTCTACCTCCTTCGATCAGAACAGTGCGTTGTCGCTGTCGACTTTACGCACCAGGGCATTCGCGGAAACGACGACGATGAAGCCGAGCACGGACTGGAACAGACCTGCGGCTGCGGACATGCCTACATCATTGAGCTCCATCAGGCCGCGGTAAACATAGGTATCAATCGTCTGTGTTACGGAATACAGTGCTCCGGAGTTCATCGGGACCTGATAGAACAGGCCGAAATCCGAGAAGAAGATCCGTCCGACCGCCATGAGCGTCATGATAATGACGGTGGGCTTGAGCATGGGGAGCGTTACACGGAAGATCTGCTGTACCTTTGTGGCTCCGTCAAGGCTGGCTGCTTCATAGATGGATTTGTCGATACCGGCGATACTGGCGAGATAGATAATGGACTGATAGCCCATGTTCTTCCACAGGTAGACGAAGGTCAGAATGAAAGGCCAGTATTTTGACTCCATGTACCAGGCTACGGATTTTCCGCCGAACGCTTTGATAACAGAGTTGTTGATAAAACCGCTGTCGGCATTGAGGAATGCATAGACCATATAAGCGATAACAACCCAGCTCATCAGGTTGGGAAGAAGCATTGCGCTCTGATAAAACTTGGTGCGGAGGCTGTCCCCCAGAGCATTGAGCAGGATGGCAATGAAGATTGCAAAAACGGTTCCCAGAATGATGAAAGCCAGGTTGTACAGGATTGTATTCCTGGTCATGATCAGGGCATCCTTGGTGCGGAAAAGGAACTGGAAATTATCAAAACCCGACCACTCGGATCCGAAGATACCCTTCTTGTAGCTGAAGTTCTTAAAAGCCAGAAAGATACCGAACATGGGAATGTAGTTGTTGATAAGAAGATACAGGATCCCGGGCGCGGCAATGAGCAGAAGCGGCCCGGACTTTGCATACTTTACTTTTACCTTGCTTTTTTTCTTTTCCATGATTTCCTCCTGATGATTTCTCCTGATGCAGAATGAGATTCTGCGCTTATGGTTTTACTATACTTTTTCTTTGGAGGGATCTCTTTCAAAAACAAGTATGGACCTTTCATTTTTGAGAGCCGGTTATGGCTGCGGCTTCGCTGCCGTCCGCGCATGGCCCATTGCATCACGCAAAGAGAGAGAAGGCATTTTTATGTGCCTTCTCTCCCGGATGAATCAATTGTTGTAATTGATTTTGTATTTAATTACTGCTGAGCCAGCCATGCGTCGAGCTGTTCCTGTTTTGCGGCCAGGATCTCGTCATAGCCTGCATCGGACAGGGCCTTCTCGAACTCGGGAATCGCTGTCGCAGGATCCACGGATCCGCACTGGATACCGGGGAAGTACTGCTGGATGACGTTGCTGACAGCGGTCAGCTGTGTGCGGACGGGCGTTGCGTCAAAGATAAAGCCCATCGCCGGTGAATTTTTGGCATTGTGGTTCTGCTCGTCTTCCCATGCAAGGGACTCTACGCTGCCTGAGCCCTGCAGAGGCCACTGGATGAAGAAGTTGCCGAGAACGCCGCAGGAGAGCTGTGCCGTATAAGGAACGGTAGCGGCATCCTGTCCTTCGGGATAGGAGACGGTTCCGTCATCATTTCTCACATAATCTCTGCCTTCCACGCCGTAGAGCATAGCATTGATGACTGTCTCGTCCGTATAGGTGAGATCCAGGAACTTAAGGGCTGCATCCGGGTTCTTGCTGGTGGAGGAAATAGCCTGGGAAACAGCGTTGATCATGGAAGTATCCAGATACGCTTCGCCAAGAGCAATAGCGCCGACATCAAATCCGGAAGGTGCGGACAGAGCAGCTGCCGTATCCTCAAGCGGATAGCTGTAGGAAGCGCTGTATGCAAAATAGTTGCCGGAGCTCATCAGCTCTGCCGCAGCGGAAGTGGTTGTCGCCGCGTCCTTCATGATGAGGTCATTCTCATACCAGTAGCGGACAAGATCTGCATTTTCTTTAAACTGATCCAGCGAGAAGAAGCTCTTTACAGTCATATCTTCTCCCTGCAGGACACCGATCGGAGTCGTGTAGTCGCCGCCGAGGAAATCGATCTCATCGCACCACCTGCTCATGCCGGAATCGCCGGAGCTTACAGGTGCAAGAGGAGTGATTTCCGGATGCGCGGCCTTGACTGCCTCAAAAATGGGCGTCAGGTCGGCGGGATCCTTTACGGAAGCCATATCCAGCCCGAGCTCTTCCGCGATGTCCTTGCGGTAGATCAGCATGGGCTGCAGTGCAAAGGGCTTCAGCGTAGGAATGGCATAAAGTCTTCCGTCCGGACCTTCACAGGTCTTGAGCCATTCGGGCTCAAGAAGAGCCTTTGTCCCCGGGGCATCCTCATCGATCATGTCGGTGATGTCCAGAACCATGTCTGAGGAAATGGCCTGGGAAAGATCGCCGAGGGTGTGGAAAATATCAATCTCACCGTTCTGGGCAGCAAGACTGACCTGCTGGGAATAGTCCGCGATCGACAGGGGCATCAGGTGAACCTCAACGCCGATCTTTTCTCTGGAGACCTGGTTGATGATCTCTTCGACATCCGCTGTATTATCCGGAATCGTGTTAAAGGAAACAAATGCATAGGTGATCTGGGTATACTCGCCGTCTTTGGCCGCTTCCGCAGAACCGGCCGAACCTGCATCACCGCTGCCGGAGGAAGCACTCCCGCATCCTGCCAGAGTTCCTGCCGCGATCACTGCTGTCAGAAGAACGCTCAACAGTTTTTTCTTCATAGTATAATTACCTCCCGTAACCAACTGTCAGAACCTGCCGGAGCAACATGCGCGGCCGGTCCCTCTGTAACCGTGTTGAACCGAGTATAACAGTCTCGTACGGCGCGGGTCTTTTAAAAACAAGTCCTGGAATTTCAAATTTAAGAGGATACCAGCATGTTATGATATTCCACCGGTGTCATCCCGGTCGCTTTGCGGAACAGGGTTGAAAAATAAGAGAAGTTATCATACCCCACCTGCTGAGCGACCTCGCTGATTCTCACATCGCGTGCAGCGAGCAGCGTTTTTGCCTTCTCCATGCGGCAGTCCGTAATATACTGCTTTACACTGATCCCTGTCTCCTTCTTGAATATTTTTGCCATATACTCGGGATTGAGATAGAGACTTGCCGCAACCTCTGTCCGGGTGATATCCTCCGTAAAATGCGCGTTGATATAGTTTTTGGCCTGTATGGCGACGGAATCCGAATGTTCGACCTCTTCCACATATGAGATGCTTCTTGTGACAACAGCGGCAAGCCACCGCATCATATCCAGGACGGAATCGGCAGCATGTCTGTCGAGCGCCGTATAGGAAGGCGCGGAGAACAGTTCCCTGTTCTGAACTCCGTGACTGTCAATGAAAACGCTGATCCCCTGCCACAGGTCCTGCCTGGCTTCAAGGAGGGATGTCTTGTCAATCTTCCCTTTTGCAGCACTGTGTTCCATCTCGAAACGACAGTATTCAAGGAGCTCTTTTGCCTGCCTTCTGGTCAGCAGGTCTCTGATTTTATCCGGAACCAGGAGATGACCGCCCTCATTCTGATGGAGGAGCGGATCCTCTTCTTTAAACGCGCGCCCTTTTAAGGCGACATTGTTTCTCGAGATCTTTATCAGCCGTTCTCCCGTTTCGGACAGTTCCCACAAAAAACATGGCTGCGCAAGATAGACGGAGACCGGATTCTGCAGCTCTTTCGGGGTCAGAATGCACAGTTCTTTGCTTATTTCCATAAGGAGATCCTCATCGGCGTCACCGTCAAGAACAGCAGCGGAATAGCTGATCTCGTCATAGTGGTAGATGAATACCTCCTGGAGCGGGAGCCTCTCCTGCAGCAGGCGGACAACAAGACTGCTTAAGGCAGTTTCGTACCGGGCTGTTTCCTCCCACTGATCCTCGATGGCATCCAGGTATCCGGAATCGATAAGGACGAGGCGCACAGGGCGCTCTGCCGCCAGATCCAGATGTCTTTTTTTCATTTCTTCCAGCACCGCTTCCCTGGAAGAAGGAATCTGGCCGTCAAACAGGTCCCTCAGGAAGCTGGCTTCCACATAGGCAATGGCCCGCCGGAAGGCTTCTTCATGCTGCACGGCCTGCTCATAGTCAGAACGCCGCTGGACGTTCTGCACGGCTTTTACAAGCTCCTCCTCCATCATATCCTTATGGAAGGGCTTGACGACATAGCCCGAGGCGCGATAGCGGATCGCCGTGTTGGCGTAGTCAAACCGCTCGTGGCTGGTAAGGAAAATAAACTGTGTTTCATACCCCTTTTCTCTTGCCCATTGCAGGAGGTCGAGTCCGGATCCCATCGGCATCTCAATATCACAGACAGCGATCTCAACTCCGCCGTTTTCAAAGTATTTTTTAGCCGAGGCGATATTATAGCAGGGATATACTTCATCCGCTCCGAACCTCTCCCAGTCGATGTTGGAGAGAATAACATCCACGGTAGATATATCGTCATCAATTACAAGTATTCTCATTGTCTGACTCCATATATCCGGAACTTCCCCGGGCACCGCTGCCTCAGGGTGAGACGGGGCCCCGGGGCTGATCTACAGTTTCCATACAGACGACTGCCGCTTTGCCCTGCGCGGGATCCAGATATCCACGCAGGAGCCGTGAGGCTCCTTGTTTGAAAAGGCAATCAGGTCCTTTCTCTGATACATAATCTCAAGCGTATGTGTCAGATTCCAGAGGCCTACGCCGTGTCCGTCTTCACGCACCTTTACTTCTCCTGCCCGCATGGCTTCGAGAAATTCCTGCGGATATCCGTCCCCGTCGTCCTCCACCTGGATGTGGCACATGTTTTCCCCGTCTTTTTCCTCCATCCTGGCATTGATCAGAATGCAGGTCAGTTTTCCCACAGCAACCGCGTGCTTGTATGTGTTCTCAACCATCGTATGGATGATCAGCTGAGGCACCTGGCAGGATCTGGTTTCTTCCGCTATGTTAATGTAGCTGAAAACAGAGCCCGGATAGAGCATATCCTGCATTTGAATGTAATTCTGCACGTGATCTGCCTCCTCCCGGAGCGGTACGGTGTGCAGACCGGATTTAAAAAGATAGCGCACGTTCAGGGAAAGACTGTCGATGAACTTCCGGATGTCTTCATTGCGGTTCTGATAGGACATGCTGTGAATCGTAGTCAGTGCGTTCAGGAAAAAATGAGGGCGGATCTGGAGCTGTACAAATTTCAGCGTGGCTTCGTCAAACCGGATCCGGTCCTCGTAGGCCTGAAGCTTAAGCCCCACGATGGTGTCCAGCATCCGGTTCATGTTTTCCCCGATCGTCTCGAATTCCGTATTCGGCGCATTCTCCTCCAGCCTGGATTCGTATTCTCCGCCGCCCACTTTTTCCATCACACCTAAAAGGTTCCCGGTAGGCTCCAGAATCTGTTTTTTTGTAAACCAGTGCAGAGACAGAAGAAAGACCATGGCTGTCAGAAGCAGGAGGATGAGGATAAGCTGAGGACTCCCAAAGCCGCCCAGAACGCTGCTCCTGTCACGGATCACATAGAGCCGGAAGGAATCAAGTTCTCTTGCCGTGATCAGAAATCTTCTGTGCAGGATCCAGTGGTGAAGAAGGTCGGAAGGAAGATTCTCTTCGTCAAGATCCGTCAGGGCCCGGCCGAAGCTTCGGATGATCCTCCCGTTCTGTGTCAGGATAAACTCCCAGTCGTTGTCCATAGTGACACTGCTTTCCCACTTGCCCAGAGGAATCACACCGCCGACCATGTTGTCCATGCTCTTATAACACTGGATCAGCAGTCCCTCCGATGCGTCCTGATAAAACCAGCTTCCGAACACCTCAGGCTCTTCCATATTTCGAATGGCCTTTTCGATATCCAGCCTGAGTCCGTACCCGTTCGTGCTGGCAAGACCCCGGGAGAGGAAGGTATCGGTCTTTGGATTGTATACGAAAAGCAGCGCGGCATCCGTATTCGTGTAGCTATGGTTCTGCATTTCTGTCAGCAGGTTCTGGGATGCGATCATCCTGCTGAGTTCGCTTTGTGAGGACAGCGATTCCAGGTCAGCCGAACGGGAGGCAGTCGCCTTGACGGCGCTGCTGACCACTGCCATGCTGCCGGACAGCTCCTTGAGATCCAGCATGGCGGCATGCCCCATGGCCCGGGACGCGTTATCCGTCATAATCCGGCTCGAATCGAACATGAAAACAAGCAGCTGGATGATAAGAATGCACCAGAAGACCCAGAGGGATATGTTCAGTGTTTTGACAAAGGAAAGCCTTTTTTTCACCCTATTACCTCTATGTCATGAGGATAGTGGTTGAGCACTTCATATCCCGTCTCCGTGATCAGGACGAGGTCCTCGATCCGTACGCCTGCCGTTCCCGGAGCGTAGATTCCGGGTTCGATGGAGAAGACGTTGCCCGGCATTGCGGGGCAGTCGAATGCTGCCGACACGTCGCCGTACTCGTGAACCTCGACGCCGATGAAGTGACCGAGCCTGTGGGTGAAGTTCGGACCATAGCCGCCTTCCGTGATGATGTCTCTCGCGGTTTTGTCGATCTCGCAAAGAGGGATGCCGGGGCGCAGCACGCTCTCGGCGGTCTCATTTGCCCTGCGCACCAGGTTATAGATGCGCTTTGTTTCTTCATCGGGCTCTTTTTTGAAGAAGAAGGTCCTTGTCATGTCCGAGCAGTAATCATCAAGGACACACCCGACGTCAAAGAGCACGATGTCGCCTTCCCTCAGCTTTGTATCGTCCGGCATATGGTGCGGATCCGCCGCATTGTCCCCGAAAGCGACAATGGGATCAAAGGAATGGCCGGACGCGCCGAGAGCCCTGTAGATTCCCTCAAGGCGGGCTGCCACTTCCTTCTCCGTAACCCCCTCGTATACAAGGCCTTTGAACTGCTCCATTGCCTTATCGTTAATGATGGACGCCGCGCGCATTTTCTCTCTTTCCGTCTCGTCCTTAAGGGACCGCTCGGCATCCACAAGAACAGAGCCGTTAACGAACTTTGCCGCAATTCCTGACTCCATCAGGGGCAGAAGGAACCTTGCGGGGAGAATCTTGTCCACCCCGAGAGGAAGAGAAGGGTCAATATCCCTCCGAAGGAGCTCCGTGATGCTGTCGGTGTCCGAGTAGTATACCTTCCTTACGCCGATGTCCGCGGGAAACATAAAGAGCGCGTTGATATAAAGAACCGGCTCTTTGTCCTTCGCGAGAAGGAGTCCCAGGAACCTCTCTCCCGGATGAATCCATTTCCCCGTAAGCCAGAAAACGGCTGCCGGGTCGGTGACAAGGAGCTGGGGGATGCCTTCCGCCTCCATGCGGGATAATACTCTCTGAAGCTTTTCTGTCTGCAGCATATTTTTTACCTTCCTCGTTCTTTGTGATAAGCATTGCAATATAAGATGCAATCTAATCAAAATCTTAGCACAGATCACGGCTTTGCGCATCGGATGGCCGCTCAAACAAGCCTGGCGGCCGCTCTCCGGCCGTATCGCGCATAACAAGCGGCACAGCTGCCCGTAAGGACCGCTGTGCCGTGATGTCATTCGTTATTAGCCGGCAGCAGACTGTCATCGAACCCGTGAATCTTTGAACCTGTTCGCAGATCCGATCACAGATGCCGCTCAGAGATTTTTTCCTCAGGCTCAGCCCCAGGGATTCTCCGAAGGGTATCTTACGCCTGCAGGCTGGTTGTAGCCGATCTCTTCGGGCTCAACGCCGATGTACTTCAGGACCTCATACAGGGCCTTTGCGTGATGTCCGAACATAACCGCGCCGTGATGAGGGAAGTTCTTCTCGATCAGGACGTTGCGATAGAAGCGGCCCATCTCCTTGATGGCGAATACGCCGATGCCGCCGAAGCTCTTTGTAGCTACAGGAAGGATCTCGCCCTCAGCCGCATATGCGCGGAGCTTGTTGTCCGCTGTGGACTGCAGTCTGTAGAAGGTGATATCGCCGGGCTGCAGATCGCCTTCGATGGTTCCGTCTGTGAACTCTCTGGGCAGATTCCTTGCCATGATTCTCTGGAAATCAAGGTGTGCATTGCAGACCTTGGAGGAGCAGGTATTGCCGCAGTGGAAGCCCATGAAGGTATCTGTGAACTTGTAATCGAATTTGCCTTCGATCGACTCCTTGTACATATCCTTCGGAACGGTGTTGTTGATATCAAGCAGGGTAACAGCATCCTGGCTGATGCAGGTTCCGATGTACTCGGAAAGAGC
>ODAI014553138.1_pt1 | contig 13846 bp, 13 predicted proteins | sample 1539321 | NCBI WGS metagenome assembly ODAI01 (sample SAMN02144231, study PRJEB22623) | gut metagenome | biome: sheep rumen | host: Ovis aries | place: New Zealand
TCTCAGAAAGAGAAGCCCAAATCGGTTCGTTTAACAATCCTTTGTTCATACTTCCGAGGGGATACCAGGCTTCGATTTTGATGCCATGTTTTTCATGGTGTTCCCTTAATTTGTCTTGGGCTTCATAAGGATGGCATTCGACTTGATTAACGGCAGGGACGATGGTGGCGTATTTAAGCATCTCATCGACGAATTTTTCAGAGAAATTGGATACCCCAATTGATCTGATTTTCCCCTGACGAACACATTCTTCCAAATCAAGCCAGGCTTTCTTGATGTTTCCATAAGGTTGGTGGAGAAGGAATAGATCCAAATAATCCACGCCTAGCCTCTTCAAGGTAGCGTCAACAACTTCGGGGACCTTCTTGTAATAGGCGGGGAATATTTTAGACGTTAAGAAGATTTCTTCTCGGGGAAGTCCAGAAGCAGCGATAGCCCTTCCTACGGCCTTTTCGTTTTGATAGAAATTGGCCGTATCGATATGGCGGTAGCCATTGGCTAAGGCTACTTTAACCGCGAATTCAGCTTCATCGGGAGATAAGCGATATGTCCCGATGCCAAATTGGGGGATGCGGTGGCCGTCATTTAAAAGAAATTGTTCCATTGGTTTATCCTCTTTTTTTCAATATAACGTATCGCCCTATTCTTGACGAGAAATAGGCAAATTCTTTTTCTCGCTTCAAAAGCAAATTTACATTTTTGTCAAGAATGAGAAAGAAAGTAAAACAAAAATAAATTGGCTTATCATCGATACTATTTCATCGTGTAAAGAAAGGTTTACATCGATTTTGGCACATATTGGTTGACCATTGTTTTGCGCGCTGCCTATATTTAGAAGCGCTTCAAAGGAGGTAAAGAAGATGACAATCGGTGAAAAAATCGCCCACTTAAGGATTGCCAATAACATTTCTCAGGAAAAGCTTTCCGAATTATTGAAGGTTTCCCGTCAATCCGTTTCCAAGTGGGAAAGCGACGAATCCTTGCCCCAAATCGATAAGGTTTTGCAAATCTGCGATCTCTTCAAAATCACCGCGGATGAGCTTCTTCACGATAACGTTGTTATCCATCGCGGCAAAGCCTTACCCTTACGCTTAGAAGAAGGGGTGAAAACCAAATATTTCGGGACCGATGGCTTCCGTGGCGAAGTCAACAAAGTCCTAACCTGCGACCACGCTTATAAAATTGGAAGATTCTTGGGCTGGTTTTATGGCAACCCGAAATACAATCTCCAAAAGCCAGGATACCGTCCTCGTATCTTGATTGGAAAAGACACGAGACGTTCTTCTTATATGCTCGAATATGCCGTTGCGGCGGGCATCGCTTCTAGCGGAGCCGATGTCTATTTGCTTCACGTCACGACCACGCCTAGTGTTTCTTATATCGTCAGGCAAGATTGCTTTGATTGCGGCGTGATGATCACCGCTAGCCATAATCCTTTTTACGATAATGGCATCAAGATCATTAATTACAATGGTGAGAAAATCGAAGATGCGGTGGCTGTCCTTATCGAAGCCTATCTTGATGGAGCTTTAGATAAATTAGGGATTAAAGAGAAAGATTTACCCTTCGCTAGTAGAGAAAAACTAGGGGCAATCTTTGATTACGCTAGCGGTAGAAATCGTTACATCGGATATTTGATCTCTCTCGCCCGTTTCTCCCTAAAGGGATATCGCATCGGCTTAGATAGCGCTAATGGAGCATCTTGGATGATTGCCAAATCCGTCTTTGATGCGGTAGGGGCTCAAACCTTTGTAATTAATAACGAGCCCAATGGTCTCAACATCAACGAGAATGCTGGATCGACCCACATCGCTCCCTTTTGCCAATTCGTCAAAGACAACAAATTGGATATGGGCTTTGCTTTCGATGGCGATAGTGATCGTTGCATCGCTGTCGATGAAAATGGCAAAGAAGTTGATGGAGATAAGATCCTCTATCTTCTTGCCAATAAGCTTAAAGGCGAGAATTCGTTAGAAAACAATGCCGTCGTCGCGACCATCATGTCCAATTCAGGACTTGAAAAAGCTTTGAAAGGCATTGGCGTGAAATTGATCCGCACGACCGTTGGGGATCGCTTCGTCTATGAGAAGATGCAACAGGACAATTATTCTCTAGGAGGAGAGCAATCGGGCCATATCATCGTCAAGAAATATGCGACGACAGGAGACGGCATCCTCACGGCTTGGATGATTGCTGAAGAAGTGATTGGCAAGAAGACAACTTTGTCTAAGCTTGTTTCCCCAGTTCGTTCTCTTCCCCAAAAGACGAGGAACGTGAAGGTGACCAACAAATCCGCGGTCGTGGATGATTATGCCGTCAAAGCGCGGTTTGCCGAATTAAGCGAAGCCATGGGTGAAGATGGTCGCATCTTGCTTCGAGAAAGCGGAACCGAACCCGTTGTCCGCATCATGGTAGAGGCTCGTAATGAAGCAGAATGCGATGCCTATATCGAAAAGATGTATGCAACGATCAAGAAAAGAGGGTACGTGTGTGAATAATTTACCAATCAAAACCTGCGAACTATATCGCTGCGACATCCCGTTCCTATTCCCTTATTTTGCCCAAGCTGAATATCCGTGGCTTCTTCTTCCTCGGATTGAAGAGATCGTGGAGAAAGCATTGTCGGAGCATTGGGAAGGATATAGCGAAATCTCTCCCGGCGTCTTAGTGGGACAAAACGTTAAGATTGCCCAAACGGCAACAATCATTCCTCCCGTTATTATCATGAGTGGAACCGAGATTCGCCCAGGAGCCTATATCCGTGGCAAAGTCTTTATTGGCGAGAATTGCGTCATCGGGAATTCTTCCGAACTCAAGAACTGCATCCTCCTTAATCACGTGCAGGTTCCTCATTATAACTATGTCGGCGATTCGATTTTGGGTAACCATGCCCATATGGGGGCTGGCTCGATTTGCTCCAATCTAAAAAGCGATAACCGTCCTGTTGTTATCCATGGGGAGAAAGATTATCCAACCTCTCTTCGAAAAGTCGGTGCCTTCTTAGGAGATGATGCAGACTTAGGGTGCCATTGCGTTTGCAATCCCGGGACGATCGTTGGAAAAAACACTTCCGTCTATCCCTTAACTAGCCTTCGTGGCGTCTATCCAGAAAATAGCATCGTCAAAAGCCAAAAAACCATCGTCAATCGAAAATGAGGCGTTAAATTGTTTCCTCTTTCCAAAAAGAGGATAATAGCCTTATGAAATTTCGTGCCAAATTGTTTTTGACATTCGTAGCAGCCTTTGCTTCGATGTCCGCCGTTGCAACGGCTAGTTATCAATCCTCTTCTATCAAAGAAGAAAGCGTTGTCGCGGTCACCGATGCTTCGGTTTGGGATGGCCTTGATTATTCGACCTATGGGGCAGCCTTCCGCGCTTCTTTGGCGGCCAAAATCAAAGCAACCCGAAGGAAGACTTGCTCTTATGACGCGACCTTAGCAATTGGGCAAAACGCTGCTTCTTATCCAAAAGGATCGAATAGGTTTGTTCCTTTTTATCACACCACGGATACGGTGGTTTCTGGTGGATGCAATCGCGAACACGTCTGGCCTAATTCTCGTGGAGCAGGCAAATCTGGCCCAGGAGCAGATCCCCATATTATTCGACCAACTTTGACAAGCGAAAATAGCGATCGCGGCAACTCTTTCTTTGGGACTACCGGTAACACATGGGATCCGGCTAGTTGCGGATTTGAAGGAGCTAGAGGAGAAGCGGCCCGTGTCATTCTTTATGCTGCGACAGCTTATTACGATACCTGCGGAACCGGCGGCTCGAGCAATGGCAATATTCCATTGAGCCTTTCCAATAATCCGGGCGACGCCAACAATAGTCATACAATGGGGAGGCTCGATACCCTCCTTGAATGGAATGCTACCTATCCGGTTACGGCGATGGAAATCCAAATCAACAATTATTTGGCCGATGCCGGATATGCGAGAAATCCTTTTGTCGATTATCCGGTTTTAGCCAATTACATTTGGGATAAAAACGGACTTAGGAATTCTCCTTATCAAGATGGAGGCGAGAATATTCCTTCTTCGACCTCTTCTAACCCTTCCTCTAGCAGCGTTCCTGATGATGGGTCGGGATATCGATTGGTGAAGGACGTGAATGAATTAAATGCCGGAGACAAAGTCGTTATCGTTTCCGAAGACCCTGATGCCAGCGGATCTTATCTTGCCTTGACCTCTTCGGCAAAATCGGATTCTCTTCCTTGGTATTTAATTGGTTGCCCGGCGACCTTTAATGGCGAGAAGCTAGAATATCTCGATGCGATGGCTTCTTGGACTGTCGGCAAAGAAAACGGGAAATATCAATTCAAATTAGGCTCGAAGAGTCTCTTCCATTATGTCGATAGCGAGAACCATTATTCGATTGGTGTTGGCTCTCCTGGAAGCGATGGCTCGGTGAATTGGTCGATTCAAGATATGAATCCCTCTTCCGGGCTATGCCAACTTTATGGCGAGAAAGGCGTCTATCTGGAATATTACAAGAGCAGTTTCTGCGGCTATCGTTATAAGCCGAATATTGGGATTCGCTTCTTTGCTTATTCCGACGGAGAGGAAATCCCTTCTTCGAGCAGCTCGGAAATCCCAAGCAGTTCTTCGGAACCTTCGAGTTCGATTCCTTCCTCCGAAAGCAGTTCTACGACCGTTCCCTCTTCCTCTGAAAGCGGATCTTCCGTTGCCCCGTCCTCTTCTGAAGGAGGCTCTTCTAGACATAGAGGATGCCGTGGCGAAGTGATTTCGGGCTTGGTTGCTTCTTCGATCGCTATGGTTGGAGTCATCGGGGTCGCCTTATACCGTAGAAGGAGGCCAGAATGAGGCTATTAGCCTATCTTTCTCGTTCTTCAATTATTGGTGTGATCGTTTCGATTGCCATCGTTGCTTTGACGATTGCCATCGTCTTTTATCTCCTTTCTTTGAAAGACAAAAACAAAGACGAGGAAGAATAATGTTCCTATTGCTAGCGTTACCGCCTTTTGGCGGTTATAATTTTTCCTGATGCCTATTTCTAAGAAAACCAAAACCAACAAAAGGAAGACCGTTCGCGGGAGCACTTCCATGTCTGAGGCGATTCATCGCCTTCGCGTTGCGACAGCAATCATCATTTTGATCGAGTTGCTTATCGCTGCCGCGGCAATCACCCTCTATTTCTTCAATTGGCCTAGAGGAATGCAAGAATGGCTTAGCCCGAGAGTTTGGGCCATTGCTTCCGGCTCGGTTATCGTTATCGATGGCCTTTTCCTTTGGTTCAGCGAAGCTAGGATCTCGGCAATCCGTCAGAAAAACGATTTGGATGCCGCGTCGATTTTAGGATCGGATGTCCAAGAAGCTTATAACTTCGGCCAAATCGGTCTCGTTGTCGTTGATGATAATGATTCCGTGGCTTGGGCCTCCCCCTTATTCAAAGATCGTCACATCGATTTGCTTGACCTCAACATCTTGGAATGGGAGCCTCGCCTTGCTGATTTAAAGACCGCTCCTACGGATATCTCGGTGAAAGTAGAAGTCAACGGACGCAACTATGAAGTCAAATATCTTTCCGATGCTCGTCTATATATCTTCAAAGACTGCACCGATTACGAATCGATCTTCTCTTATTCGAAAGAACAAGCGGTGGTCATCGGTATCATCTTGCTGGATAACTATTCCGATATCGCGGGTAAAACCGAAGACGATAACAACGACTTAGTCGCGAAAGTTCGCGCGGCAATTTTTGATTACGCCAAAGAGCATGGCGTCTTGCTCCGTCGTTTCCGTTCGGATTCCTATTTCGCGGTTTGCAATTTCGCGACCCTTGCTTCGATGGAAGAAGATCGCTTCAAAATCTTGGAAAACGTCCGTGCCTTAGGCAAAGGGCAAAATGTCATCCCAACCCTTTCGATTGGCTTTGCTCACGATTTCCCTGATGTTGGCAAATTGAACGAAATGGCTTCTAACGCCATCGATATCGCGATGTCGCGTGGCGGTGACCAGGCGGTTGTCTCTTGCTATGGCAAGGACCTTACCTTCTATGGAGGAAGATCCGCGGCGATTGAAAATACGGGCCGCGTCCAATTCCGTTCGGTTGCCGACTCGATCATCAATATCATCAAAGAATCTTCTAATGTCTTTGTCTCTGGTCATAAAGAAATGGATATGGACGCTTTAGGAGCTTGCTTAGGCGTGATGGCCATCTGCGAACATTACAAAGTCCCTTGCCAAATCATTTACGATCCCCGTAACACCGAAAAGAAGACTCGTCTAGCCTTGACCAATTCTTTCTCCAAGACCGAAATCGAAAAGATGACGATTTCTCCAAAAGATGCCGAAGAGAAGATTCGCCCGACGACGTTACTTGTTGTCGTTGATGTTTCTGTTCCAAATCTTGTCATGGGCGATGGGGCGTTAGAAAAATCTGCCAAGACGATTGTTATCGACCATCACCGTCGCGGCGAATCCTTCATCGATCACCCGGTTTTGCCTTATGTTGATCCTTCGGCAGCTTCGGCTTCCGAAATCTTGGCTGAATTCATCCATTACGCGACCGCGAACCCGCGCATAGAGATTCGTCCAGAATATGCGACTTTGATGTTATCGGGTATGTTCTTAGATACCTCGTTCTTCAAATCCAAGAGCACTGGCATCCGTTCTTTCGAAGCCGCGGAAATCTTGAAAGAATTCGGCGCGGATAACTCCCGTGCGGATGATTTCCTCAAAGACGATTATGAAGAATACGCCTTGACGACGAAGATCATCTCGACGATGAAAACCCCATACACGGGCATTGTCTATTGCGTTTCCGATGAGCGCGATATCGTGGAGCGTTCCGCATTAAGCAAAGTCGGTAACCAAGTCATGCAATTAAAAGACGTGCAGGCTTGCTTCGTCATTGGAAAGACGCAGGCAAACGAAGTCCGTATCTCGGCTCGAAGCGATGGCAATAGCGTCAACGTCCAATTGCTTTGCGAGAAGATGGGTGGCGGTGGACATTTCTCTTCCGCGGCTTGCTCGTTCACGGATATGACGGTATTTGCCGTTGAAAACAAATTGATCGATACGTTAGAAACCTATTTATCCGAAGCACGTAAAGAAGGAGGAAAGAATTAATGAAAGTCATTTTGCTCTCCGATGTGAAAAAACTTGGGAAGAAAGGCGATACGGTCGTCGTAACTGATGGCTATGGCGCCAATTATTTGATTCCCCGCGGCTTGGCCGTGGCTTCGACTTCCTCCAGTCAGAAAGAGCTTGCTAGAAGCAATGCCGAAGAAGAAGCCAGGCAAAAAGAGCTTTTCCTAGAAGCAACCGCTTTAGCCAAAAGACTAGAAAACCTCAATGTCGAATTCAAAGCCAAAGCTGGCAATGACGGCAGGATGTTCGGGACCATTTCCCCCAAGGAAATCGAAGCCGAACTTTTAAAGCAATGGGGCATCAAAATCGACAAAAGGAAATTCGTCGATAAATATCCTTGCAATGCCTTTGGCTATACTCGGCTGAAGATCGAGCTTTATAAAGGCAGCGAAGGCAAAGTCATCGGCACGATCAACGTCCACATCGCCGAGGAGAAATAATTATGGCCAAGAAAGTCGCTTTACCCGCCAACGTCGAAGCCGAGCGTTCGGTTTTAGGCGCGATGATGATGGATAAGCTCTACGCTGGAATTGCTTTATCTAGCTTAGAGGAAAACGATTTTTCCGACGTCGATCCTCGCCACAAAATCCTTTTCCGCGCGATGAAGGAAGTCAACAAAAGCGGAAATCCGATCGACGCCCAAACCATTTATAACGAACTCGTGACGCTCCATTTGGATAAGAGCTTCGGGGATATTAGCTATATCATCCAACTCGTCAATTCGATGATTACGCCGGAAAATATCGAAACCTATGTCCATATGGTTCGCGAGCAATCCGTCCTTCGTCAATTGCTTTTGAAAGTCAGCGAGATTCAAGATAACTACACCAAAGGGGTTCCTGATATTGGTGAATTCATCACGAAAGCCAATGACGAAATCTCTGATATTGCTCAATTAAGGACGGTTGAAGGTATGCGCAGTGCAAAAGATGTCGCCAATGTCGTTCATGAGAAGATCAACAAAACCTCATCTAGACAAGATAAAGGGTTATTAGGCGTTGATACGGGCTATGCTGGCTTGAATAAATTGACCCATGGCTGGCAAAAAGGTGACCTCATCATCTTGGCTGCCCGTCCTTCTGTAGGGAAAACGGCTTTTGGGTTGAACCTAGCTTATAATGCCGCCTTCTATAGCAAAGTGGCCGTGGCTTTCTTTTCGCTAGAAATGACCGCGGAGAAAATCATGGAACGTCTTATCGCCCGCGAAGCGATGGTGGAAAACCAAGCGATCCAGCTTGGCAATATCCATGCGCAAGAGAAGATGAAAATCAAAACGGCCGTCGATACGATCAGCAAAACGGAGATCTATTTTGATGACACGCCCAACATGAAACTTGGGGATATCATCGCTTCGGCTACGCAACTTCGTAACAAAACCCATAACCTTGGCTTAATCGTCATCGATTATCTAGGCCGTATCACGACGGGAGAACGCGTTGATCCTAACGCTAGGCAACAAGAAGTCTCACGTATCTCTGGACAATTAAAATCTTTGGCTAGAACCCTTAACGTCCCCGTTCTTTGCCTTTGCCAGTTAAACCGTGATGTTGAAAAAGAAGGTAGCAAACGTCCTGGCTTATCTCATCTTCGCGAATCGGGTTCGATTGAGCAAGACGCCGATATCGTCATGCTCATGTACCGCGAGAATTACTACACGAACCTCGGTCAATCCGTCAGCAAGAAGAAAACCTATCGCGATAAGCAGGAAGAAGAAAAACCAGAAGAAGAAAACCTTTCTCCGGAAGAAAAAGAAAAACGCCAGAATACGGCCGAAACCGAAATCATCGTCGCGAAAAACCGTAACGGCATCACCGGAACCGTCAAACTCAATTTCTTGATGCCCTATTCGCGTTTCACCGATCAGACCCAATCTTATGTTGATAAGATGGCCAAATATCAACGCGGCGGTGATGATGACGAATGAAAATCGCATTCTTAGCCTCGGGTTCTAAAGGCAATGCCACTTTAATATCCACCGAAAAAACGCTCATCCAAATCGATATGGGCGTGCCTTTGAAAATGGTGGATGCCGGGCTAAAGAAATTAGGAAAGACCCGCAAAGACATCCAAGCCGTTTTGATTACCCATGAGCATACCGATCATATCGGTTGCTTGCCTTTATACCATGATCAAATCCCTGTCTATGCCGGAGAAGGGACTTTGCCAAAGATCGACGAAGAGATTCTCCCTGGGGTCATGATTGAAATTGGAGATATCCGCATCATGCCTTTTTCGAGTAGTCACGACGCGGTCAACCCATTCAATTTCATCATCTATGCCGACAATGAAAAACTAGGGTATGTCACGGATACGGGTGTGATTCTAGAAGATGGCCTTACCTTATTAAATGACTGCACGTATTACCTATTTGAATCCAATTACGATGTGAAGATGCTTTATGCAAGCAATCGTCCCGCCTATCTAAAAGAAAGAATTGATGGGGATCATGGCCATTTGTCCAATTACGATTCGGCTTGCTATCTTTCTTCTTTGATTGGGAAGCATACAAAGCAAATCTTCTTGGGCCATATTTCTCCTGAATGCAATACCCATGACCTTGCTTTATTGACCCATGAAACCGTCTATCGAGAAAAAGGCGTTTCCTTAGAAGGGATATCTTTAACCTGCACGAAGCGGTGGGACCTTGTATTAGGAGGTTCCTTATGACGATTACCCTTTATTGCATCGGCTCCTTAAAAGAAACGTATTGGAGAGATGCTTTTCATGAATATGAGAAGAGGATGGCTCCTTATGCCAAATTTATCCTCGTGGAAATGCCAGATGAAAAAGCAGGGGAGAATCTTTCCGAAAAAGAAGAGACAAACATCAAAGACAAAGAATGCTCCCGCTTATTGGAAAAGATCAAACCTAACGAATATCTCATTGCTTTGGACCTCAATCAAAAGGAATATGATTCCCTTTCTTTTGCTTCCCATATCGATAGCTTAGTTAGCAATGGCCATTCCAATATTTCCTTTGTCATCGGGGGATCGCTTGGCTTAAGCGAAGCGATGAAAAAACGCGCGAATGAATCGATGAGCTTTGGGAAGATGACCTTCCCCCATCAATTAGCGCGCGTGATGTTTATGGAACAGCTATATCGTTGTTTCCGGATCAACCATCATCAGCCTTACCATAAATAAGGATTAGATGAGGCCATAATGCTTCATGGCATTGGCCCAGCCATCGGCATCGATGTCGTCGGTGACGTAATCGGCGACTTTTTTCGTTTCGGGATGAGCATTGCCCATAGCAACGGAGATACCCGTGTATGCAAACATCTCTCGATCGTTGAGCCCATCCCCAAGGCACATCGCTTCTTCGGGAGCGTAGCCATAATATTCCAAGACGGATTGAATGCCTTTGGATTTATCGGAATCTTTGAGCATGATGTCGACGGCGAATTCATCCCAACGGGCGGATTTGCAAACGCCAAGATGGGGAAGGAAAAGCGATTCCTCAAATTCATCGCAGAAGGCGATCATTTGATAAACGACTCGGTCATAATGGTCGGGGAAGTGACGGGGTTGCGGGAAGCGGGTCCCATATTTTTCATGGGCCGAGATGACGCGGTCATCAATCATATTGATATGGCCTTCGTTTTCTTCGATGAGGGTCAAGCCGAAGCGGAGGCGCTTAGCAAACAAAATCATGCGATCAACGACTTCGGATGGGATGGGATATTTATAGATGATATTCCCGTCGATGATGGCGTTAGCCCCATTCATCGTGACCATGCCATCGGGTTCGATGAGATTTAAGATTCCCGATTTGCGGATGAGGTAATAATTCCTTCCAGAGCAAAGGAAGACTTTGATTCCTTTTTGCTGAAGGGATTTGATGGCGTTGATTGCCGAAATAGGAACCATCCCTTTGGCATGAGAGAAAAGAGTCCCGTCAATATCGGTGAAGACGATCTTAATGTTTTTTCCTCTTTCTTCGTGCATATCCTTATTATAAAAAACAATCGCATCCCGCGCATGGGCGTTCGTGATATGATTGTTGGGCAAATCTTATATGCTTTACCCCGAGTTTGACAAGTATATTCCGTATCTTGACCCCTTAAATCATCTCGTCCACGCCTATGAAGACGAGCAAGGGAACCGTTTTTACGTGGAGCCTGGCTTCTACGATGGCTTGCTTGGATTTAAAGAAAAACGAGCCGAACGCTTCGATGAGATTATGAAAGAGATCGACCATATCATCAAAACCCATCATAAAGTCATCTTCACCGCGGATTTCGAATATCCGTGGATCAGTAGAGAAGGTTACATTTACCGAGAGATCCATGACATCACTGATCCATTAGCTATCTTTGTGGAAGATAAATCACGGGGTTCGGATTACGGCGATTAAAAAAGCGATGGGCGTCCATCGCTTTTTGCTTGCTATTTCTTTTATTGTTGCGGGCGGAAGGCTTTCATCGATAGCCACATCACGCGCATGCCATAGAAGAAGACAAATAGGAATAAGGCGAATTGCTGGAGCAAGAAGCCAAGCAAGCAAAGCACGCCAGGGCTAAAGGCGGCCCAGCAAGCGATCTTCTGGCTTTGCCAATAGGTGATGACGCGGTAGGGGTTCCTTTTGCCGCGGGTCATCAAGAAGAGGACAAGCCCCATCAAAAGGACGAGGCCAACATAAACCCCAGCCATGATGCCAGCATATTGCCAAGCGGTTTTCTCTTTGGCGGGATTATAGGCTTCGTTAAGGACGTTTTTCCAAGTCGAGCGAATGGCGGAAGCATATTCTTCGATGTGATCTGCATCATCATAGGCAAGAGTTTGCTCTTCGCCATTTTTATCTTTGTAGACGTAGGTTTTGCCTTTGAGGTCCTTGCTCGTTAAGTCATAAAGATCGACGCCATTAAGGCGAGCATAACTGCCGATGACAGATAAGGTAGCTGTTTTGGCGTTACGAGCGAATTTGAAGATATAGAGATTGCTTTGGCCAAGGACCATGGTGTTGGTGTGATAGGTGCCATCACCAGCGGTGCGTTTGGCATCGGTGAACGGGTTCTTATTGTCGATGACCTTATCGACGAAATCTTGATCTTTCAAACCGGTGGAATTGAAGAAGACTTCGAATTCCGCAATGCCAGTGACAGGGCTTTCATAAATGAACCAGGAATGATCCGTATCATGATTCATGGCATCCCAGTTCTCGACGACGGCTTTCCCATCTTCGAAACGGACGTGGGCGTTTTTGACGACCAATTCTTTTTGGAAAGCAACCAAGCCTTCTTCGATGCCATAGGTGGCAGACCCTAGGAAGGAGTTACCCGCTTTCACGTTCATCCTAGAAACAAAGCTAGGAACTAAAGCAATGATGACCGCGGCAACAGATAATCCAATCGGCCAATACCATTTCATTTCTCGTCCAGCACGGACGCAAGCGTCATTAGAAACCAAGGTCGAAAAGCCAAGACGAATCTTTGCTTTGGTTTCGGGATTTAGACGCGATTTCTTCTTCTTGTTATTCTTGTTCGACATAATAAACCTTTTGCAATAAGCAAAAATACGATACACGGATTTATCGCGTTTGAAAATCAAAAAGACAATCAAAGGGTGGGAAACAAATCGGTATAATAACTAATTATGGGTAAGCAGAAGCGAGATAACCGTCCACGAAAATGGCCATCGATCCTTCTTGGCATCCTTTATTTGTCTTCGATTGGCATCTTCTTTTTGCCTCGTTTTGCTTTGCTAGATGGCGAGGCTTATTTATCGATCCCATCTTATTTGGCTTTCTTTGGAGGGGATTTAGGGGAAAGCATCGATGGCGTTTATTATTCGTTGCACCTCAATTTCAATTATTTCGATTTGGTTTTTTTCTTGTTGATCTTGCAAGCTTCCTTCTCTTCCTTTTTAGGAAGGAACGATATGCATAACCAAATCATCTCTTTGATCTTTGGCCTTTTTGGATTGGCCGTAGCGGTGGCTTCTCCTTTCTTCCTTTCAATTGTTAATGCGGGCATATCCTCAGATGGTTTGAATTTGGCTTATGGCTATTTTGCTCTCATTGGCTTGCTATCGTTATGTATCGCCGGAAGCGTGGTCATCTTGATCCAAAGTAGGATCTATTGGAAGAAACGCTTAGCGTTATGACCTTCCCTTTCCCTTTGCTTTGGCTATAATATTCCCGCAGCGTGAAAACGCTCCTCTGGGGCCGTACTGGTTTTGACGGGGGAATGTTTTGCCTAGACTGCAGCGGGATGGCTACCCTAAATGCCAAAAAACAATAACTGACAACTCTGTCAAACCTTGGATGGTGGCTTCCAATCGCCCCGTCCTCGCTCGCGCCTAATTAGAGCACCCGACATAGGGTTCCGCGATTGCGGACGAGCTCGTCCTACTCCGCGTTCTCGCCTTGGCGGAAATAGGGCGTAAGAGAAGGCGATAAGCTCGAGCGTTGGCTGGCGTGTAGAGACGAAAACCTAACAGCCGAGTCCCGGAATGAACTCGCCTCCATCGACGTCTGGGACTTAAAGATGGAGACTAAGCTGTAGATGTCTTTGTGAAAATTCCTTCGGACCCGAGTTCGATTCTCGGCGACTCCACCATTGAAAGCATAGCCCTTGAGACCAAGGGCTTTTTTGTGCAAGAGCTGTTAAATTTTAACAATGACAAAAATAAGGAGCCAGCAAGGCCCCTATTAATAATCCTAGAGTTGTCCTCACCATGCAGCAGCATGTTGAGTTCGCCTAATCCGGCTAATTATTGTTTTCTTTTTTCAAA
>ODAI012638090.1_pt1 | contig 13844 bp, 11 predicted proteins | sample 1539321 | NCBI WGS metagenome assembly ODAI01 (sample SAMN02144231, study PRJEB22623) | gut metagenome | biome: sheep rumen | host: Ovis aries | place: New Zealand
GGAAAACACCAAAGTTTCAGACTCGCTAAACTTGAATGTTAATCCGTCAGAAGAGTACTTTGACCTGCCAGAGCACAAGGAGATAGCCATCGAGTATGACATTCCCCTGTTTGTTTCCGTCCGTGACAGTATGATGTATGAGCTGTTAGGCAGGCGTAGGAATGTTGCCCTGCCTTTGGACTTCCTGAAAGTCACCTCCGACTATGGCTATCGTGCAGATCCGTTTACCAAATGCTCACGCTGGCATTCAGGTGTTGACCTTCGAGCCAGATATGCACATGTATATGCCATGTTCCCTGGAGTCATTGAGAAAGTTGAGCGAAAGTCAACGGGCTACGGTAACAATGTCATCATCAACCATGGCAATCTCCGTGTGCGTTATGCCCATCTGAGCTTTATTGCAGTCCAGGAAGGGCAGGTTGTATTAGCAGGAACCATCGTGGGAATATCAGGACGTAGTGGCCGTGCTACTGCTGAACACCTTCATCTGGAGATTTCCAAGTGGAGTCAGGATGAGCAAGGAGAATCTTGGCAGCGTGTTGACCCAGAGCCGTTCCTTTCGCACCTTAATAATTATATAGTAGCAATGCAGCAGAAGATGGATACTCTGCATTTTGATGTTCATCCCAGCCTGCCGCTCAATATCAATAACTTGTATAAGGTGATGGCCAAGTATGGTATCAAGTTCCCCAAGATTGTCGCAGCCCAGAGTGTCCTGGAAAGCGGCTGGTACAGTTCAGAGCTGTGTTGCCGTTGGGGAAACATCTTTGGCCTTTTCGACAGCCGTAAAGGTGACTATTATCATTTCAATAGTTGGATGGAGTCGGTAGAGGCATATGGAAAGTACGTCCAGAGAAAATACAATCCACGTATTGACAAGGACTACTATGCCTTCCTAAAACGGATCGGGTATGCAGAAAACATGGAAAGCTATATTGCTAAAGTACGTGCCATAGTGAAGACGCTATAGCAAAAAAATAAGCCTGACCCTTGCGCAAGAGACAGGCTTGTCATTTCCTTTTATAGTGCATTGAAAATAGCCGTAACTACTTATTGCACTTGGTTAAAACCGCTGCAAAGATACGTCAAAGAAATTAATTAAGCAAGCTTTTAACCAAAAAATTATAGATTTTTTGCATCAATTCCCGTATTTTGAGTAATGATTTTCATCAAATTCTCATTTTCAACATTATCAAATGCTCTTTTCATATCATCTCGTAAATCTGCGACTCTATTAGTTGATACCTTGCCCAAAAGATACTTGAACACCTCGTATGTTCCACTCAAATTAGTCGTCTGGGAAGGGTTAAGCTTAACAGGTGCAGCATTGGGCAAAGCTCCAGGAACCTTATAGTCAAAGATGACCTTTCCATGAGCACAGCTATTACGCAAACGACGAATGGCATCCATGTAATCAGAGAACTGGTTAGGAGAGCCGATACCAAAGTGCTTTGAAATTCGACTTCTGATGATACCATCCTTATCTTTCAAATTGTTGAACAACTGAATAACGATACCAAGAGACATGAATTCTATAGCTTTCCATGCTGGAGCATGGTTACGTTTGTACCTCTTTTGATCACGTATAATCACCATTTCCCTGTCAAGGACATCAAGTGCATGTTTGTAGTCATCGCTATCTAAGAAATCCTGCTTCACGCAATTGCTATCTACATACCAGAATGGATTATCGTGCCAGAAGTTCGATACCTCATAGATTAACTTGGTTCTGAAGTTTATCTCTATCCTACTGATGTATCTTAGGAAGATGTTTCTAAGGTCAAAAACAAAGTAATAAAGTTGTATCACGTTTTGTCTTTTATGCAGTGGCTTCTTTTCCCAAAAGGTATGATATCATCTGAGTTATGTCTTCATTGATACGTCGGAAGTTTCTCGATAGCATCACTTCCTTCTCATGCTCATTCCCGAAGCTGTACTTCTTTGGCAGAGGGATATAGTGTTTCTTCTCTTCCTCGATATGACGCATATCGAAGTTCGTTTTACAGAAGAACTTGGTTGTCTTGAACTCATCCGTCTCTTCAAGGTTCACCTTCTGCATGGCACTGGCTTCTGTCGGCGTGAAGTCACGGGCAGTCTGTCCGCAGATCCAGCCCGTAGCCATATCCGCAATCTTGGCTGCAGGGACGAGATTGTCCATCTTCTCGTTGATGGAGGTGGAGATACGCTCGTCATTGATGCTGATGCTCTGTGTGGTCTGCTTCACCTTACCGAAGATGTCATTCTGCAGCCATTCCAGCGTCTCCTTGTTACGGGCAGAGCCACTAAACACGTTACCGCAGGTGGTTATCACCTTCTGCATGCCGTTCTTGCCGTAGTCAGCCTCCAGCTGTGGCAGTTCCTGGAATGCCATCGTCACACTCACCTTGTTACTTCGTGCCGTACCAATCAGACGGTCAATCTTATGGAAGTAAAGCGTCGGCAACTCATCGATGATGATGCTCACAGGCACGTTCTTACCTTGACCACTGTTTACACGCGTGGTCAGACGGTTCAGTACCAGGGCATTCAGCGAGCCGATGACCTGCTCCTTTTCCGGGTCGTTGGCGATAATCAGATAGGACGGATGCTGCGGGTCACTCACCTTCAAGTCGAAGTCATCACCAGAAAACACCCAGTAAGCCTCCTGAGATACCAGTCGTGCAGCATTGACTCGCAATGTACCCACCATACCTTCCAACTGATCCATGGCATTGTTGTCGTATGCCGACTTGAACGGAGCCATCAGCGACATGATGGTCTCGTCCTGCATCAGGATATTGAAGACATCATCATAGGAGTGCTGTAGAAAACTCAGCACATGAGGCATGTCAGAGTATTCGCCAGTAAAAGTGTCCGGTTCAGCCCGTTCGCCGAGGTCATCCTCGTAGAACTCATCCTCGATGATAATCAGTTTACTCTCCCTGTCAACATAAGAAAAGTCCTTCAGGGCGATAGGCATACCGTCTTCATCCACGCTCAGGTGCCTGCCATCCTTATCGATGAAGTCCAGCACCACATTTCCCTGCTCATCCACCGCAATGTAATCATTCCACATGACTATGCGGATCTCATACTTGTGACCGTCATAGATGATACAGTGGTGCAGCTTTCTGCCGTTCCTCCATGCCACAGGATGGAAAGTGATGAAGAAGTAGATGATAGCGGCCAGGAAGTTCTCGGCAGAATTCGTAAAGAACTTATCCGAACCACCCCCTCCAGCCTGCCCGCTGCCTTTGTTCAGGGCTGCAAGCAGAGTGGCCGCAGTCTCAGAGGCAGCACTCAGATCAGGGATATACTTCTTCTGAATCGGGTTCACACGGTTTGAATACTCAACATCAGTAAAGTTGATGATGTTGAACTCCATGTTCTCAGGGATGTTTCCAAGCATTTTGTTCTTGTTGAAATGATAGAAAGTCATCTCTGCAAGAGCAGGAAACTTGTAGTCATAAACTACCATCGAAAAGCCCTTTGCAGAATGCTGTCTGATAAAGGGTTCTATTACTGAAAACGACTTACCGGAGCCAGGTGTTCCGACAACCCATGTGCCACGGAAGGGATTGGAGATGTTACACCAGCCATTGTGCATACGCCCCTTGTAGTAATAGATCATCGGGATGTTCACGCTGTACTTGTTGTTCACCAACTGCTCGCACTGCTGGAAGCTCTCGTTCTCGAAATTGAAACGGTCTTCACCCAGCTTGCAGTTGAAGTACTGTGCCATGCCGTCAAGACCCTTATGTACGAGCATGATGCCGAGTACGGAAGTCATCAGGTACAGGATGCGGTTGACGGAGTAGTAGCCCAATACCGGCCCCCAGTGTCCTGGTTGAAGGAAACAGCACAGGACAGACAGCAGAATACCCAATATACAAGGATATGTCACCTTCTTATGCACGTCGAAGTTCAGGCTTCTGCGTGCCGTCGTGCCGACACAGGTGATGATGACACAGATGAGTTCCAATACCTTGCATATCACCACGGAACCGAACACCTCCAGCTTGCCAAGGATGGCTATGAATCCCTGCATGATGGACGAGCCGATGCCAATGGGCATGTTTACGATGAGTTCCAGAATCAGGAAGATGTAGATACAACTCCTGAAAAGGTTGTATATCTGCTGCTGTTCGTGCGTTTCCTGTATCATAATGCTTCTCTTCTCTTACTGTGGTTGCTTAATCGTCAAAACAATCTGCCTTCAATACGTCATCATAGTTAATGTTCAGTTCAATGGTTCGTCCGGAAATCTGGTTCTCAGAAACCTCAATCTTCAAGACCTTGGCTTCGGGGAAGGTGAGTTTCTTAATCACCAGCACATTACGATAACGCTTCTTAAAGTGCTTATTCCATGCGAGCATATACTCCGGTGTCAGCTCAATACTCTGGTAGTTGGTGGCCTTCTTCTGTTTCTTGTCCTCCAACTTGACTCGTATTTCCGAGATGTCGTATGGAATCTTGGTCTTGTTCTCCAGCGAGAAGTCAATGAAGAAGTAATCTCCTGCTGAACAGATATGATTCACCCAAGCCTTCATCTTGTCCTTCTTGCTATGGATGTTCTTGACGCTTCGCTTGGCATTGAACATTCTGATGGCATAGCGGTTCATCTCTGCGACAGACATCGATACATCGGGATTGATATACTCCTGCGTATCGCAGTATGGGATGGTAAACCGGGTATGTACGATGCCGGGCAGTACACTATACACCAGTTTGTACTGAGCGATATGACGCTCACCGATAACAGTCACTACGGCTGCCGTCTCACCATCAGTGAGGACTGTGTCAGGCTTGACACGGACGATATTGTCATTCACCTGATTACCCACGACCTTATCCGTGGAGATATCCACCAGACGGATGGTCTCAGGCATAATCAGGTGAGTAGTCACTTCCTTGTTGACATAGAGAGTTGTCAGAATCTTGTCCTGTGCTATTACGCTGTTTGTACTCATGGTTACGAAAGCCACTGTTGCAAATAAAAACTTTTTCAAACTTTTCATGGTGTTACTTGTTTGTTAATGGTTATACTTTGTTTGTTCCTTTTTTGTTCCGATTGCTGTTTACTGCTCGTTAATCAGATAAACGATGGTGTTATACTTAATCTTCGCCCTGTTCTTCTTGATGGCCTGAGAAACAGCACTCGATGTAGACTGATAGACGTTCTGCAGGGCTTGTAAGGCAAGTGCCTCGGCAGAGATACCGCTTCCACCACCAGAATCAAAGCTGATGTTGCTCTGCATGGCAGCACTGCCAGCATTCTTCATCATGTCACGGAAAGCTGACTCCGGCACATAGAATCCCTGCATGCCATCGAGATCATAGACCGCCAAGTGTATCTTCAGGAACTTATCCTTGACCAGGATGCTTGTGATGTCTGCCATTACACGCTGCTGTCCGAAACCAGTCACAATGCCGTAGAGGTAAGTACCTTTCTTCAACTTTGTTCCCTTTACAATGACATCATCCAACAGTTTGAAACGCAATCTCGTTCCCTCATGTGCCTTGGTAGTCTTGTCAATCATGGCCTTGATGAGCGGGTCATCGAGCTTTTCCTCATCGGTTACGGTATTGAAGCTTTCGGCATTGCCTGTCTCTGCCTTGGTCACAACAGCAACGGTATCCTTCTTCGGCTGTTGTGCATAAACAGGATTGCCGTATATGTCATAGCCGGTAATCTGACCACCCGCATTCGAGTATGGCTGGTTTGAGTTATTCCCATTAGAGCCATAGCTTGCATCATCGCCTGTAATATCCCGTGCCATTTTCCTGCTTCTCTCCTGAATCTGTCGCATTTCCTCTTCGAAACGCTCCATGTCACGTTGCTGCCCTCCACTGGAATAGCTTCCCGTATAATGGTCATCATAGGCATTGACATGCTGTCTGGACTCACGCAGTTGCTGCTGGAGAGCCGCCATCTGCTGTTCCTCACGCTTCTTGGCCGCCTTCTCACGGTCGATTCTGTCCATCTCGTTTTCGGAGTACACGTTATCCTCCGCATCCTCTGCATCGTTCTCTCCGAGTTCGCTGATGGCCGTGTAACCATTACCACGGACAAGGTTGTCCTCCATTTCCGCATACTTGTTTAGCAGTCCGTTACTCTCCGGGTCTGGCATCGTTGTGTTGATGCTGTCCGTCACCATATCCGTGTCAGTGGTTGCCCCTGCAAACATCTGACAGGAGAAGTAAGCTATTGCCACGATAGGTACGAACAGTACCAACGGGAACCAGTATTTCCCCTGCTTGAAATCGATTTTCCTGAAATCTATCTTCATGATTCTTTTTAGTTTGGTTATTTGTTCATTATCATTTTGAGTTCATCATATTTTTCGAGTGCCAGGACTGAGTCCCGATGCGTCTTTCCCGGCATGGCCATCAGCGAGTCTACTTCATGTTTCAGTCTAACAGCCCTGTTACTCAAAGCAACAAAGGAACTCTTCTCCACCTGCTTCATGTCATGGATGCGATGTATCTGTGCAAACATCGGTTGTACCGCTGCAAAGTCCTGCATCGGGTCTGCCAGTCCATTGTCAGCCTTACTGTCAGCAAAGCACATTCCGAACCCTATAAGGTATATACAGAAGTTAACGGCCAATGTGATGCCCGCAGCCTTGCGACGGTGAGTGTTTGCCCAGGCGTTAGCTTTACCAATACGCTCGCCAATCTGGTATTTCTTACCAATCCTATAGCCCCAGATACGGGCTATGCGTAATCGGTGTCTCTGCTTCTCCTTGTACTCAGGAGTCTGCTTATTCTTGAATATATTCATGGCTTTGTCAATTATCCATTCTCAATTGTCAATTATCAATTAGTAGGACTTCAGATCCTTATTCTCCAGTGTACGCCAGTTGGTAATCATCAGTCCGTGAGGATTGTTCTGTGTGCGAGGCACGTTGTGCAGTTTTCCGACGGTAGTGATACTACGCTTGATGCTGCTGGTACGTCGTTTGATCATCTGAGTGCCATAGTAGGTAAAACTCATCTCCTGCTCATTCAGATGTATGCTGTCACAAATAATCGTCTCGACGGCAGAGCTGGATAGTAACTGGGAATAGAATCCAGTTTCCTCGATGGCCTGCTTCTGGCGCAAGGCACTCTCATCGGCAAGGTACATGGCCTTTGAAAAGGTCCATTTCAGGTACTCGTCATCGGGAGAGAGGTCAAAGAAATACTGATGGAAGAGCTGGATATGAGCCTTTGCCTCAATATTAAACGTCATCTCATTCTTGCTGCGTTCTGCCATGAACGGAATGGTTCCGTCCAGGACATACACTTGACTTTGCTGTTCACGCACGAGACTCGTGCAGAAGTAGAAACATGCCGCACAGATCACGGTGCTGGCACCTAATGCCAGCATCACCGTAACCATTGCGAGCTTCGTCTTCTTCTCTAAACTTTCTATTAACATTGCTATTATTGTTTGTTGGTTATACTATTACTTGAATTGTTTATCCCTAAGGTGCGTTCCTGCGTTGAAGTCCATACCTCGTTCGAATCCACGTTTACCTCCTGAAACAGAACCAGAAGCACCTCCTTTGATGGCACTGGCTACAGTTCCTGAGAATCCGCTGCCGTTGCTGGCACCTGCGATTGTTCCTTCCACGCCACCTTTGACGATACCGCCCATGGTATGTCTGGTAACACCGATTGATCCGCCAACGAATCCGCCTACCGTTCCTCCTGCCGTTGCAGCAGCCGTGGTAGTCATTCCACTGACGGCAGAGCCGATGCTGGAACTTGCACCGCCGGGGATAATCCATGAAGCAAGTTCAGGAACAAACTTGATGAGCATAGCTCCTACGAGCAGTCCTACGACATACATACAGGTAGAGCCAATACCCTGCATACCCAGACCACCTATCTCTCCCCATGTATAGCTGGCACTGCCAAGCAGGGTAGTGTAGGCCGTCGTGTCCTGAAGGATGGTATATTTCAGAATCATGTCCGCGTAGATGCTACACATATATATCAATGGTGCCCACAGAGACAATGCCGCATATTTGGAAATCCACTGACTCCATGCACTTCCCCAAGGTGGGACTATCGATAGTGCAAAGGCAACAGGACAGAAAATCTTCAGTACGTTCATCATGAACGCCTGTCCGAGCAGCATTCCGAAGTAGATGACCTGATAGATAATCTCGCCGATATATCGGATGAGCATGTTGATCATCTCAGCGGTCTTTGTCTCAGTGATGACCGCAGCCTCCTTTGCCCATTCCTCTACGGCCTTGTCCATGTTCTTCACAGCGTATGCCACCTCCTCCCACCAATGGGAATCTTCAGAGAGCTTTGCTTCAGCCCTTCGTTTCCTGTCGAGCGAGTCGTTATGCGCACGTAGCTTGTCGAGATACTGGCTTTGTAGCTTTGCCTCATGTTTCTCCAAGGCATCGATACGCTTATGGCTGATGGTAGCCTGAGCCTTCATCACGCGTCCCATTTGTTCACCAGGAGCAGCCACCGCATCAGCGATGTTGTTGGCCCAGACGATACAAAGGGCGATACCAGCAATACGCAACAGTTTCATCACATCTATTCCCCTTCGTCCAAGCATCATCATCCAACACTCATAGCTGGTCACACACATGGCGAGAATCAGACCAAGAGCCTTGGCGAATCCTCCCCATGACCCCAAAAAGAGTGCATGCTGATGGATGTAGTCCAACACACTAGTCATCACAGGGTCAAGTGTCGGCATACCCATGGTCAGAAACAGACTTCCAATGTTCAATAATAGTTCATTCATCATTGTATTTTTTTAGTTTTATTTCGAGACTTCTACATACCGCATCAGGTCGATGGTACTCTGTGTCACCTTCTCCATGTCAGCCTTCAGCTTGATATAGCACTCTTCCCGTTTGGCGTTCTCCAGTTCATAACCATTTCCACTTTTATGAACATACTTCACCTGTTCCGTGATAAAGCGGTTCTGGTTCGAGAGACTGTTTACCAGAGAGATGACATTGGCATCCCCCTTGCTGTTAGCCAGACAGTAGGTCAGTCCTGCTGAGATTTTCTTCTGCATGTTGTCAAAGTCATCCTTGAAGAGAAGGTAAGCACCGTCAATCCTGCGGTCAGCGGCAGCAAGCGTTTCCTGTTCCAGCTGATGCTTGAAGTTCTTTTCGTGCGAATCCGTCGATTCCTTCGTCCACACATCCGTAGTCGCACCGAGGGTACGCTTTGGAATGAGCGGCTTCGCATCACTCTTGTTGGGCTTCAGGTGCAGGTACAGTCCCGACTTGAAGCCATGCCACTCCCATTCCCATTCATGGTGGGCATAGTTGTTATGGAACAGCCAGTAATAAAACTTCGGTTCGAATCCCAGTGGCCCAGTCTCCATTGACCGCCATTGCAGCCGTTTCTCTTCGTCATAGACCTGTGCCACACTCATCTGTGGCACAATCATTATTCCCATTGTTATTGCAATCACTGTTCTTTTCATCTTTTCATCTTTTTACCATTTTACTCTTTTACCTTTTTACCTTTATACCGGCCATTCGTTAATCACAGTTTTGCCTATATCTTCGAGTACAGAAGAGTTCAGGATTTCCCAGATATGGTCTTCATGCACATAACCACCCACCAACAGGTCGCACCACATATATGCTTGCTGAATGACATCACGCATACGGACGATACTCTCGTTCAGTGTCCAGATGATGTTCATACGCTCCTTGTTGGTAGCACGGAAGAAGTTGGTTCCTGTTGCAGCCACGGCAAGGTACATCTTTCGGATATTCTTCAGTTCCTTATAAACCTTGTTGTTGGCTTCCAGCGTATACCAGGCAACCATCGGCTTACTGCCTGTATGTGCTGCTGCAAAACGAGTAAACTCAGAGTATTCCTTAGTGAGTCTAACAGTGTTCGTCACGCAACGACTCATCTCAGCTGCAAGGGAGAGATATGCCAAGGCATCACCACTCTTCTTGTCAAGAGTAGACTTCACCTCGTCATATTTCTTGGCTACATCCTTAACCATGTCCTTGATGGCCGCATTAGCAGCCAACTGTCGGTTGCTGGCATCCTCGGCACTCATACACTCCTTGTGTTGGTCAATAAGAGCCTCGATAGTCGGCAAGTCATGTGGCAATATGCCAGCCTGTCCTGTATAGGGGTATGCTACTCCTATCAGAACAGTAAGTATCAGTATCTTTCTCATGAAAAGTCCTCCCATCCTTTAACGATGTCATCAAGCGTCCACTTAAACTGCATGGCAGAACACCATGAGTCAGGGTCAAGTTCCATGAGCAAGTCTTCCAGTCCGTTGTTGGTCTGGCACATGAAGATGATATAGTCGAGGTTGTTCCTGACAATCACCAAGTCCTCCAGAATGTCATTGGCCATCCCCATTCGGTCTGCCCTGCTCATGAAGTTGTAGCCGTCATCCTTGCCGATATTGGCTCTGCCACCGCCTCCAGGTATCAGCGAATTATCCTTCAGTGGTGACTTCACATGCCCGTTGTTCACGATGTTCACAAACCCTGCAATACACTGTTCTGTTTTCATGGTCAGATTACTGATTTCATTCAGGCACAGCGGCAGGTTGATACCAGGCTTTCTTGTGAGCCAACTCACAGCTACAGGGATATTGGTTACGATATAGAGAGCATTCTCACCGATGAGCCTGTAGTATGTACTCTCCTGACCGAAGCCACCCGTATTCTGCATCGATAGCTTGTACAGCTCACGTATCACATGGATGGCAGTCGTATACTCGGCAATCTTTTCCTGCTTCTTCCGTTGCTCGTCAAGGATGACATTATGCGCTTCCTCCACACCAGCAGCGGCTGTGGTATTCGCACCGACCTGCATCACCGTCCTCCAGTCGTAGTTCCAACGCCAGTAGGCATTGGCAGGAGTAGTGACAAGTAATGCCGCTAATAGCAAAGCTGTTCCTCTTATCCGTTTGTTGTTTATGCTGTTCTTTCCCATAGCTCCATCACTTTTTGTTGTTTGTTGACTTCATTAGCGAACTTCAGGTACTTTCCCGCAAGTCCGGCTTTCTCCATATCCTGGCAGAAATGTCGTATGCCCTCTATTGTGTCACCTCCATAGTGCTTGATGTAGATTTTCAGGGCTTCCTTCTCAGCACGCTCCGTAGTATAGGCCATATAACACTCAGGCGGTTCTTCCACACCATAGACATCAGAGCTTTGTCCTCGACATATCCAGACCTCCTTGAAGTAGTTGCGTCCTTCGTGGTTGTCCAGACTGTTAATCGTAAAGATCTGTTGACGCTGTACATCGGTGATACCGAGGATGGCCGCTATCTCATCATACCTGTCCTTGAACTTGCTCTGGTCGAGCAGGATTTTTATATCCGAGTTGTTAATGATAGCCTCCTTGACAATCGGAGAGTCAATCACGTCACCCAGTTCCTGAGTCACCACACCCGCAATGCCGTGGAACTTTCTCACAGTCTTATACAGGTATTTGATGTACTCTGCCATCGTTGGTGAGGAGATGGCTTTCCATGCCTCTTCGATAATCAGTGCTTTTCTTCCTTTCTTGATACGCATCTTCTGAAGGAATACATCCATAATGATGAGTACGACGATAGGAAATAGCACTGGGTCATCCTTGATCTTATCAATCTCGAATACGATGAACTTCTCATCGAAGAGGTTCAAGTCCATATCGTTGTTCAGGATGGTTTCAAGCTTACCGCCTTTGTGGAAAGGCTCCAGAATGGCAGCAAACTCATTAATCGGAAAAGCAATGCTCTTCTCTTCCATCATCTGCGGAATACGCTCACAGGTATACTCATAAAAAGTGTCGAACGAGAGGTGAGTCACCTTCAAGTCACGCTTCTGTCGCTCCATACGGGCAATCCGCTGGTCAATCTTCATCAGATAATGACCTTCAATCAGCTCTGGCATCAGACGCATCAGCTGATTGTTGGCATGGGCACGCTCACCTGCACTGGCTCCCTGGTCATTAGCCAGGTTATGCAGCTTTTCTACAAGACGCTGCACCTTGGCGTGGTGCTCCTTTTCTTGCTCAGTGTAGGTGTCTTTACTCCCCTCGCCATTCGGAGAGGGGTCGGGGGTGAGGCTTTCACTGACCACATCCGAGTCCTTCTCTATCTGTTCGATATACTCTCCATACTTGCCGTTACGCTTATCTGCCAGAAGCAGCTGTTTGCGTAATTCATCCTTCTCTTCATTGGTATAGCCCGTGAAAGGATGGAAATAGGCATCATAGTACTCGTTCAGCACGGTATCGATGATTGTGTCCTCCAGCTTCTCCGCAGGTTTGTTGCCCTTGAAGATCTGGAAGATGAGCGACTTCAAAAAATTTTTCTTCTCTCCGAAGTTCTGCTGATACTCCACGTCACTGACCTTGAAAGGATTCATCGAGATAGGATGCTCCTTGCTGTAAGAGATATACGTGCCGTGGAAATAGCCACAGATGCCCTCATACGAGTCACCCGTATCCACCATCACGACATCGGTGTCCTGCTCGATGAGCTGGCGCACCACGGTATTCGTCGAAAAACTCTTTCCGCTTCCCGATGGCCCCAGACAGAAAAAGTTCGAGTTATTCGTCAACTTCAGTTCTCCCTCCTTACCGGTAAAGTCGATGGCAACGGGCACCCCTTGACGGTCCGTATAGAAGACCTTCAGCGGTGTCACCTCGTCATGCTTCATGCGCTCCTTATAAAAGAGACAAAGGGCCGAGTCATGCAAGGTCAGGAACAGGTCGTAGTCCTTGTTGAAACGGTAGGCATTGCCCGGAAAGGAACACATGAACAGCTCCAGCTGGTTATAGGCCGACTTCGAGGGAGAGATGCCCACCTCAAAGAGCTTCGTTTCCAGATAGGAGGTGACCTTGGTCAAATCTTTCTGGTTGCACGACACTAGTACGTTGAAATTCGTCCATACCATCGTCTTCTGCTGTGTGGCAATGACCTCCAACACCTCGTCGATGTCGGCCTTGGCCAGACGGTTACTCGGATCGGGCATCGAGGCATGGCGCTTCGACTTGCCGATGAGCCGCTGACGCTCCCTGCGCTGTGCAGGAATCTGAATTACCTGGTTATATACCACGCAGTCCGTCAGGGGCACTGTGGAGAGGAACGACAGCAGGTCGGTGCTCACTGGATAGCCGTTGACAGCCTGCGTCTTGACGGGGTGAATCAGTGTCGGCAGGGCTATGGTGTCGATATCCACAAGCGGAAAGCACTTGACGGTACGGTCGCCGATTTTCAGATACTCGTCTGAGGATTTGAAGTTTGTCATGCCGAAAGGCCCCTTGCGGAAGTCAAAGGCCATGAAACGGTGGAGGTACTCGTCGATTTCCTGCCTGTCAAGGCGATGGAAGGGAAGCCCCTTCTCCTCGAAGATGTTTTCAACTTTCTGCACCTTGGCCAGGAACTCAGCCCACTTCTTGGGGTCGTATGCGACAAAGGTGCTTCTCTTGGTCTCCTGCGTGATAATGATGAAGGTACGGATCTCCGTATAGGTACGGCCTTCATAATAGCGGAAGTAGCTCTGTGAGAGGAACTCCATGTCAGACGTGATGTCGTGATGGTATGCCTGCCTACAAAAAATGTCCTGCTTCTGCAGACAGTAACCCTCGCCCAGCGTCTGGAGCACATTGTCCCAGATATCCATGTAGGCATAGTACTGATCCGCATCGGTGCACCACTGCTGTACAGGGTTTTCGATCTCGAAGACAGACGACGGATTTCCGTTCTTGGAATAAAGAACGGTATGCGTGACCTTGCCTTTCGAGTCGGTGATATCCTCTATGCCTGTAAACAGGCTGTCAAAAACTTGTTTCTTGCTGCTCATTTCTTGCTACTCATTCTTGCATTTGTGGTTTCTGGTATTACACTATCGCTCGAA
>ODAI014251350.1_pt1 | contig 13842 bp, 7 predicted proteins | sample 1539321 | NCBI WGS metagenome assembly ODAI01 (sample SAMN02144231, study PRJEB22623) | gut metagenome | biome: sheep rumen | host: Ovis aries | place: New Zealand
CAGTTGCCACTTTTCAGCCCTGCCTTCAGGCCGCGGATGACGGCGCTGGTGAATCCCGCATGCTCCATCTCATTGAGCCCGCGGATGGTCACACCGCCAGGTGTGGTCACGCGGTCGATGGCTTGTTCAGGATGCTCGCCAGTGGCTTTCAGCAGTTCCACGGCTCCGAGCACCGTCTGCATCACGATGTCCTTGGCGTCGTTGGCACGGAATCCCAACTCCACGCCACCCTCGGCAGCTGCGCGGATATAACGCATGGCGTAGGCGATGCCGCACGAGGCCAGCGTTGTGCCAGCCGGCAGATGCTGCTCGTCAACGACAAGGGCTGTGCCCAGTTGGTTGAAGAGGGCTGCGACGGCATTCGTTTCTTCAGTTGTCGTGTTGCAAGGCACGATGAAGGTCATCGACTGCTTCAGGGCGATGGCGATGTTGGGAATCACGAGGAAGAGACGGGGCAATTGCATTGCAGCGTCCTTCTTTTCCATCCATCCGTTCACTTGCTCGGCCTTCACGCCGGCGGCGATGAGGATGAGCGTCTGCCGCTCGTAGTCGAGCGCAGGTTTGATTTCCGTGAGCACTTTTTCTGCCAGCCACGGCTTCACCACAACAGCCACCATCTCGGCACCTTCCACGGCCTCGGCATTGTCGCCGGTGGTCTTTGCTCCCATCTGTGCAAATCGCTCCCGCGTCGCTGCCACGGGGTCGGCCACGGTGATGTCACCCGGGCGCTGTCCTTCCATTTCCATCAAGCCTTCAACCAGGGCGCCGCCCATGGCTCCAGCTCCTATCACTGTAATTTTCATGTCACGTGTCTTGTTTTAAAGTACTTTTCCCAGTTTCTCCACAAACTCGTCGGCCTCGGCCTTCGACAGGCACAGCGGCGGCAGCAGGCGCAGCACGTTGGTGCCAGAGCAGCCGGTGAACACGTGCTCCTCGTAAATGAGTCGCTGGCGTGGCTCCTTGTGCGGGATGTCGAGCTCTAAGCCAATCATCAGACCACGTCCGCGCACCTCCTTAATCCTGTCATTTTTTAATTTTTTAATTTTCTCCATGAGGTAGTCGCCCATCTCTCGGGCGTTCTCCACGAGATTTTCCTTCTCGAAGACGTCGAGCACGGCCAATGCAGCGGCGCAAGCCAAGTGATTGCCGCCGAAGGTGGTGCCCAGTTGGCCATAGACGGCCTTGAACTGCGGGCTGATGAGCACGGCGCCCATGGGGAATCCGTTGGCAATGCCTTTGGCCACGGTGATGATGTCGGGGCGTATGCCGAGCCACTGGTGGGCGAAGAAACGTCCGCTGCGTCCGTAGCCGCACTGAATCTCATCGCAAATCAGTATCGTGCCATACCGACGACATGCCTCGGCCAGCCCTTGCGCAAACTCGCTTGTGGCCATTTTTATGCCGCCCACGCCCTGTATGCATTCCAATATGACGGCACAGACGTCGCCCTTTGCCAGCTCGGCCTCCCATGCGGCGAGGTCGTTCAGCGGCAGGTAGGTCACGTGACCGTTGGCGTTGATGGGGGCTATGATCTTGGGGTTGTTCGTCACCTCAACGGCCAATGACGTGCGTCCGTGGAAAGCCTTCTCGGCAGAGAGCACGCGAGTGCGTCCGTTGGTGAACGACGCCAGCTTCAGGGCGTTCTCGTTGGCTTCGGCTCCGCTGTTGATGAGGAACAGTTGATAGTCGTCGTAGCCGCTGATGCGTCCCAGCCGCTCTGCCAGTTGCTGCTGCAGCTTGTTCTGCACTGAATTGCTGTAGAAGCCCAGTCGTGCCACCTGCTCGCTCACCTTCTTCACATAATGCGGATGGCTGTGGCCAATGGAAATCACGGCGGGGCCTCCGTAGAGGTCGAGATACTCCCGGCCCTGGTCGTCCCACACCCGGCAGCCTTTGCCCTTGACAATGTTTACGTCGAAGAGCGGATAAACATCGAATAATTTCATGCTTTTTTCTTTTAAACGACTGCAAAGTTACACAAAAAAAACGTAAATCATCACTTTGCCTTGTCTTTTTGCTGAAAACTGTAAAAAAAGATGTCACGATGGACATGCAGGGTGGAAGAAGTTGCGCCACCTTATTATATAATAAGAGGCTTGCCTGCTCGGTTTTCCTTGCTTCTCGCAGCGCCCAAAGAGGCATCGGGGAGCAGCGATGCAGCCCTCGAAATGCCCCCAAAAACCGAAAGTGGCCAAATGACAAAATGATAGTGCCGTTTTCGAGCGAAGAAAGCGCCGCTTTCGTCAATCGAAAGCGGCGCTTTCTATAAAACTGAACGACAGTAAAGAATCTTGACGAAACTGTCTAATTAATTCGCGATTTTCTGAGCAAAGTGTCAGCAAAATGACCTTTTTGCTTACTTGAATTATTAATCGAAGTTGATGTAGATCTCCAACTCAATGAGCCAGTCGCTGAGGGTGTGGGTCTCAGTGTGTGAGCCATCGGCATCCGTCCAATGGTGCTTGAAGTTGTATTCGTAGGGCATGGCCCTGCCATTATATTCGTAGCCCGCGTCGTTGGGCATCCCGCTTTCGGACATGGGTATGTCGCCGAAGTTGACGCTCCAGTCTGTGGTTTCAGTGGCTCGGCCGACAATCTCTCCGTTTTTGACGATGGATTTGGGCAACTGACTGTGGTAAACGGCAGTGCCGCTCACCACGCGCGGCACGTCGCCGCTGGTGTCGATGGTGAGGCTGACGCTCTCAGAACCTGTATAGCGTGTGCCTGGTAACGCTGTATTGGGCACGTCGAAGCTGTGGCTTCCCTTGAGGTTGATGAAGTCTCCGTTGCGCGTGGCTGTGCAGGGAATGCCCCTGTAGTCGGCCATCAGGTGGTCACCTTCTTGCACCACGAATTGGCTCCATTGCCCCGCACGGATGCAGACGTAGCGGACATGAGAGCCATCGTCGCCCTCTTGATGGAACTTGATGGAATCCTTGGCATATCCGGCTCCGTCGGACGAGGCCATGATATTGATGATTTCGTTTCGAGGCATGATTGAGTAGTTGGGCTCAGCGGTGACGACGAGATGCTTGCCTGTCTTGCTGATCACGGCCCGTGTGTCGTAGACGCCGCCGTGTCCGCCTCCAGAGATGGTCGTGGCGTTGGTCTGCAGGCCGACGATCTGCTCTCCGCCCTCAAAGGGGAACAGCAACTCTTTTGGCGATACTTTGAGGAACGGTGTCACTCTGACGTCCTTCGCCTCCGACCACACGGGGAGTTGCACGTTGAACGTCTTCACCATGGGCACAATCTGGTAGTGTCCGGGCTCCATTTGTGCGAACGTGGCCGAATAGGGCTTGGCGGGTATGCCCAGTCGGCACTCAGCGGGAAAGACGGTCTCCACGAGTTCGCCTGCACGATAGGCAGCGAATCCCAGATGGCTGCGCCAGAACACCTTGCGCTCAGCATTGGTGAAACAACCCACGTTGCCCGACTCCTGGTCGAAGCTGACGCTCGTCTTGCTGAATGCGGGGAAGAGGTAGTATTGCATGGAGCCGAACTGCGTGGAGGCGTCGAAGAAGGTGGTCTCGTCGGGGTCGTTCCAGAAGAATTTTACCTTGCTCTTGGCGGCGAGGTCGAGCGAGATGGGATGGAAGGCAATCATGCTATTGCTGAGCGACTCGTAGGCGCCCTGCTGCAAGAGTCGTGCCATCGAGAGGTTGAGTGAGCCTTCGATCTTGGGCCCGACAAAGAGTTCGAGCCCGATGTAGGCCCACATGATGCTGGTGAACCAGTCGTTGGTCTCCACGGCGGCGGTGAACTTCGTGCCGAACTGCACGAATCCCGAGAGCGCGAGTTCCACGTCGCCCGTGTTGAAGAGTTCTTTTTCCTCGGATCCGCCCTCGTTGGGGGTTTCAAACATGGAGAATCTCCACGGGAAGATGTTGTCGGAGTTGAACGAGAGCGATTCGTGATAGTCGTAGCCCACGGTGGGGAGTGTGAGTTTCACGCCGAGTTCGCCGCTGCCGCGCAGGAACATCTTGGGGAAGGGTCGTGTCTGGAAGATGGGTGCCACGGCGGGGAACTTGATCGACGAGAGAGCCTCGGGAATGCCCGTCACCTCGTATTCGAAGTCGCTGGAGTATTTGAGCGTGGCCGATGGCGTGACGCTGAAGCCGAAGGAGCGGCCCAGTTTGAAGTAGATGCGTCGCCACGTGATGTTGTAGGTGACGTCAATCCCGGCCCTGATGTTGAAGTCGGCGCTCACGTTGCCCCAATCGGCATCGCGATGGAGTGAGGCACTGATGTCGAAGAGCGAGATGCCGCCGCCGCCGCTGGCCCGACGTGGGACGTAGCGTCGGGTGCGCTCGTCGAAGTCGAATCCTGCCACGCGGCGTTTCACCTGTCCCGTGACCGGGTCGTATCCGAGCTTTTCCACGGAGATGAGTTGCACGAAGATGTCGGACAAGTCATCCACGGGGTCGCAGAAGATGGTCCACTGGCTGGAGGCGTCGTAGTGGTAGATGCTCTTCACTTTGCAGGCCAGTCCGCTGAACTCTTCGGCCGTCTGTTCTTCATAGCGCAGAGCGGGGTCGGTGAAGTTCACGAGCACGTCGCCCACGGCAGGCACGAGGTGGGCGGGTGTCTCGGGGGAGAGTCGGAAGAATACGCTACGGTCCTGATAGGTGGAGAAGTCGCTCATGTAGGCGGCAAGGCCGAGCTCGTCCATGTCTTTCATGCGAGGGTTGAACTTCACCTCGGGCTGTTGGAATCCGATGCTGTCGATGGCGCAGAGTGGGATTCGATAGACGGTGTCGGCCAGGGCCACCTCCTGCACGACATATTCGTCGTGTTCTACGGAGTCGAGGCCAATCTTGGAGTATTGCATGCTCACGACGTCGTCGTAGAAAAAGCCATTGAACTCGCCGTCGTTGCGATAGATGTAGAAGGCGTCCTGCGCCAGGGCTGTCTGTGCGGTCAGCATCACGAGGAGTGCTGCCAACATGGGTTTGCAGAGAGAGTAGAGTTTCATCGCTTCACGAATTTATAGGTTGCGTTGCCACATTTCAGGATATACGTCCCGGTGGGGAGGTCAGCGAGTGAGACGACGGTGCGCTGGTCTTGTGTGGCGCGCTCGGAGCGGAGCTTGCGTCCGTCGGAAGAGTAGAGGTCGAGCGTGGTGCCGTCGGGGAGTCCGTCGAAGGCCATCTCGTTGTTGCTTTGCATGTAGACCATCTCGCCGGGCTTGAGTGGCGGAGCAGGGATTTTGGTCATGGCGCCCTCGTAGGTGTAGCGCATCACGCCGGTGAGCTGATAGTAGGCGGTGGTGCGGCTCGTGGTGATGACGAGTTGACCGTTGTCGAAGGTGGTGCGTGGCTCTTCGTCGAGATTGAAATAGACTTTCTCGCCCGATGTCAGCCAAACAACGAGTTGTTGTTGTGTTTCGGTCTGCGCTCTACCCACTATTGGCGTAGCGAGCATCAGCAGGAGCAGTAGCTCAATGGTTGTTTTTTTCTTCATATTGGATTGGTTTTGTAGTTGATTATTTTGTCGTTCTTATCTGTTCGTGGAATACCACGGGTCACCGTAATTGCACACGGTAACCCATTTCTCACCGTCTTCCTCCACCACTTTCCAGCTCATGTTAGTGCTGCGCCAAAGGATGCAGTCTCCTTTCTTGCTTCCCCAATAGACACCTTTCTCATCATAATGGTTAAAATTGACGTCCTTTTCCAGCCATAGTTCTATCTTGTTCATCCCGGCGACTGCCGGTGCATTTTGTCCGGTGAAGGCATCGGGGCTTTTGCAGTAGACGGTGATGGTGTAGATGTAATCTTCATCTACGGTCAGTGGAATATTGTCCCAGAATTCCATCTCCTTGACGTTTTCGCCGCTATAGAGCAGACTGCTGGCGGGCATGTTGCCCATAAGGTGTGAAGAAACCAACTGCTCAGTGTTGTATCCGCGTTTGTGGCGTGTGACTCGCCAATGCATCTGAACGTCTTGCAGTAAATAGCCTGACATTTGAGCCCATAGTGGGATTGTGGCTTTATTGCCTGGGAACACCCCTTTGACACTATTGTCTTTGCTTCTGATGTGGATAATCTTGAGGAATGGGAACATGTCACGTTGCCACCAAGGGTCGGAGTCGAGTTGATAGTGTGTCGTTCTTTTCGGGTTTGAGCCGATGAGGCCTATGGCTGACCCCGCCTCGGCAACGGGCGCCATCATCAGGCTGAAGTTGCCCCATGTCAATACCGACGAGAATTTCATGCCTAGTTTGGTGAAAAGTGTCCAGTCGATAATGCCATAAAAAGACAGTCCTGCATCGAGCGCGATTCCTAATTGGGTTTCCAGGTTGAGAGAGGCTGACATGTCTGGGAATAGCATGGTGGGTGTTGGCACACCATCGCCCTGGTTGGACATGCGGTACATCCATCCTTTGTCTTTCTGATAAGAGACACCAACATTGAATCCGAGTGTATAGGACCATGTTGCATTCACCTTGAGGTTGCCCGCAATGTTGGCATATCCCGACAACTTAAACTCGGGTATCAGCACGACAGGTCCGACGGTGATGGGCGTGAAAAACATGGTGCCGATAACCTTCTCTTCGTCGAGAAAGCTTGCCAGCTCAAAGGTTTTCTCAATGCTGACATCGAGCGTCAGTTTGGGTGTCAATGTGAAACCCAGATAATGCAGTTCACCGTCGGCAATCTGGGCAGCTACGCCTGCCTTGATGTAAGGTGCGGCTCCCACGCTGATGCGGTCGGTGTTGGTGCTCTTCAGATTAATGGCGAAACGTGGGAACTTAAGTTCTCCTTGCATAGAGGCACGAGTTGTCTCCATGGCTGCATTCCACGATTGGTCTGTCAGCACCAGCCCGTCATTGGTCATCTCTATGGTGACACCTTCCATTCCTTCGGCAGGTACGAAGCGGCTATAGTGGCTGGTAAGGTCGAGTGGCAATGTCTTTTCCTCGTTCACTGTGCCATCTGCATTGAACGCATCAGCGGGTCCAATGCGCAGCAGCTTGTAGGCCTCTTCCGCGTGACGATATTTCTTGACCCGTACTTGCTGCGTGGAGCCAAGGTCGCGAATAGCTACAACCTTTCCAGTGAGTCCGTAGGGCAACACCTCGGAAAGGTGGTTGATGACAACCGTCATGCCTTTCTTCAATCCCGTTCCAGGTTGCACGATCAGATCGTAATAAGTGCCGTAGTCGTCTTCGCCTGTCATTTCGCCCAATGGTTTTATGGCCTTCACCATCGCCATCAGGTCGTCGTCCATAATCACGCCTCCTTCTTCGCCAAAGACCACGCTGTAGTCGTCCTTAGTAACCACGCTCACATCTCCGACACTGTAGACCATTGAGCGTGCCAGCGTCTTGCCTGCCTGCCGTCCAATGGTGCGCACATCTGTTTTGCCACTTGCCAGTTGGAAGTCAAGTTGGAATCCTTTGGTATACTCACGTGCTGGAACCGCTAGGAAGAATGTGCTGATGAAGGTTGGTGCAACACTTACTCCACTGCCGCAGTCGAGCATGATGGTTTGGCCGTCGCCTGTTGAGGGATAAGAAGCCCGTGGCTTCCCGTCACTGTCTATCGTAACGGTAAAGGCTCCGCTGACAGGCTGGCCTGACAAATCGCGGAATACAACAGCTGTCACCAAATCAGAGTCGCGTGGCACATAGTTTACTTTCAATATGGCATTGACGTTTCTGAATTCCACCGAGTTGGCATAACCCTTTCCTACCATGATACAGGCTTCTGGGTCGGGCTCTGTCTTGAACTCACGCATGATGTATTGCTGTTTGGAACCCATATTCAGATGCAGTTCGGTGCCAGTGCCCGACGCTTGCTTACTAAACGGGTAGTAGGCCAGAAACTCAGCTTGCGGTGTAGCTCCATTGGCACGGAACACAGCCTGTGTGCTGTCGGTGGAAATGTCAGTGGCTGTTGCTTCGAAGCGCGTGTTGCCATTGGCGGCATCGAATACGCCGATTGCGTCGCCAGCAGTCCATTTGAGATTGACGGCTTGTGTCGGTGCATCAATCATGACGGCACGTGTGGCAGCATCCTCGTCATTCACTATCGTGGCGCGAATGCCTTGCAGGTCGTTGTTTTCAGTTATATTGTCCTGACAGGCAGTAAGGATGATGACTGCTGCAATTAGTTGGGGGCAAATGGTCTTTTTCATCTTTAGAATCCTTTTTTCGTTTTCTTTGGTCGTACTTTATCCTAATCATCCCATTCAGCACCTTCGCCATAGCCGTAGTTCTCATTTTCTGATGAGGCTTCGCTGATGGTGAAGCGAGTTGTCTTGTATTCTGCCGTTATGGTTACTTCTTGAGGAGGTCTTGGTGAAGATCCTTCACGTTTAAGTGCGGTAAGCGTCAGCGTCTCACTGTCAGTCTTATCGATGCTGAACCAGCAGTTAGAAGCTGTTGCCGCTGTCCAGTCTTTAATATTGGTGTAGACTTTCACATTGATACTTCCACCTGCCACTGGAAGCGTCTGGCCTTCAGGGAATGCCGTCTCCAATAAAATTGTTCCCTCTTGTGTTACGAAAACCTGAGCGTAGTCGACACCCTCATGCGACAGTGTCACCACGGCTTTACGTTCTTCCATCAACAAATGCTCCACAATAAACAGATACAGGTTGGTGGCGTCGCACCTTGCCATACACCAATCAGCATCACTACGGCAAGTCCATCCCGTCAGGTTTGTCTCCACCCTTATCACCTCCTCAATCTTCGTTGCCTTTGCTGAAAAGGTAATCGTTGTCTGAATGGGATGAATATAGCTTCCACCGGCATTTGCCGTTTGAGTCACCGTCAGTTTGCGTTGCTCTTTCTCGTCACTAGTCTTTATGGTGATAATGGCCGTACGCAGTTCTTTCTCATTGTTGGCTTCCGCTGTGACGATGAGCGTCGTGCCTTCCCGTTTCGTTGTGCACCACGATTGGTCGCATGTTGCCGTCCAACTTGGTGCATTGGTTGTGACTGTGACTGTTTTCTGGCCTCCCTCATAATCTATATAAAGCGATGTTGGCGACACTTCAAGCGTCGTCTCTGTCTGGCTGGGCTTATTGGGGTTGTCAGGATTGGAAGGAGTTACTGGCGGTGGAGTTGGTGTGTCATCATCGTCGCCTCCACCGCAAGATGCCAACACCACCATTGCTGTTGCTATGAGCAGCAGGTAGCGCATTGTTTTATTTGTCTTCATTGTCTTTTAATTGTCTTTGATGATATTATATAACACAAAAATGGGAAGAGAAGTTTGCAAAAGGCTCTTCATTTGCAAAAATCGACTCACGGTTAGTAGATGCTGCAGGGCATGAAGCTTACGGTTGAAGTTCAGTCGAATTGCATGTTCGGCGAACTTTCTTTTTATCTGTCGCAAAGATACTAAAAAAACATGAAAACGAGAGCAGAAACCATGATTTTTTATCCATGCGTGAGATTTTTCATGCAGTCATACTTCGAATCGCGTCTCTCCTGTATCTTTTTGCTGTTATTTGTAAATCCTTTTTGCTCAGCTTCGGCTGAAGTTTCATTTGCGACATGTGTAGGTTGTATTTGTCAAATAAATTCTGAATTTCAGGCCCAAATAACGGCCTGTTTTTTGAACTGGGATAGGTTTTGGTGCGAAAAACGCCAAAAATCGACGTTTTCAGAAGTTGCTGATTATCAATAACTTCCGTTTTCCTTACATTTTATTGACCCTCAAAAACGATGCTTTTGGGCTGTCAGAGCTATGCTTTGAGGCTCTCACTTGTGGCAAATGAGCGGCTCAGATGCCGCTAATGACAAGGTCAAAGGCCACAAATGACACCCTCAAAAGCCACAAATGACAAAACTGCCGACTAAAAGTGAAAGTGAAAAAGGGTGAAAGTAAATATTCTTTACACATTTCTTTTCTAGATTGAACGAAAAAGCTGACAAGAATTTGTAATAATAATTCTGAATTTTTTATTCCCAAGACTCACGTGAGAGAGCACCTAAATTCCAAATGGAAAAGGGAAAAAGACAGGGGGAGGATATTGCCTTCCCCTGTCGGTTGGTAATGGGTAACTAATCTGGATTGTAGTAGATGGTAATAGATATTCGTGTTTCGTCCGTGCCAGAGGCAGTATATGTATCCACCATGTGACTTTCAGTCGTTCCATTCTGATACCATGTTTCTTTATCGTCATAGGCATTGGAACCATTGTCCATCTTTTTTTCTTTTAACATAGAATAATCTTTTGCAGGAAACACTTCGAAGTATAGTCTGTGGCCATCATCCTTCTTAAATATAGCAGGACCTTGAAAAGACATCACTTCATTCAGACTTGATGTTTCTGCAGAATGGAATTTCATGTCATGCAATATTTTGTCATTTCTAGGATTCCACTGGTATACTTTTTTATCCACAGAATGATATTCTTCTCTGTTTCTTTTATATTCCACGTTATTGACAGTCAAATTTTCTAACGAAGAGATGTCTATGGTAAAGGTTAATTCATTTGTATCCTTTACTTTGTCAACATAAGTATAGCTCTCTTCAATTCCGTTTTCAGGCCTGTGATCTCCACTCTCCCTAGTGTCATCTTTATCTGCAAGCACATTGAAAGCCGAACACTGAATGACATCACCTATTCTAACGCACTTGACAGCGTTAACTGACACCCCATCGTTATTGAATACTCTTTCGTTGGTGTAATCAAATTCTTCACCACTGATTTCATGCCCCCAATAGTGAGAATTCTCTTTTAAATTTGAATAATCAATATAAAAACGCACATTAATGAAATCTCTTGCATTGACACTTTGAATAATGCCTACTGTATCTGTCGCCTCAAAGGATTCGCCATTTTTTGTTACACTAGCACTGAGCAGGACTTCACATTCCTGAGGTATGGGGCTGCTATTTTTACCTGGATAAAGTGTCAGAGTTCTATCATGCAAACCTGCTGCAGCTTCGCTCACCTCATAAAATCCTTCGGCTGGAGTGGTACGTTTTTTTGCTGCATCAAGAATGAACACCTCTACTTTTTCAGCATTGGTCTTGAAAGGGATTTCTATTTTCTCCACATCAGCTTCCAATTTAAATGTTTCCTTCGTTGAGTCTTTGCCCTGCACCAGAATAGGCGTGACTACAATGTTGAAGGTCGGGTCGGCAGGAACGTCTACGCCAAGAACCCGTAGGACAGGCCGCACCAGATAGTTGCCACAGGAAAGACCACTGAAGTCGAACTTGCCTTCGTTGAATGCATTCTCGTTGAGAAAATAGGATGCGGCATTGAATTGAGAGTTCAGCAATTGATTGTCGACCGTGAACACTCCCATGCCCAACTTGGTGGGAGCAAAAACGGGCTTGGTGGCTCTGACAAAACTGGTGATGACACCCTTCTCTTTGTCGTAATAAGCCTCACTCTTATGAAGGTCAGGGAAGAGGTTCCAACTGGCCTCCATGTATTTTTTGCTGTATTGCAAGAAGGTTTGCTTGTCTTTATCGCCCAAGAACTTCAACATTCCACTTGCTTCCAGATTGGCTGCCAAGCCTGACACATTGATGCTGCTGCCCTTCATCATCTGGTAAAAATTGGTCGTACCGTCAAGGAGGTTTTTCAAGTTTTCTTTTAGTTCAACCTTACCCTCCACCTGCGGTCCGATGTAGAGGTCGAGAGAAATGCCCGTTTGGAAGATGTCCTCAACCCAGTCGTTACTTTCGATATTGGCACTCAGTTTCACACCTATCTGAGCCGAGCCGCTCATGTAGAGCGACAGGTCGGTGCTTTCAAGAATACCTTTCTCCATAGTTTCTGCAGGACCATGTATCTCGTTTGAGAAACTCATCATAGGAAACCTGTCGCCATCTATGACGCAATTCTGCTTGGCGTAAAACTTGACGGCAGGAAGTTCTAACTTAGCTCCCATTTCACCGCTAACCCTGACAAAAGCATAGGGTATTGGACGCGTTTGTAAAATAGGGGCATTAACAGGGAATTTGATGCTGCTTGTACGCTTTGGTAGACCTAATAGTTGTCCCTCAAAATCACCGCTGTATTTAGCGGAGAGACCTGCCCTCAATTCGGCTTCCTCGATGGTCAGTGTCTTAATGAAGAGATCGTTCAACGTTATTTTATAAACAACAGCCAATTTGGCTTTGAGTTTCACATTAAATTCCACACCAATAGCCCCATCGTCTACAGCGAAATCGTGTTTCAACGTAGCGTCTGCATCGAGAATAGTGACATTGGCACTACCCTGGACATTAACGATGTCATCAAGTGAACGCCGAGCATTCCATCCTGCCAAGCGGCGGGCTTGGTTGCCTTCTTCATCTTCTGAAACCACCTCGGCACTAATAAACTGGGTGAAGATATCGCTGAGTGACTCCAACGGTCCTGTACCCACTTCGTAATAACCACCGCCCTTCCAGACATACTGTACCTTGCCAGAGAATCCTGAGTAGTCTTCATCAGCCATACCTTCTGGTTTGAAGAACGGATTGTAGAAGTCTACCAAAACATCACCTGCCTTGGGCACTAGTCCTTCAGGCATGTTTTCATCAAAGTATAGTATATGCAAATTAGAAACTGACGATTTTGCTTCTACCTTTTTAACGTAGTCGCTCATCCTTTTTCCGTCGGCCTTCACATCTGCCATATTCCTTAATCTTGGATTAAAGATTATCTCTGGCTGAACGAATCCTACAGAGTCAATGGCTGCTAAAGGAATGCGATAGAGCGAGTCAAGGGTTTCTACTTCCTGCACTACAAAGACGTCATGTTCATTTCCTTCAAGGTCGGTTTTGGAGTACCCGATTCTTTTGACTTGGTCGTAGAAGAAACCATCGAAATCACCATCGTTGCGATAGATGTAGAATGCATCCTGTGCCTGCATGGTTTGACAGATTGTCAATATGAGGCTTATTGCTAGGATGTGTTTGCAGAAGGAATGTGCTTTCATCGTTTTATGAATTTATAGGTTGCATCGTTGACTTTTACAAGGTATGTGCCTGTAGGATGATTGGCGAATGAGATGACAGTAGTTTCTCCTTTGTGGGCTTTTTGCGAGAAAAGCACTTTCCCGTCGATGGAATAAACGTTGATGGTGGTTCCATCGGTAAGTCCGTCGAAGACCATCTTGTCGTTGTTTTGCCTGAATATAATCTCACCAGGGCGCAAAATGGGAGTATGAATGGCTGTCATGGCTCCTTCGTAAGTGTAGCGCACCACATTTTCAATCAAATAATAGGTTGTCGTGTTGTTGGTTGTTATGACGAGTTTCCCATCTTCGAATGTTGTTACGGGTTGTTCTGAGAGTTCGAAGAATATTTTTTCTCCGTTTTTCTGCCATAGGACAAGCCGTTGTGTGGCATCTTGTGCCTTCGTGATGCAAGGCCATGTCATTAATAGCGCAGTACAAATCGTGAAGAGTTTTTTTCTTTGCATAGTTGTTTAAATTAAGGTGATTATTATGCAAAGATAGAAGGAAAGCGATAAAGCAGACTCTCAAAACAACAAAATCGACTAACAAAGTATCAATTGTTAGTCGATTTCCATTCGTTGGGTGTCATTCCTGTTACGTTCTTGAAAGCCCTGAAGAATGTCGTTTCATTTGCAAATCCCGCGGCGACATAGATCTCGAAAATCTTGATATCAGGCTTGGATAGCATCAAGTGCTTGGCGTATTCCACACGATATTGGTTCACAAATTGCGTGAAATTACATGCCTTTTGAGTGTTGATGCACGCAGAGATTGCGTTACGGTTGGTACCCAATGCATTGGCGAGGTCTGTGATTTTGAAACGACTATTGAGGTAGGGTTTTTCTTTTTCGATGTATTTGCAGATGCGATTGATGAGAATCTCGTCGGCTGTAGAGAGTTGTGGGGTGTCGGATATGGAA
>ODAI011235163.1_pt1 | contig 13836 bp, 14 predicted proteins | sample 1539321 | NCBI WGS metagenome assembly ODAI01 (sample SAMN02144231, study PRJEB22623) | gut metagenome | biome: sheep rumen | host: Ovis aries | place: New Zealand
GAATTAGCCTTCAAGACAGTTACACCAGTAACATTGTTAGCTGTGTTATAGAGTGTCTCATCAACAGTATTATTGTATTTAACTGTATAGTTACCAGGAATCAAACCGCTTATGGTTATTTTGAATCCATCAACAACAACATTAACACCAGTAACAGGATTACCATCCGCATCTAAGACAACAACACTATCAAGATCAATACCAGTAGCATTCTCACCACTAGCAACTAAAACAACATCACTATCATAAACAACAGTAACATTCTCAGCCATAATGGTAGAATTAGCCTTCAAGACACGAACACCAGTAACATTGTTAGCAGTATTATAAAGAGTCTCATCAACAACATTAGTGTATTTAACAGTGTAATCACCAGGAATCAAACCACTAATAGTAATATCAAATCCATCCACAGTGACAGTAGCTCCAGTAACAGGATTACCTCCAGCATCTAAAACAACAACAGTATCAGGATTAATACCAGTTGTATTCTCACCTTCAGCATTCAAAACAACATCACTATCATAAATAACAGTCTTGTTCTCAGCCATAATAGTGGAATTAGCCTTAGGAACTTCAAATGTGAATTCTTTAGAAAGTTCAGTATAATACTTGTCTTCCTTATGAATTGCTACAGCCTTGTAGTTGCCTGGAGTGAATCTACTTTCTGTGAAATTAATATCCCCGTAAATATTAGTTGAAGCAGTGATATTTTTAATAAAAACACCATTTTCATCATAAATGCTTACGGTAATATTTATTCCTGCTTCGCGAGCATCTGTATAAACAAGTTCTCCATCATCACTTACATCAGCAGAAGCCACAGGAGTTACAGTGGAAGTTCCGGTGTTCATTTTTCCATCATCACCCCAATAGGAAACGTCAGTGAAGTTGACATATGTCGGAATAGCTGAGTAAATTCCATTTAAAATGTTATCCCTACCTTTAAATTCAGTATGGATTGTTACATCAAACAGGTCTACTTCAGCATTTGCATTGAGGGAACTTGCACGAGCTTGGTTTTCCAATAATTCAGTGTTTGAAATGTCTAAAGATCCGCTATTATGATAAATAGCACTTCCTGTAGTTGCATTATTACCATTGAATTTGGAATCTTCAATTGACTGATTATTGGATGCGCCATAATAAATTGCTCCACCACCATTAGAACTGGTTCCGTTAGCTGTGTTGTCCAAGAAAGATGAACCAGTGACTAACTGATTATTTGCATCTTTATTATAATAGATAGCTCCTCCAGAACGTTTAGCTGAATTCTCATTGAAGTTACAATTGCTTACAGTACCATTAGGGCTTGCCCAATATACTGCACCACCATCATAAGTAACAGCTACATTTTTGGTGAAGTTTGAATCAGTGATTGACTGATTAACACTATTAGCATTTGCATAATAATAGACTGCACCACCATAACCTCTAGCGGTATTTTCATTGAATTCGCTTTTATCAATGCTGGCATTTGTAATTTTTCCATTTGCATAATAAACCGCTCCTCCATTAGAAGAAGTGGATCCATTAGCAGCATTGTTTGAAAAAGTTGAATCGGATATTAAATGATTGTTAGCAGCATTCACACAGATTGCACCACCAGAACCTTGAGCTGAATTCTCAGTGAATTCAGAATTCTTTACAGCACCATCAGGACTGCCCCAATAGATTGCACCACCATTGGAAGAAGTTGTTCCCTTAGCAGCATTATTGGTGAAATTTGAATTACTGATTGTCTGATTAGTATTTCCAGTACCATAATAACAGACTGCACCACCTTGTTTAGCGGCGACATTCTCATTGAATTCAGAATCATCAATACGGCCATTTTTTGATGAAGAGTAATAAACTGCTCCTCCACCATTATTAGAACCTGTTCCATTAGCCTCATTTTTACTGAATTTGGATTCTCTAATGGTCTGATTATTAGAACTGGTATAATAAACCGCTCCACCAGAAGTCTTAGCGGAATTTTCAATAAATTCAGAAAGTTCTATAATTCCATTATTGGATGAACCATAATAAACAGCCCCACCATATGATCCATCAGCTGTGTTATTACAGAAAGATGAATCGGTGATTTTCTGATTATTACTGGATGAGGAGTAATAGACTGCCCCTCCACTACCTGCAGAATTTTCAGTAAAGTTAGAATTATCTATAATTCCGTTGCTACTGGATTTGGTGTAAATTGCACCACCTGCAGAAATAACATGATTTTCAGTGAAGTTTGAGTCCTCAACCCTGAAATTATTGGTTGTGTCATAATAGACGGCACCACCAGAACTGGCGTTGTTGTTTGAAAAAGATGAATCCACAATTAACTGAGTTCCTGCACCTTTTAAATTGTAAATTGCTCCACCACTCTTTTTAGCGGAGTTTTCAGTGAAGTTCACATTCTCAATAGTGGAATCTGTTACAGTGTTATAATAGATTGCACCACCACTAGCAGCGGATGAAGCATTAGCCTCATTTTTAGAGAATAATGAATCTACAATTGACACGTTGGTACCTTTGGCGTAGGAGATTGCTCCACCCCTAAATGCAGAGTTCTCAGTGAAGTTCACATTTTCAATACGGGCATCATTAGTTGTATAATAATATATTGCTCCACCACCAGGTGTTGAAAGAGCAGTATTATCAAGACCAGTCATTGTAGCAGTATTATTAAAGAAATTTGAATCAGTTATTGACTGATTATTTGAATTTGAATAATAGACTGCACCACCAATATTAGCTGTATTGTCTGTGAAGTTGGAATTTATGATACTTCCATCACGACCTAGCCAGTATACTGCGCCCCCACCGTAACCATGGGAAGGAGCTACACCCTTACTACTAAGCCCTTGAGCTGTGTTATTAGAGAATAATGAACCTATGATGGTCTGATTTTTACTGTTCTTATCAACGAATACTGCACCACCAGAACCGCCAACAAAATTCTCAGTGAAGTTGGAATTCATTATACGGCCATTGATAGAATTACAATAATAGACCGCACCACCAGAAGCGGCACCGAATTGAGGGTCCACATTTTTACTGAACAGTGAATTGGCAATTACATGATTGTCGGCTCCATTGAAGTATATTGCTCCACCTGAATACTTTGCGGAGTTTTCAGTGAAGTTAGAGTTCTCAATACGTCCATTGTCACCAGACCAGTAAATTGCACCACCTTGTGAAGTCCTTTGAGGGTCTAAAGCCAATGCAAGATTATTTTCAAACCTTGAATTGGTAACAACACCATCATTGCCGGCCATATATACACCAGCACCAAACATTGCAGCGTTGTCACTGAATGTACAGTTATCAATAAGTGATCCAACACTTCCCCTAGCTAAATGCACACCTCCATAAACTACATTTCCGTTTATGTAAAACTCTTTTGTACAGTTAGCATTTATGAAATTGATGTTTTTCAATGTGACTTTTGAATTACTGAACAATATTGAGCTAAGATCATTTCCATTCAATGTATGTCCTTTACCGTCTATTGTAATCTCATTAGGAATTACAAGAGTGCTGTCATCCTCAGTGAGTATGTAGTCATAATCCAATTCTACAGTACCCCCAACGTCGGCAGCATCAATCAAACCTTGCAATTCTGAAAAAGGATGTTCATCAGCTTCTAGCACATCATCTGTGTCTGTTGATCTTAATACTTGATCTACATTGCTTTCATCATCGCATATGGATAATTCCATATTTTCACTTGTTAAATTGACATTATCATCATTTACCGCAGCAATAGCTTGAACGGAAAATAACATGATAACTATCAATATTGCAAATAAAATTTTCGTTTTGACATTATCCATAATTTTACCTCCTTAATATTCATCAAACGTCTGCCCAACGAAAATTATTTAAAATTCGACTATCTTATTTCGGCATTTCAAGAATGCCAAAAACTTACAACATGTTGTAATACGGATAGTACCATGTGTTTTAAAAAAATTATATAACATTTAAAATGTGTAATAACCTTTTACTACCCATCTTACATTATTATGTATAAATGGATAATAAATTAAATCTTTCGAATTATTGTTAATAAAATATATTAAAAAAAAATACAAAATTGGAAATAATAATAAATAATGTAACATATTTTGTTCAAAACTAAAGTATATATTAAAAGTCAATGAAAAAAACAGGAGTTAAATTAAATATAAAAAATTAGAATTTCACTTAAAATATAAAAAAAGAAAAAGGGAAGCAATCTTATTTGATTACTTTACTTTTGATGATTTCCACTCTTTTGAGAGGGTAGATTTTTTTAGCATTGTGGTAAATTTCAGATGCTAATTTACCATTTACGCAAACTTTTACTAAATCATCGAATGATTTGTCAGCTGCTGCTTCAACGAGTAAATCTTCAATGGTTTTTCTCATGTATCTTTGTTGGGAAGATTTAGCTCTTCTGATAGTTACAGCCAATACTTGAAGTTTTAATTTGCGGTCATCTTTGGTTTTTACTACTGCGGAAGCATCGATTCTGGAAGTTCCTCTTCTAATCATACTTCTTACATAATCGGTAGTTGTTTTGTGTCCGGTGAATTTGGTGTTTGCAACATCACCTGCAACATTATCGATTTCAAATCTGAGTTTGATGTATTGTTTTGAGAAGTCTCCGGTTAATTCTCTCATAGTAACTTCTACGCCTCTTCCAATGAGAAGTTCTGGATCTTTTGCTGGAGTTTCTCCAATTTCTTTATCTTCAAAGTTCACTGGTGTTTTGATAGTATACCAAGATTTTTCTTTCCATGTATCACGTACTCTACGTCTTGATTTTGCTTTTGCCATTATATCAACCGTTTAAAATTATATATTATATATAGTAATTTAGCGTTATCGCCATAAAATTTTATAAAATAGTCTCCAAATTAAATTTAACACATAAACTAAACTGTAAAAATGATTTTAAATAAGTATAGATTTACAATCGTTTATTCGACTATTGTGAGTTGTCCTCACGTTATTTAAAGAAAATATATTTAATAAAGTTTTATTTTTTAAAACCCGCCCATAAAGGTTGTTATTAGTTATTTTATTCATGATATATAAAGATTATTAAAATTTTGAAAATATATCGAAAATTTGGAGATTATGAAAAAATAAAATTTTTCCAAAAATATACAGCATGATAATAAAACTTAAAAATTGGGCTTTAAAATGAAAATTAAGCTCTAAAAGAGCTTAGTTAAAAATTGTCAAATAAGATTAGTTATTCATGAAATTATAATGATCAATATATCTTTGCAGGACCTCATCAATCGGACCTTCATCCATGACAAGCTTTATTCCTGCATCTTCAGCTTTGATTTTGGATTTGAATCCGTATTGAACTGCAATTAACACATCACAGTCATTGCAAGCCTTAATACCCTTGCCTCCCTGATGCTTTGAGTCCTGTGAAATTTCAACATCCCTTTTTTCTACAAAAGTCAATTCATCTCCATAGTCATAGACATATACGGTTTTTCCCTTTCCAAGGTGCAAATCCACATTTTCACCATCGGATGACACTACAGCCAAACGCATTCTAATCCCTTACCTTCTTAATTATTTTAGCAACATTCTGTCCAAATAGCCTTATGGTCTCTATTCCCTCTTCATCTTCAAGGGCAGTTCCTTCCGCACCGGCAATCACCATATTCCAATATGTGCTTCCTGCAACGATCATATTGTTTATTGCAAAAAACATCATCATCTCCTGAAGTGTTAATGTGACGCCACCACGCCTTGCAACAGCAATAGGTCCTCCAACCATCCAGTCAAGGAACTTGTCGCCACCTCTTGAGACCTTTCCAATCCTTTGAAGTGCAGCCATGATATCGCCCCTTGCGGTTCCGAAATACACAGGAGCTGCAGGAATAAATCCATCTGCATTACGTATTTTTTCGATGATTTCATCCAAACCATCAGGCAGGACGCAATTTCCTGTCTCAACACATTTAAGGCATGCTATGCATGATTGAACCTTCATCCCCTTTAGGGAAATGATTTCAGTTTCAACACCTTCCTTTTCAATTTCACGAGCACATTCTTCCAGAACAATTTTGGTGTTTGAGTTGACCCTAGGAGATGCATTTAATAGAATAACCTTGCTCATATAATCACACCTAAACTTCAGCACCATCCAATGCATGATGGCAGGCACAATCTGATGAATCATCAGTGTTTTTTATAAAATTGTAAATCAATTCAAGTAGCTCAGCTTCCTTTTTTGAAACCATTTCGAAAACCTCATCAATTGTCAGCTCGGTTTCGGATATTCCGGATGCATAATTTGACACAATGCATATTGAATTATAGCAGATTTCCCTTTCACGGGCCAATGTGACTTCAGGAAGTCCGGTCATTCCGACAAGGTCTCCTCCAAGCATCTTAAACATCCTGATTTCAGCAGGAGTTTCGAATCTAGGCCCTTCAGTGCATACATATGTTCCGCCCAGAATAACATCCCCGGATTTTGCCAAGACATCCCTTAAATGAGGACAATACGGTTCGGTCACATCTATATGAACCACTTTATCTTCAAAATAGGTTTTGGCCCTGTTCTGTGAGAAATCCAAAAAGTCATCAGGGATTACGAATGAACCCGGAGGCATTTCAAGGTTCATTGAGCCGACTGAGTTAGTGGCTATGATTTGGGTTACTCCAACATTCTTTAATGCGTCAATGTTGGCTCTGAAGTTAATTTTATGTGGTGGAATGGAGTGTCCTTGAGCATGACGTGGGATGAAAGCGACCTTTTTGGAAAATATGTCCAAAATGGATACTTCAACATCCCCATAATCAGTTTTAACTAGTTTTTTATTGCAGGAGTCCGCTTTTTCAGTGATTTCATATACTCCGCTGCCACCAATTATTCCAATCATCAAATCATCCTTTGCAAACTGATAGCGGTTTAACCTTTGCAACGAGCTTTGCAATACCGGTACTGTCAGATACTCTGACTACACTGTCAACATCCTTGTAAGCTCCAGGAGCCTCTTCCTCAATCACATGTTTGCTTGTAGCCTTGATTTTGATTCCTTTTGATTCAAGGTCTTTTGTAATGTCATCAGCCTCATATTGCTTTTTAGCCTTTGATCTTGACAATACTCTTCCTGCACCGTGAGCGGTTGAACCGAATGTCTCTTCCATTGCAACGTCTGTTCCGCACAAAACGTATGATGCAGTTCCCATTGTTCCAGGAATCAATACAGGCTGGCCGACTGCCCTGTATTTTTCAGGAACTTCCTCTCTTCCAGGCCCAAATGCACGGGTTGCACCTTTTCTGTGAACCAATAGGTCTTCCTCACGATTGAAAACCTTATGGGTTTCCATTTTTGCGATATTGTGAGCAACATCATAAACGATATTCATTTCCATGTCCTTTGCGGATTTTCCTAAAACATCCTCGAATGTTTCACGAACCCAGTGAGTCATCATTTGTCTGTTTGCCCATGCGTAATTGGCTGCTGCAGCCATTGCCTGAATGTAGTTTTGTGCCTCTTTTGAATCAAGCGGAGCGCATGCCAATTGTCTGTCTGCAATTTGAATTTTGTAATTTTTATAAGCCTTATCCATTATTCTCAAATAGTCAGAGCAGATTTGGTGTCCGCATCCTCTGGAACCTGAATGAATCATGATTACAATCATGCCCTTTTCGAGGCCGAAGACTTCTGCAACTTCTTCATCATAGATTTCATCAACTATTTGAACTTCTAAGAAGTGATTTCCTGAACCAAGTGACCCCAATTGCGGAATTCCTCTTTTTTTAGCCTTATCGGACACTATGCTTGAATCAGCGTCAAGCATTCTGCCGTTTTCTTCCAAAACGTCCAGGTCTTCCTGCCATCCGTATCCGTTTTTGACCGCCCATTCAGCACCATAATCAAGCACATCATTGATTTCATCTTTTTCAAGCCTGATTTTACCTTTGCTTCCGACACCAGACGGAATGTTCTTGAATAGCTTTTCTGTAAGCTCATCCAAGTGCTCTTCGACATCTTCCAAAGTCAAGTTTGATTTGATTAACCTGACTCCGCAGTTGATATCGAATCCTACTCCACCAGGAGACACTATACCTGTCCTTAGGCTGAATGCAGCAACTCCTCCTATTGGAAAACCGTATCCGAAGTGGATATCCGGCAAACCAATGGAATACCTTTGAACACCAGGCAAACAGGCCACATTAACAATCTGTTCTATGGCTCCTTCTTCCAAATCATCAAAATATTCATCAGCAATGTAAAATCTTCCGGAAGCCCTCATCTTTTTATTGTAAGAGCCGGGAATTTCATAGACATTGTCCCTAACCTTTTTAATTTCATCTTTAATACTCATAAAAATCACTGAATTATTATGTTTTAATATTTATTTATAATGTTTAAATAAAGTTTTGGTGAATTTAGCGATTATTCCTCATGAACCATTCCATCAAATATGAACTCGAGACCCAAGTTTAATTTTAAAAGCATGGGATTTAATCCTGAATTAATTTTATTAACATCCTTCTTAAATCCATTACCAAAATCAGATTTAAAAGCTCTGACAAAGAATAATAATTGAGGAGTGAATAACGGATCCTCATCCAATTCCATATATACACGTGAAACATAAGGAGCATGTTAAGATAACAATGCCTCCGTTTTGTTTAAAATGATTATTAATCCTCTATTTTCACTGATGAAATCGTGAACCTTATTGCAATCTTTAATAGGATATTTATTTTTGATAATTTCAAATTCCCTTTCAAACAAGTTATCATCATTATTTAATCTATCAAGAAACATTAATTCTTCTTTAAAGTCATACTCTATTAACCCACTTTCAATAATTTGGATGTCTTTTAAAATAGTTCATTTCGATGTCGCATAACATGTTTCTCAATAATATAAAATCATACCAATCAAACATTATTTCACCCTTAAAAATTGCTTTTAATATGAAATATTGTTCTCACGTGAGAATAATTACTTCAAAATGAAGCAAATAGCCTTAAAATTCTAATATAGACTATAATATTAAACTAATAGTTAAAAAAGATTTTGTTATTATGAAAAACAAAAAAATAAGAATAAATCAATAAGTTATTTCCTAAACAATGCTGATATACCCGCAACAAGCAGGAATATTGCACTCAATACATTGATGTAATCAGACCCTACAATTACAAACATTGTTGCGATGATGAATCCGACACCTGCAAGTTCAGTCTTCTTATTAACATAATAGCTTGATACAATACCCAAAAGAGATGCGATGATTGCTACAACGCCTAAAAAAGGAGTATGTGCTTGTCCAAAGCTTTCGATGAATATCAAGAATGAACCTGAAAATATCCCGATGACTGATCCTATGATACCAAGAATCATCTCGAAATTTCTTGATACAATCCTAGTTCTTTTCATGATAAGATGTATGTTTTCAATATTATATATAATTTATAAATCCACAATTGCCTGAAGCTCAACAGTTTCGCCTTGCTTAACGTCCATCTTATGGAACGTTATTGCCTTTATTTCGGTTTTTCTCTCATGCCTGTCCCAATCGATTCCTTCACCCTTGATTGTTGCTTTCAGGTGAAACTCATCGCCGATTTCAACATGAAACTCGGAAAATAACATGAATTCGACTTCATGGTAAAACAGAAGCTCCTCAAGATAATCATATAAAAGAGATACATTATCTTCTGAGGCCACTTCGAATGAAATCTCTTTTGCAGGAACAATATCATCAGTATCCGATATTATATTAAAAATAGCCAATCCTGCATTTTCAAATGCTTCATTCAAATCTTTTCCATATGCTCTAAATCCAATATCGGCAGTTGCTTCAAAATAATCAAACTTTTTCATGAATTTTCCTCAAAAATATTACTTTTCAAATGCTCTCTTACTCTTTTTTTATATATTGACTTTTGACAATTTAAAATATAGTGATTAACATGTTCGGAAATAATGACACCACAATACAAGTAGATTTAAGAAAAAGAAGTAGTATAAAAGACGAAATCATGTACAGTAACATAGACGTTCAATCTTGCATGGTAATGCTTGCAGTCGTAGCAGTATTACTTTTATCAGTGATTTCTGTTGTAGCAGCTCAAAATCCTTACATTATCTAAAGGATTTTATTTATTTTACAATACCAAACCCTTAGTTGCTCACATTAGATTACAAGCTTACCATGCAGAAATAATCTAATGATAACAGAAACTAATTTCCCGCACAGGAAAAGTTTAGATTTCATAATCTTCGGGGTTAAAACGCAATATAATTTCTCTTGAATTTCCTCTAACCCCTTTTCCTGTATATTTGGTATCGATTAACCTTACAAATTCTAGCTTGTCGAGAGTTCTATTGAATGAAGCATAGCTGGAACCTGTTTTTTCCTTATACATTTCAGCCAATTCACCAGCCTTACAAATGCCATCCCAATCGACAATCATCTTTAAAAGATTTTTTTCAGCGTCGTTTAGGGAATTCAATGTTTCAGAAACGTTGATTGACACCAGTGACTCGATAGCCTTGTCAAAGTGTTCCTGTGTGATTTCACGGCTTGCTGATGCTTCGGCAATGTTGCCGCAAGATTTTAAAAGATTGATTCCGACTCTCAAGTCACCGTTTTCTTCAGTGTACATTGCAATCTGTTCGAGAATGTCATCCGGCAAGACTCCCGGGAAAAATCCTGCCTTTACCCTGTCCCTTAAGATGTTTTCAATCTCTGAGTAGGTGTAAAGAGGGAAGTTGATTTCTTGAGGAATGAATACAGTATTCACGTTCTTGTCGAAGGCATACTTAAATTCCAAGTCGGAAAGAATAGCGAAAATTGCTGTTCTTACACCAGGATATTCCTCATATGCTCTTAGCATGTCATAAAATACTTTATTTGCATTTTTGGATTGGAATAAATAATTGACATCATCCAATGCTATAACTAGGGATTTGTTATTTTTTTGAAGATCTTGCATGATTTGGTCATAGATTCTGGAAAACGGCACTCCTGTTTCAGGAGGAAGATGTCCGAACATCTTTTTATATATCTGAGAAAATATTCCAAAACGGGTAGTGTGAAGCTGACAGTTGATGTAAACGCAAACTACTTTTTCTGTGTTTTTTTCAACCAGTTCAAATACTTTCCTGATAGCTGTTGTCTTTCCAGTTGCAGGTGAACCTAGTACAATTGCGTTTGACGGTTGGCCACCTCTCATTGCCGGCCTTATTGAAATTGCCATTGCTTCCATTTGTGTGTCCCTAAAGTTATAATTAGGAGGCACATAATCTGGATCAAAAGCATTGATGTCTTGAAAAAGACTTTCATCATACATTAAAATATCTTCGATTCCCATGTTATCATATTATATATTAACTACTATTATAATTATTCGTCTAACAGATTAATCATTTCAACTGACTCGTTTTCCCTAATCCAATTAGTGAATTTTTCAGCATACATCAATTTTTTCCTTTTGAATTCATCCGCTTTTGCAACTTTGACCGGGAGATTTGGTCTTGAATATTGAGTTACAGTATCTCCAAAGTCCATTCCGGCGAGAGTTATTTCGGATGCGCCCAATGCAACCGCAAGGAAAAGTGCCCTGTCACCATCTGTGAAACCGCCAAAGTTGTAAAGGTTTCCGACAGGCTGTGCCTGGGTTGTTCCAAGTACGCTTGTAAAGAATGGTGTTAATGAAGCGATTTTGTCAATATTATCTCCATGAGCATGGATAACTACGTTCGCTCCCCTTAGATTGGCTGCCAATATGTCATCAAGGTTGCCGTCCAGGTCTGTTGCGATAATGTCAGGTGAAATTCTTTCCTCGACCAATGCGGTTGTTGCACCATCTGCTGCAACCAATACATAATCCCTTAAGTCATATTCCTCTTTTAACATTTCAATATGATCTTTTAGGGACGGTCCTGCGCCGAAGACTATGAATTTATCTGAAAATCCTACAATCTGTGACAAGTCATCCAGTGTAAGGCATCCTTCGGTTGACAGTATCTCATCCAGCAGTTTTGCTGATTCCTCATCACCGCTTCTTGAAAATCCAAAATCATCGAGTATCTCTATGTAATATTTTTCCCAGAGTCCAAATTCCATATTTAAACCTCACTATACTAATCTTAGGATGTGATTAATTAAATAATTTATTATTTAGAGAGTCATTGAAAAATTGATTTAATGCTGTAAAATTGAAAATAACTAATAATAATGCTTTTTTAGCTTTAAAAGCTTAAATATAATTGAAATATAATTATTAAATACATCGATGTTGTTTGAAACAGGACGTTTGAAAATGCAATAATTCCCGACAAGGAATTGAAAAGAGATGTTGCAGTAATTCTTGGAGCAATGGTTTTGAAACACGTGAAAAGTAAAACAACACAAAATGAATTTATGGGAGCATAGACATGAAACAATATGTTGATGAAATAGAAGAAATAATGTACAGCAAATATGGAGAAACCCTCGAAAAGAGGGATGAAACAATTGAAGAGTTAACTGAAGAGTTAGCAACCATGAATAGGAAGCTTGACAACAAAAATCAAGAACTAAACACCAAAAACAAAGAATTGAATAAACTTAAAAAGGAAATCAATGAATTGTGCAAATTGGAAGATTTAAACTCTCCAAAAGCACGAAAAATACTAAATTCCATGATTTTAATGAAATAGATGTGATGATTGCATCTATTCATTTACAACATTTACATGTTCGCCTGTGATGCGGGCATACAGATTATTAATTTGCCTTAATGTGAATCCTACCAAAAATGCGGAGATTATTGTACCTATATTTACTGCACCAAATATGTTTGTATACCACAATCCGCACATTACAAGTGATATTATAACCATTAAAGCATCAAAACCAATTTTTATTGTTGAAAATCTCCAGTTTGTAACTATTGCAACTGACTCTACACATCCTTCCCCAGGAAGAGGTGCGATATTTGCAGGCATGTACACAAATATCCCAAAGGCTGTCAAAAGTATGCTGATGGCCAGGAATAGAACGCACATCAATATGGATGAGTCAAACGGAATGAATGACACCAGATATAACGCCAGATTTGTGAAATACCCGAACAGTACGCAATTAATCAGCTGAAGCAATCTTTTTTTATGGAACCTTGATCTTAAAATCAAAAACTGTATCAGAATCAGTGCGGCATTGAAAATGAATGTGGTTATTCCAATGTCGATGTTGGTAATCAAAGCCAAAGAATAAGAAATAGAGCTTATGGGAGTTGTTCCGAGAGTTGATACGATTGAAAATGCCACACCCAATGACATTATAAACAAACCCGCAACAAATGAACAAATCCTCTTAATCATACTATTAAATATAACTAAATTATCCTATAAAAAATTTTTTACATCTTTTTCAGGTCAACTTCGCTACCTGTGATGTGCCAATGGATTTTGTGAATGTATTTTACGGTTGTGCCAATGAACAAGGCTCCAAGGATTGTTCCGATTCCGACACTACCCAATTGGCCCAAAAATCCATAGCTTAAAAGCAACGCAGTTGCCACTATTGTTATATCGATATATACCTTGATTCTAGGAAATGGCCTGTCGGTTACGATGACTATTGCCTGTGTGACGCCTTCAACTGAAAGCGGAATAAGATTGGTTGGAACATAGAAGAAGAGCCCCAATGCGATGAATAATATTGACAATACACTCATCAAAAGAGCGACAGCGAAGTTATCTGCCGAAGGGATGAAACTCATCAGGGAAACTGAAAAGCTTGTGAATATTCCGAACAGTACCCCTACAAACACCTGCAGGAAATGCTTTTTCTTGAAATATTCCCTCAACAATA
>ODAI014536870.1_pt1 | contig 13836 bp, 14 predicted proteins | sample 1539321 | NCBI WGS metagenome assembly ODAI01 (sample SAMN02144231, study PRJEB22623) | gut metagenome | biome: sheep rumen | host: Ovis aries | place: New Zealand
ATAGTGCGGAGCATCAGAAATTAGATACCCCGCTTTCGCTACCTCGCGGAGCGAGGCGAAAGGCAAGTATCTGGAGCGTCAAGGCACGAATGTGCCGTAGTCGCGGAAGATACTTGAGGGCTTGCCCCGGGGTACTTCATTCGCCTGAGAATCTTGCTGTCATACATCGGGCGGACAATGTGCTTTTTTCCCATGCGGGCCTGACGAAGGAGTTTGTGGAAGTGCAGCTTTATGGTATGCAGGATGATGTGGACTGCGTCCTGGAGACCGTAAACGGATTCGGTGTGGAGGAACTCTGGGAGGAGAATTCTCCCCTTTGGGCGCGCCCGCAGGACGGGGATTTGGAAATGACCATGTACCCGGAGAATTTGTTCCAGGTGGTAGGTCATACGCCGGTGAAGGAGGTGCTGGAGCAGGAGAATCTGATCACGACGGATACCTTTTCTACATACAGTAACGGCATGTCCTTTGGAAAGGAAGAGTTTGTATGGGTGGATTCCGTGACAACGGAGTGGGGGTATTTTTAAATACCATTGAGGAGGCGATAGTTATAGCTACATACGTGATATCGGACATTCATGGACAATATGATAGGTTCATGGAATTACTTGACAAGATCAAGTTTAAGGAAACAGATACTCTTTATGTGCTGGGGGATATCCTTGACCGGGGGCCGCATCCGATCAGGACATTAAAAAAGCTCATGGAAATGCCCAACGCTGTCTGCCTGGTGGGGAACCATGAGCTGATGGCGTTGGAATGTCTTGAATTTCTCATGAAGGAAATCACGGATACATCTATAGAGGAACTGGATGAGGAGATGCTGGATAATCTGATCACCTGGCAGTATAACGGGAGCAAAACGACCATCGATGAGTTCAAAGAGTTGAATGCGGAAGGCAAACAGGATGTGATAGATTTCATAAAGGAGTTTCTGATCTATGAGGAGGTCACGGTGGGAGATAAGAACTATCTTCTGGTTCATGCCGGTTTGGGAAACTATTCTTCCCAAAAGGATATAGAGGACTATTCTCTGCATGAGTTGATCTGGGTGCGGGCGGATTATGATGTAAAATATTTTGAAGATACATTTGTTATCACAGGACACACGCCTACACAGACAATCGAGGGAAATCCAAATCCCGGATTTATATATAGACGGAATAACCATATAGCAATCGACTGTGGGGCACATTATCCCGGTGGCAGACTTGCGGCGATCTGTTTGGAGACGGGAGAAGAGTTTTATTCGTCTCCAAATGAAATATGAAAAAACATGAAATCAAACATGAAACCAAACGGGGGTGAGTAGCCTATGATCTACGCTATGAGCGATATCCACGGATGTATGGAAGAACTGAAGAGGCAGATGGAGTATGTTGATCTCAGCGGAGGTAACCGCATCGTTTTTCTTGGGGATTATATTGATTACGGAAAAATTTCCTGTCAGGTTTTGGAGTATATCAGGGAACTGCAGGAGCAGAACGGTGATGAGAAGGTCATTGTCCTGAAAGGGAATCATGAGCAGATGTTTTTGGAATGGATTGATGATTACAGGAGTTGGTATTCCGACAAAACGGAAGACTGCCTGACATTTAACGATTGGATCAGAACAGATTTTGAGCATGGCGCAAACACCATACGTACATTTATAACGGATGAGCAGCTGGATTTCCTGAATCAAATATCAAGGACATGCTCTTTGGAAACGATAAGCAAAGAGGCTGTGCGGATGATATTATCTGATCATGAAGAATTGATAAAGTGGATCCAAGGGCTGCCGTCATTCTATGAAACGGAGACTCAGATATTCGTTCATGCCGGAGTGGATGAGGAGGCAGGAGAGTACTGGATGTGGGGTACATCGGATGATACCCTGTTAGGAAAATTTCCCGCAGCAAAGGGAAAGTTTTATAAAACAATCATTGCGGGACATGTGGGGACGGGGAGCAGAGATCTCGCCGGAGACCGCAGTTATCATGACGTTTATTTTGATGGGGAGAGCCATTATTATATCGACGGTTCGGTATACAAAGGTGGTAAACTGATTCTGCTGGCATATGATGAGAAGGATGGCAGATATTATCAGATAGAAGGCGGAAAGCGCGTACCTGTCAAAAAGTTTGAAAAATACAGGTAGGGGAAAAGATATTATACGAGGAGTTTTGAGATGAATTTATCATATCAGGTAACGCAGAGTGAACTGTTAGACATTTTATTGAATATTGCGCCCACGCGTCCGGTGTTTATCTGGGGCGCGCCCGGGATTGGAAAGTCGGCGCTGGTGGAGAAATTTGCGGACGAGGTGGGGATGGAATGCGTGTCCCTGCTGGGCAGCCAGCTGGCGCCGGAGGACATCATCGGCATCCCGAAATTGGAGGGGGAGACCTCGCGTTTTCTGCCGCCGAAGATGATCGCGAGGAAGGAGCCGTATGTGCTGTTTCTGGACGAATTAAATGCCTGTTCCCAGGAGGTGCAGAAGGCTTTTTATTCCCTAATCCACGAGAAGAGGGTGGGAGAATATCATCTGCCGGAGGGCAGTGTAGTGATCGGCGCAGGGAACCGGTCGCAGGACGGCGCCATCGTGAAGACCATGTCTTCCGCACTGATCAATCGCATGTTTCATGTGCAGTTGAAGGTGGACACGGATCAGTGGATTGCGTGGGCCTATGAGAATGATCTGCACCCTTGGGTGATCGATTACATCACGCAGAGGCCGGACCATCTGTTTTCAGAGCCGCCCAAGAATGAGGAGCCTTATTCCACGCCCAGATCCTGGCATATGTTGAGTGACTCGTTAAAATGCTATCGCGCAGAGGATTTGGATGAGGAAAAGCTGCGAGTTCTGACCTATGGCTGCGTGTCCGCCAAGCATGCGGGAATGTTCCTTTCTTTTGTGAAGCAGATCGACAATAAGAATCTGCTTTCAGAGATCATCAAAGGCACGGCGGTATGGCCGTCTGCGCCGCAGGATCGGGATATCCTGTATTTTCTGGCGCATTCCTTCCGGGGAAGGCTTTTGCACGATCTGCCGGAGAACAAGCAGAATCTGAATAAAGACGCGCAGTATCTGGCGCATAGGGGCAAAGCGCTGATCAAGGAGCTTTCCCAGATTAATTTTGAACTGGCGCAGATGGTGGTTTCGGCGGACGGGAACGAGATGCTGCCGGAGTGGTTTATGATCGAGATCGTGAGAGACCTGCCGAGGCTGGCGAATCATTTTAACCGTACATAACGATTCAGAACCATTCGCAAAACATGACAATAGAAATCTTTCAGATTTCTATTGTATGCACCATTTTTCATCTAAATTCGCTTGGTTCTGAACAGTTACAAATAATTGAAGGTAATAAAGCAGATATGGCAAAAAACAGTGAAAAATCAAAAAAGCATATCTCTCCCAACGAGGAGAAACTTCATGCGGGAATAGAATTGATCAACAGGCATCCGGTTTTTTCCCGGTTGAAATTGTATCGTTATTCCGAAAGCTGCGGCGAGATTCAAAGCAGTAAGACTATGTCCAAAAAGACAGCCGCATACTTAAGCAGCAGCGGTACGTTTTTTTTGAACAAAGACTGTCCGCTGGAGCCGGAGCAATGGGCGTTTGTGATCGCTCACAATATGCTGCACCGGGCGTTCGGGCACTTTGATGCGCAGAAACTGCCCGGCTATGAGCGGATCAGAGAGGATGGCACTTCGGAATGGGTGCCTTCTTTTGATAAGCTGCAATGGAACATAGCCTGTGATATCTACATAGACAAATTCCTTGCGGATATCAAATTCGGAAAGCCCATAAGAGAGTATTCCCTGACAGATCTTGGTATGAATCTGAACAATGAGCGGGCGATTTATGAATATCTGATGCAGTCCGGACAGAATCTGCTCAACTGTTTTGGGACGGCGGAGAGCGGTGTCATGGATATGGTGGGGCTGGAACATCCCCTGGTGTATCAAGCGGGCAGGCGCAATGAGTATGAGGCGCAGTTTGCCTATGCGCTGGCGGCGTCTGTTTCTGATGTGGTGGGGGAGGCCGGCGGACATAGGGGCCTTTCCGGAAAGAAGTATACCAAGTCGGAGCTGGCGGCGCAATGGTTTATCAACCATTTTCCGTTGTTGGGAAGTCTGGCGGCATCCTTTCGGATCATAGAGGACTATAAGCTCTGCAACGAGCAGGAGATCTCCATAGCGGCAATCTGCGTGGAGGCTGGGGAGATTTACGTGAATCCCGCCGCAGGATTGTCAGAGGAAGAGTTAAAGTTTGTGATTGCTCATGAGTTTCTGCATGCAGGGTTGGAGCATGGCAGCAGATGTAAGGGCAGGGATCCTGAGCTGTGGAATGTGGCCTGCGATTATGTGATCAACGGCTGGCTCCATGAAATGCAGGTCGGGAAAATGCCGAACAGAGGGATCCTGTATGATGAGAGCCTGAAGGATATTTCCGCCGAGGCACTGTATGATGAGATCGTGAATCAGATCAAAGCCTATAAAGATGACGAGACGCTCCGGGGATACGGCAAGGGGGATGTGCTTCTGTCACCACTGCCCGGGAGGGCGGGAACGGGTGTGGGCGTCGTTTCGCCTTTTTCCGCCTATGTGAGTGTGGAGGAGTTCTGTAAAAGCGCGCTGCGCAACGGTTTGGAATACCAGCTTTCCACAGGCAGAGGCTATATCCCGGCAGGGCTGATCGAGGAGATCCGTGCGCTCTCCATGCCGCCGATCCCTTGGGATGTGGAGCTTGCCAACTGGTTCGACGCGCATTTCGCTCCTTTAGAAAAAAAGCGGACATACAGTATGCCCAGCAGGAGACAGGGGAGTACGCCGGATATTCCCAGACCCCGTTATGTATCAGGCGATATTCCCGAGAACAGCAGAACCTATGGCGTGATCATCGACACATCCGGCTCCATGAGCACAAAGCTGATCGGCTATGCGTTGGGTGCTGTCGCCAGCTTCTCCGTGGCGAAGGAAGTGCCTGCCGCACGGGTGATATTCTGTGATGCCGAAGCGTATGATGAGGGATATATTTCCCCGGAAGATATTTCGGGCAGAGTGGAAGTGAAGGGGCGCGGCGGCACTGTGCTGCAGCCGGCGGTAGATCTGTTGGAAAGGGCAGCGGATTTTCCGAAGGACGGTCCGATCCTGATCATCACGGACGGGTATATCGAATCTGATCTGAAAGTGAAAAGGGAACATGCTTTTCTCGTCCCCCAGGGACATCGGCTGCCGTTTCGCCCGAGGGGAAAAGTGTTTTATTTTGAGTGATTTTGTGCGATTTTGTGCGATGAGAAAATCGCTTGACAGAACCGAAATAATATCTTATTATACAATCGTAAATAACAATAAGCTTATTGCTTTATTCAATAGTGCAAAAGTGCATATCCGGTAAATCACCGTAATTCATCATGTAAACATTGACATAGTGAAATCAAACTAAAAGAAAAGGGAAGAGGAAGGAGTGTTTGTAATGGAGAAAAATTATAATGATAGCAGTGACGAGAAAAATAAAATGCAGGGAGTCATGGATGGCGCACCTGCCTATCAGACTGACTCATATCTTTATGTTGTTCAGAATGAAGAAGTTAAAGCGGACAAAGAGGATAAAGAAGGCAGACGGCAGACTTGGGAGACGGGCGATAAAACTATCGAGGATTATTTGGCGCTCCCGGATGAGAGGAGGGTTGAACTGATCGACGGCGTGTTCTATGACATGGCGGCGCCGTCCTATGTGCACCAGATTATTGCATTAAAGATTTTTCAGATTTTGTTAAATCATGTAGAGAAAAGCGGGGGCTCTTGTATGCCGTTTGCGGCACCGGCAGATGTACAGCTCTTTTGTGACAGCGATAAGACGATGGTTCAGCCGGATGTATTTGTGGTGTGCAACAGAGATCAGATTACAATGCGTCGGCTGCTTGGCGCACCTGATCTGGTCATGGAAGTGGTGTCTCCCGACAGCAGGCGGCGGGATGCGGACTTAAAACTGCGGAAATACAGAGAGGCGGGTGTGCGAGAATATTGGATTATATTTCCGAAAGAGAAGAAAGTGCTGGTCTATCTTTTTGAAAAGGCGGACGAAACAGAAGATATTGTGCCAAAAGAATATACTTTCGCAGACAGGGTGCCTGTAGGAATTTGGTGCGGCGCATGTGAGTTGGACTTTGCGGAGATTGATGAGCGGTGTGAATTTTTAAGATAGTAGCTAAAACTAAAATGAGTCTATCTCTTCGGGAAGGTATAGTTGACAAATATTGTCAGATATTGTAATAGAAATTGTTCCGATATTTTGCCCAAAGCGGAATGACCATATCCAATCCCTATCCCGGCATCTATTATGTGGAAGGGAAAACGTTGTTTCCCGTACAGATTGTCGTGACAAGGGAACTGGATATTGACAAGCATATCTGGCTGGTCGCATTGTCGGGAAAACTAACGGAACAGCAGGTGGAAAAGATCCTGGCAAAAGCTTCACAGCTTACAAATAAAAGAGAAAAAAAGCTTGCGGATTCCGTCTTGCAGGTGTGTGTTGCAGCAAACAAAAAGATTGTGGAGAAACTGAAAGGAGAAAATCATATGTGTCAGGCATTGTTAGAGATCATGGAGCCGGAAATCAGGCAATGGAAGGAAGAAAGCATGGCAGCGGGCAGAGCAGAGGGTATGGCAGTGGGCAGAGCAGAAACCCGGTCTGAAGATATTGCCATTGCTGTAAATATGCTTCGGGATCTGGGGCAGAGTGAGGATGCTATTCGAGGGATCATCATAAAGAATTTCAGCCTGCATTCAAAGGAAGCAGAAAAGTATATGGCAATATAAAGTCCTGTGATTTCTTCTTTGGTATGTTTGATCCTTTGAGCCGGTTCTTTTGTATTTTTCCCAGACATGGTTAATATCCTTCCTGTAGTTGTTGATTTCGATCTGTTTGCACAGGTCAGGCGGCAGAAGAAAAGGCAGGGCTGTGATCACAGCTCTGCCTTTTCGGATTATTTCCCGGGAAATTTATTTCCCATTTACGCTTTCAAACTCTTTGCAGATCGCTTCTTCCGGCTCCTTGGTGGCCAGAGATACGATCAGGATCACCAGCGTGGATACGATGAAGGCGGGCAGGAGTTCGTAGATGTTCCAGGCGCCGCCGAGAGGTCGGATCAGGAATTTCCACACGAAGATGCACACGCCGCCGGATACCATACCGGCCAGGGCGCCTGCCTTGGTGGTGCGCTTCCAAAACAGGGAGAAGAGCATCAGCGGTCCGAAAGCCGCGCCGAAGCCTGCCCAGGCGAAGGAAACGATGGTGAATACGGAGCTGTCGGGATTCCAGGCCAGTGCGACACCGATGAGTGCGATCACAGCCACGGTACCCCGGGCGAAGCGCATCGCCTTCTTCTCGTCCATCTCGATGTGCAGGAAATCCTGAAGGATGTTCTGCGAGAAGCTGGAGGAGGCCTGCAGCAGCTGGGAGTCCGCGGTGGACATGGTACATGCCAGGATGCCGGCCATGACCAATCCGGCGATCAGAGCGAAGAACACGCCTCTCTGACTCAGAATATTTGCCAACTCGATCACGACGGTCTCGGATTCGGAGCTGGTGTTCAGGAAAGGGATCAATCCGTTTTTGGATACTGCGTTGCCGACCACGCCGATCAGGATTGCCACGCTCATGGAGATGACTACCCAGATGCTGGCAATTCTTCTGGACAGGGTCAGTTCTTTTTCATCACGGATCGCCATGAAACGGAGCAGGATATGGGGCATGCCGAAATAGCCAAGTCCCCATGCCAGCGTGGAGCATACGGTGAGGAAACCATAGGGAACCGCGTTGCCGGTAGCCAGGTCATAGGTGGCGTTCATCGCCAGATATCCGCTCATGGACTGCGCGTTTGCGACTACATTATCCCAGCCGCCTGCGTATTCGATGCCGAAGAGCACAATGGCGATCAGTGCGAAGGTCATCACGATACTCTGCATCAGGTCGGTGGTGGATACAGCCAGGAAGCCGCCGATCACAGTGTAGGCTACGACCACGGCGCCACCCACGATCATGGCAACGTGATAATCCACTCCGAACAGGGAATTAAACAGGGTTCCGATGGCCTTAAATCCCGACGCGGTATAAGGGATAAAGAAGATCAGGATCACCAGCGCCGCAATGCAGGAGAGAATATTTTTCTCATCGTGATAGCGCTTGGAGAAAAAGTCCGGGATGGTGATGGCACCGATCTTGGCGGAATATCTTCGAAGGCGCTTAGACCCCAGCAGCCAGTTTAAGTAGGTCCCGACTGCCAGACCGATGATGGTCCAGCCCACGTCGCAGATACCGGTCAGATATGCCAGACCGGGCAGTCCCATCAGCAGGTAGCTGCTCATGTCAGAGGCTTCTGCGCTCATGGCGGTGACAAGGGGTCCGATCTTGCGGTTTCCCAGATAGAACTCATCTACGGATTTGCCGCTTCCCTTTTTGTTGGAAGCAAAACCGATATAGAGCATCAGGGCAAGATACAGAACCATGACGATAATAATACAGATTTGGCTCATGTTACTTCTCCTTTTTCTTGAAAATTCATTCTGTTCTACAATACCATATCTTCCGCGATTAGAAAAGAAAAACTTTCAAATAATTGTCGCATTTTGTGCTGGGGGGTGTTATAATTCTGTCTTGAAATATTTTGTATTGTAAGGAAAACAAGACGAAAACACGATGGCGGAGGCGGACGGATTATCATGGCGAGACTCAGATGGTGCCGTGCAGGCTGTATTATATTGATGCTTTTTTGTATCACGGTGATCCCGGCGGGACTTTATCTGATTCTGGGATTCTGCGGATTTTTCTCCGGACTGGGGAGCGTGCTGGACAATACCTCTTACTGGCTTTTAAAGCTTCTGGGGGTATTGATCGTTGAAAATATTATTTTCTGGAGCGGAATGCTGATCGTATATGCCACATCAAAACAGCTGGGAGTGCGTTGGCGGGTGCTGGGGCTTTTATGCGGCATGATCCCGATCGCACATCTGGTCATGTTATATGTGATTCTGAAGACGGCCTGGCTGGAAGTCAATACGGAGACCGCCAGGATCAAACGGAACCGGGCGAGAGAGGGCGCGCAGATCTGTAAGACGAAGTATCCGATCCTGCTGGTGCACGGCGTGTTCTTCCGGGATTTCGAACATCTGAATTACTGGGGGAGAGTGCCGGAGGAACTGGAGGCGAACGGCGCCACGCTCTATTACGGCAATCACAACAGCGCCTCGGCGGTGGACGACAGCGCAAAGGAGCTGGAGAAGCGGGTGCTTCAGATCATAGAGGAGAGCGGCTGTGAAAAGCTGAATGTGATCGCCCATTCCAAGGGCGGGCTGGATATGCGCACGGCGCTTTCCAAGACGTCGATTGCGCCCTATATCGCATCGCTCACCACCATCAATACCCCCCACAGGGGCTGTGAATTTGCGGATTATCTGCTGGGCAAGGTGCCGGAGAAACAGAAGGAGACCGTGGCTGCTGCATATAATGCGGGAGCCGCTGCGTTAGGAGATGTGGATCCGGACTTTCTGGCGGCGGTCTATGATCTGACCAGTGAAAACTGTACCAGGCGGAATGAAGAGGTAAAAGATGTACCGGGAGTCTATTATCAGTCGGTGGGCTCGAAATTAAACAAGCCGGCCTCGGGGCGATTCCCATTGAACCTGACTTATTATCTGGTGAAATATTTTGACGGCGCCAATGACGGACTGGTGGGAGAGAAATCCTTCCCCTGGGGAGAGCATTATGAGTTCCTGAAGGTGAAGGGAAAACGAGGAATCTCCCATGGAGATATGATCGATCTGAACAGAGAAAATTTCCCCGGATTCGATGTGCGGGAATTTTACGTGCAGCTGGTGGCAGATCTCAAGAAACAAGGTTTCTGAAACAAGGTTTCTGAAAGAAGGGTTTTTAAAATGAAAAAGTGTAATATAGACACTTTTGAAAAGGCAGTGGATTATCTTTACAATATGCCGCGCTTTACCGCGAAGCATTCCATGGAGGATACCCGCGCCCATCTGGAGCGCTTGGGGGCGCCGGACCGAAAGGTAAAGCATATCATTCATGTGGCGGGCACCAACGGCAAGGGATCGGTCTGCACGTATCTGCGCTATTGCCTGGAAGAAGCGGGGTATCGCGTGGGGGTGTTTACTTCGCCGCATCTTGTGGACATCAGAGAGCGGATCGTGACGGATGGAAAGATGATCTCGCGGGAAGCATTTTTGCGTCTGTTTCTGCAGGTGTATGACAGCCTTGACTGGGGAGCGCTGGAGCAGGGTGAGGGATATCACCCCACCTTTTTTGAGTATTTATTTTTTATGTGCATGCTGTATTTCGCGGAGGAACAGCCGTATTTCTGTATTCTGGAAACAGGGCTGGGCGGAAGACTGGACGCGACCAATGCCGTTTCCGAAAAGGCCTTGACGGTGATCACCAGGATTGGCCTGGATCACGTGGAATATCTGGGGAACACCGTCGGGGAGATTGCGGCGGAAAAAGCGGGAATCCTTCGTCAGGATGTGCCTTTGGTATATTGCGCGGAGGTGCCGGAGGCAACGGAAATTTTTGTTGAAAAAGCCAAAAAGTTGGGGATTGCCGCCTGGCCGGTGTCGAAAAAAGACTACAGATTCCAGAAATTTCATAATAAAACCATTGATTTTTCGCTGCGGACTCGCTATTATGGTTATATTGAAATTTTTTTGCACACGATTGCGTATTATCAGATGGAGAATGCTGCACTTGCGGTGCGCGCAGTGGAGGCATTGGAGGAACGTCTGGCGCAGGGCGCAGGGGATTTCAAGAGGATTACAGAGGAACAGATCAGAGCCGGTCTGGCGAAAGCATTCTGGCCGGGGCGTATGGAGGAGATCCTGCCGGATCTGTTTGTGGATGGTGCGCACAATGCGGACGGAATCCGCGCTTTTTTGGACACTGTGAGAGAAGACGGGTGCGACAGGGAAGGGCAGAAGCGGATCCTGATCTTCAGTGTTGTGCAGGACAAAGATTACAAGACGATGATAAAGCAGGTGCTCGCGGCAGATCTGTTCAGTCGGATCTATGTGCCGCACATGCATACGGCAAGGGCAGCAGAACTCACTGACCTGCAGAAATATTGGGAAGAGAATGCCGCGGAAGGGACGGAGGTTCTTTTTTGCGGAAATGTGCGTGAGGCACTGGATGGCGCGCTGGCATCGCGGAATGGTGCGCGGATCTATATTGCAGGCAGTCTGTATCTGGTCGGCGAGATAAAGGAGTTTTTTAAGGATGATCAATTTTGAGGAAGAACTGAAGAAGTTCCATCCCAGCCTGGAGGTTGAGGATGCGGAGGAAGCGATATACAATCAGGATCTGACGGATATGGCGGATTTATTGGTAAAGATGATCAAGGAATCTGAGGAGAAGGAAGAGGCATAGCGGAGGAAAAACCATGTTTTGTTATCATTGCGGCGTACAGCTGTCTGAACAACATGATTTTTGCACGGCATGCGGAGCGGATGTAGGTCTTTACAAGAAAATCATGTATGTCTCCAACCGGTTTTACAATGACGGTCTGGAGAAGGCGAGTGTCCGGGATCTGACCGGGGCGATCACCAGTTTAAGACAGAGTCTGAAGTTTAATAAAAATAATGTGGAAGCCAGAAATCTCCTGGGGCTTGTCTATTTTGAGACGGGTGAAGTGGTGGCTGCCATGAGTGAATGGGTCATCAGCAAGAACCTTCGTCCGGAGAAAAATATCGCGGACGATTACATAGGGATTTTGCAGTCCAACGCGAACCGGGTGGACGCGCTCAATCAGACCATTAAGAAATACAATCAGGCCTATACCTACTGTGTACAGGAGAGTAAGGATCTGGCTGTGATACAGTTGAAGAAAGTATTGTCCTTAAACCCGAAATTTATCCGGGCCCATCAGCTGCTGGCGCTGTTGTATATGGACAGTGAGCAGTGGGAGAAGGCGCAGCGTGAACTGAAGAAATGTGCGGATATTGACCGGAATAATACCATGACACTCCGCTATATGAAAGAAGTGGAGCGGATGCTGGAGCCGGATGACAATGTGAAGCAGCCGGTGAAGCGCAAGAAGCAGGAAGCGGTCCGGTATCAGAGCGACAATGAGATCATCATTCAGCCTATGAATGTGAAGGAACCCAAATCCGGCAATGCGGCCACCTTGTTTAACGTGGCGGTCGGTTTGGTGATCGGACTGGCGGCATGCTATTTCCTGGTTGTGCCGGGCAAGGTTAGCGATGCGAAGAATCAAGCGCAGCAGTCAATCACGGAAATTGCCAACCAGTCGGATGTAAAGACGAATCGGATCCAGGAGCTGGAGGCGAGCATCGCAAAGATGCAGTCGGAAAACGATACCCTAAATCAGGAATTGGAAGGCTACGTCGGGGATGACGGTACACTGAAGACGATTGATGAACTGTTGACGGCATCTGCGGTCTATATGCAGACGCAGAATGCCCAGGATACCGCAAGCCATCTGGAAACCATCGCGGCCAGTGTGAATGTGGAAGAGACTTCCGAGGCCTTTCAGAATCTGTATCATATCCTGCGTGATACCATCGGTCCGGAGCTGGCCACAACCTACTACAGCGACGGACTTGCCTCTTATCACAGCGAGGATTTTGCCACGGCAGTAGAATTGCTGACAAAGGCGGTATATTATGACAGCACCAACGCTGAATCCCTGTATTATCTGGGACAGGCGTACAGACGTATGGATGACAGGGAAAATGCGATCATGATCTATGAGCGGGTGGTCGAGATGTTCCCGGGTACACAGAATGCTTTAAATGCACAGAGATATCTGGAGGAATTGAAACAGTAATTCCGAGACGATAATTTACGAAAGAGAAGAATCTGCAGTGAATGCTGCAGGTTCTTTTATTTTTTTGCGAAGCGCCGGGACCGATTGGAAAGAAGGGGAGGAAAAGATATGGAGGAGTTTCAGGTGATCAATAATTATCTGATGATCAAACTTCCGGAGGAAGTGGATCACCATCAGGCAACGACAATCTGCAAGAAAGCGGATCATTACATTCTGCAGCAGAATGTGAGCAATGTGGTCTTTGATTTTGAGGACACAAAGTTTATGGATTCTTCCGGGATCGGGATCATTATGGGGAGATATCGAAAGATTTCCTGTTTTGGCGGAAAGGTCTATGCGATCCATATGGATAAAAAAATGGAGAGAATGTTTGATATGGCGGGACTGAACAAAATCGTGGAGGTATTGGAATGATGACACAGATGAATGAACAGAAGAATGAGATGGAGATTTCTTTTGATGCCGTATCCCAGAATGAGAGTTTTGCAAGGGTGGCTGTGGCGGCGTTCGTCACCCATCTGAATCCTACCATGGAGGAAATTGACGATGTGCGGACCGCCGTTTCGGAGGCGGTGACGAACGCGATCATACATGGTTATGAAAAAAGGGACTGCGGCAAGGTGTATCTGCACTGCAGGCTGAAGGGAGACGTGCTGCAGATCGAGGTGATGGATAAAGGAAAGGGAATCGAGAACATAGAGCGCGCCATGGAACCGCTGTTCACCACAAGGCCGGATCTGGACAGGTCGGGGATGGGGTTCGCATTTATGGAGGCCTTCATGGACGACCTGGAGGTGGAGAGCGAAGTCGGCAAAGGGACGACGATACGGATGACAAAAAAACTGGGCAGCAGTGCATGGGTCGACAGTGAGGATTAGCCCATGGAAGAAATGTCAGTACTGATTGAAAGATCACAGGGCGGAGATAAAAAAGCAAGAGAAGTACTGATAGAAAAAAATCTTGGTCTGGTCCATCATATTGTGAGGCGTTTTGC
>ODAI011709869.1_pt1 | contig 13835 bp, 13 predicted proteins | sample 1539321 | NCBI WGS metagenome assembly ODAI01 (sample SAMN02144231, study PRJEB22623) | gut metagenome | biome: sheep rumen | host: Ovis aries | place: New Zealand
ACGCTGAAAATGTGCCACTGGCACATTTTCCGGGCGCTTCGGCCCTACTACGCCTCCCTTCGTTCAGCTTTGCCAGAACGAAAAATCTATCCCAAATCTGATAAGATTTTAAAACGCGAATAGTATAAAGCCGGGTTTTTGTTGGAAGTTGGTTGGATAAGGGATGATATAATCAATATGTACGGTCGGCTGAAAGCACGGCCTGAATTGATGGAGGAAAACGAACGTGGAACAGATTGCTCTGAATAACGCCCTCATTCTTTCGTTTCCCGATGGCTTTCGGAAACTGAATGATGCGGAGCTGAACCAATGGCGCGCCGCGCAGTCCGGCGCATCGGCATGTTTTCGGGACGATGACAGGCATATCATTGTCAGCCTGGGCTTTAGAAAGGAAGGATTGCTTTCCGGCCTGCTGAACGGAAACGATCTGATCAAGCCCGCTCAGCGCAGGATGGCCTGGGTGATGCGGGCCTATGGCTATCAATGGCTGAAAGAGGATACGCGGCTGGTGGGCGGCAAAGAAGCCCGGTGTTTTCAATACACCTATACCGCCCAGGGCATTTCCATGCTGGGGGAATGCTGCGCCATCCGGGAAGGAAAGATCCTCTATTATCTGCATTGCTATGTCCGCCGGGAATATGAGGAGCCGGGCTTGCAGACCTGGAAGGACGTGCTGGCGAAAGCCCGGTGGAAGAAACGCTGACGCATCAATGAAATGCCATGTCCGCCTGTGCGGCCCTGGGATCGGACGCCGGAAAAAGGGGGAGGAGCATCCGTGAACGCTATTTGCGTGGATGATGAAGCGCAGGTACTCAAGCACACCGTTTCGTCCTGCCAGAAAATACGGGCGCTGGATGATGTGCGGGGCTTTACCCTGCCCCAGGAAGCGCTGGATTGGGCGGCGGCCAACCCGGTGGATCTGGCGCTGCTGGATATCGATATGCCGAATATGAACGGCTTGGAGCTTGCCGAAAAATTAAGAAGGATCAAGCCGAACATTTCTATCATTTTTATTACCGCCTTCAACCAGTACGCCCTGGACGCTTTCGCGGTTCACCCCACCAGCTATCTGCTCAAGCCCTTCGATCAGGCCAGGCTGGCCAAAGAGGTGGAGTACGCCCTGTCCCTCCGCCCCAATAAAAATCCTTCCCATATCACCGTGCAAACCTTCGGCCACTTTGAGATCCTGGTGGATGGAAAAACACTGAATTTTCGCCGGTCCAAGTCCAAGGAGCTTTTGGCCTATCTGGTGAACCGCCGGGGGGCGGGCGTGACCCGTCAGGACGCCTTCGCCGCCCTGTGGGAGGATCGGGAATACGATGTATCCATGCAAAAGCAGATGGATGTGGTGATCCGCTCCCTGCGGGAATCTCTGCAAAATTATGGCATCGGCGATCTGTTTGAAATGAAAAACCGCAGCCTGCGCATCCTGCCGGAATTGATCGACTGCGACATGTACCATTTTTTAGAAGGCGATGAAGAAGCCATTAACGCGTATTACGGCGAATATATGTCCCAATATGCCTGGGCCAGCGAAACGGAAGCCCAGCTGACGCAGATGCAAAGCAATAAGCAATGAAGAGCCGAAGCATACGGAAAAAATAAAAACGGGCCATCCATTGACTTTATCGGCAAAAAAATGTAAAATATGGTGGGAAAGTAAAAACGGTCTGCCGTCGTTTTCTCTCTTCATGTTTTTCGCCGCTGATTCAGGCTGCGAGCTGAAAGCTGAAACCTTGGCAGACCGATATAGGAACGCTGGAATTCATTCCATGGAGGAGCGCACGGAAATCATCTTCGAGGAAACCGGAGAGCCCATCAATACCGTTTTTCACGATTCTCCCTGGAATTGACCTGAAAAAGGAGGAAAAGAAAATGACCATTACGAAGCAGCAGAACGGAACCGCCCTGACCCTGGCCCTGGAAGGCCGCCTGGACACCGTGACCTCTCCCGAACTGGAAGCCGAACTGAAAAATTCCCTGAATGGTGTGGACAGCCTGATCCTGGATTTTTCAAAGCTGGATTATATTTCTTCCGCCGGATTGCGGGTGCTTCTGTCTGCCCATAAGCAGATGAGAGGAAAAGACGGCATGAAGGTGATCAATGTCAATGAGATCGTGCAGGAAGTGTTTGATGTGACGGGCTTTGCCGACATCCTTACCATCGAGTGAAAGGGGATAGGTCATCATGAAGTCTGACGCGATCATCATTGACAACCAATGCAATGGATTTGATCAGGCTGGAAAGGCAACCGAAAAGACCGCCGCCTACGCGGGCTTGGATCACAAGGATTCTTTGCGCCTTCTGCTTTGCACAGAGGAAATGCTCAGCATGGTTCACAGTGTGACGGGAGGCATGGAGGGCACGTTTTGGATTGAAGCCGAAGGAAAAAACTTCGAGCTGCATCTGACCACAAAAACCGTGATGGATAAGGAAAAGCGTCATTTGCTGATTTCCGCCTCCACCTCCAGAAAAAATGAAGCGGCCCAATCCTTCCTGGGAAAAATGCGGGACGCGTTTGAGGAATTCATGGCGGCTGACGTGGACCACAGCGACCGGATTCCCGAGGATATCATGAACGATCTGCCCAACCATGTCATTGAATGCAAAGAATGGGACGGCTATGAACAGTCCATCCTGCAAAAGGTCGCTGAGCAGGTCAAGGTCAGCATTCGCGGCCAATTGGTGGATATGACCGTCCTCCAGAAATTTGAATAGGAGAATTGGGCTCTCTGCTATATTTCACCAAACCCATAAGGAGATCATCGATGAAAAAAACCGTGTCCTTGTTTTTGATTCTGATGCTGCTGCTGGGCGGGCTGACAACGGCCGCGGCGGAAGGCCAAGCGCGTATTTTTAACCTGGAATTCCCCATCTTCTGCTGCGAAGTGGAGAGCGTGCTGAACCATGATTGGCCGCTGTACTTTATGGACGGCGTGGAGGATGTGCCCTGGATCGATCTGGAAGAGCTGGCGGACGTGATGAACGATCTGCTTCACGACGTCTATGAAAGACCGTCTTTTCAGCTTACCTATTCCCAGGAAGGCTCCCAGTTCACCCTGAAGCGTGAAAACGGCTTCTGGATGAAGGTAAACTATAAAGATAACACGATCACCTTCAATGACTACAATGCTTTCGTCCAAAAGCCCGGCAATGAAACTCTGCTGGATCTATTGGCTTTTTCCGGCTTTAACGAAGCGGGGGAGGCGGAACTGTTCCAGCGGGACGCCAAAGCTTCCTATGACCGGTTCGGCGATTTGATGACGCTGGACCTGACGGACTATGATATTCATCTGGTCATGGACGGGGACAGAGGGTATATCCCCCTGCAAACCGCCAATGATTTTGTGGTTTCAAGAGTGACGAACCGCTCCTTGCTGTACAACGGCATGGCCCTGTTCTTCGCCAACGCCGACGACATGTATGACAGGGAAGCCCAGGATGTAAACGATTTAGGCAAGCTCTATTTTGCCGCTGAGCCTGCGAAGCGCAGCACGGCGCTGGCGGACTTCGGCTATAAAGAATTGTGCATGATGCTGGACAGCCAGTATGGCCTGAAGAAAAAGCACAATGTTGATTACTTCGCCCATCTTTTCTGGGAAATCGGCTTCGACGAGGAGCTGACCGCAGCCTCCAGCGAAAACGCGGATTATGCCCTTCACAGCTTCATCAACTTTTATCTGGACGATCTGCATTCCGCTTACGGCTATTCTTCCTGGATGACCGGGCTTGGCATGCCCTATGAAGAAGGAAACGGACCTTCCAACCGGCTTTACGATAACCAGGAAGACCAGTATAAAGCGATTCGCAGCAAGCTCCTTGGGGATAAGGTGGAAGCTTATCAGGAGGTAGGCAATACAGCGTACATCACCTTTGATGAGTTTGCATCCAAATATAAAACCGCCTATTATTATAAGGCCGCCAGTGAGGGCACCCGGGTGGAGGACACCATCGGCCTGATCGTGTATGCCAGCCAGCAGATCAACCGGGAAAACAGCCCTATTGAAAATGTGGTGATCGACCTGAGCATCAATGGCGGTGGCGACGCGGACGCGGCCCTGTTCGTGATTTCCTGGATTCTGGGCGAGGCCGAGGTCAGCGTGGAGGATTCCTTCACCGGAGCCCAGTCCACCATGGTCTATCGGGCCGACGTGAACCTGGACCGCCAGTTTGATGAAAAGGACACCCTCAAGGGAAAGCATGTCTATTGCCTCATTTCCCCGCTGAGCTTCTCCTGCGGCAACCTGGTGCCCGCGGTGTGCAAGGCCAATCAGGCCGTCACCCTCATTGGGCGCACCTCTGGCGGCGGGGCCTGCGTGGTGCAGACCATGTCCACGGCCTGGGGCACCACCTTCCAGATTTCCGGCAACAGCCGCCTGTCCTTCCGGAAAAACGGCTCCTTCTATGATATCGACGAGGGCATCGCCCCGGACGTGTATATCAGCAGGCTGGAAACGCTGTATGACCGGGAAAAGCTGAACGATCTGATCAACAATCTGCCGTAAGATAAAATGACTTTAGCTGTTCATTCATGGTTCCTTTGCTGCTTGGAGCATAACGAGTTCTAAGCTGATATTGCCCAGCGCAAAAAGCGCTGAAGAGAAAAGCATTAGGCTTAGAACTTGGAACTGAAAGCTTTGGATCTGATCCCGATACAATGTGTTCTACCCATGACAACTGAACAGCGATAAACGTCAAGGGCCTATTCTTCTGTGAACAAGGAATAGGCCCTTCCTGTTTCTTTCCGGGAGCTTCCGCTCATCCGTCTTCCGGATGAAAGCCCGCGGAAGGAGGTATAAAAAAAACCAGAGGGAACGTGCCCTCTGGGTTTTTTTTTCGGGGATGATTACTTCTGCACGGGGATGAAATCCAGGTCGGTGAGGAAGTCGATGCACATCTGGATCTGGGCGTCCGTCAGGGTCTGGTTGGCGGCGCTGGGATTGGGCGTCATGTTGAATTCGATGAAGTAGCCCATATAGATGGCCAGGATGTCCACGAAGTCCACGTCGCTGCCGGTTTCACGGGCGACCAGCAGCTTGGTGCCGTGGCCGGTTTCACGATAGGTGATTTCCACCTGGTTCATATCCGTGAAGGAGGCTTCCAGCAGGGCCAGATCGTCTGCGGTCAGGTCGTTCATGCGCTGCACATTGGCGTAGGAGTCGTCATAAGCGATGGACAGATACATCTGGGGCCGGGTGATATCGTTGGGCAGGATGGAAGCGATGATTTTGCCGCCCATCACGTTCACCACCTGCAGGTTGTAGCCGTCAGGCAGCTTGCAGGTCAGGTCAAAGGCGCCGTTTACGTTCAGGGTGCCCAGCCTCTGGGAGGCGTCGGCAGTGGAAGCGGTCACGGCGGCGATATACTCCTTGTTCAGCCGGATCGAATAATTCTTGGAGATATAGCCCACTTTGTTGGTTTCCAGGTCGCGGGCCTTGTACCAGCTGTTGGTTTCGCCAATGACCAGCAGTTCTTTGCTGCCGTCCAGGCTGCGGATGCGGGAAGTGGTGGTGGAGGGGCCCACGCGGAAGTTGACCCAGCCGGAGGTACGGGTGGGACGGGCCGCGATGTAGAAGGGCTCGGCTATCACTTTTTCGCTGGCCAGCTCGGCTTCCAGGGATTTGTCAGCGGTCTTGGTGGCTGTCTTACTGGAAGAACGGGAAGGAACAGCAGGAGCGGTGCCGGGATAATAGTCCACCAGGAAACGGCTTTGCACATAGCCAACAAATCCCTCGCCGCCGGCCCAGTTGATCACGGCCCAGCCGTTGCCCATGGTCATGCGCACGGAGACGGCGTCGCCGTATTTCAAAGAGCCGATTACATTGTCGCCCACCATGGGATCCATGCGAACGTTCAGGCCTCTTCCGTTTTCGGTGTACACATACATGGTCCATTCCGCCGAGGCCATGGAAACGGGAATGAACATGGCCAGGAGCATGGCGACCAGCGCCAGAGACAGAAGGCGTTTCTTCATAGAATATTCCTCTCCTTTTCAGCGTTGTTCCAACGCTTGATTTATGATTGAAGCGCATAGGCTGCGCCGCAATTCAAATGAAATTGTATCACAGGTGATCCAGTATTTTTGTTCAGCCTTGACGCTTGATTCCCAAGGGGATCAGTACTGAAGGGAAGCCATGAGGAAGGGAATCAGGTTGTTGTTTCCAGTCACGGGGGAGAACATGATCTGAATGTAGCGATGATCACCCATGTCGAAAATGACACTGACCTTATCCAACTCCTCCATGCCGTTGATCAGCGCGGCCTTGCCGTTGATGATGACATACTGCACCAGGGTGTTGGGATTTTTTTCTTTCAGGGAATTGCCGATATCTTCCAGGTTGTCGTAGCTTTCCAGTATGGTGTCCGCCACCACGATGGAGCTTTTCTGCTCCTCGTTATCAAACACCAGCACCAAGCCATCGGCTTTTTCCTCATCGGAGACACTGCGCTGCTCAAAGCCGGAGGGAATCAGGGCTTCCATCTTGATGTCCTTCAGGGTCAGGGTGTACCAGGTGCCTGTATAGCCAGCGTCCGTGAACGCTTTTTCGGCGTCTTCCGACCAATCCATCTGGGAGGCATGAATGACGTTTTCCGGCTCATCCGTCTCCGAGTCATTTTCGGCGTCTTTTGACTCTTCCGTCTGGGTGGCCTCAATGGCTTCCTCAGATTCGGCAGCTTCGGTGGATTCGGCCAGAGCGGGAACGGACATCAGAAGAGAGAGAAGCAGGGCAACGGCAATGAATTTTTTCATGAAATGAGGTCTCCTTTCGTGAGTGAAAGATGATGGCCAGCCGATTGAATTCGGCTGAATCCAGGATCATTATATCACCCTTTATCCAACCAACATCCAACAAATATGAAATACAAACAAAAAAATTTGGTTCAAGCCGCTTCCTCCTGTACCTGGGCGGTATACAGCTGATAATACAGGCCGCGCTTTTGCATCAGCTCCTCATGGCTGCCTATTTCGGCGATGCCCTTGTTGCTGATATACAGGATTTTATCACAGTTTTTGATGGTGGACAGCCGGTGGGCCACGATGATGCTGGTGCGGCCCTTGAGCATTTCGGCGATGCCCTCCTGCAGCAGCTTTTCAGTCTGGGTGTCGATGGAGGAGGTGGCCTCGTCCAGAATCAGAATGGCGGGATCGGAAAGGAGCGTCCTGGCAAAGGCCACCAGCTGCCTTTCGCCCTGGCTCAGATTGCTGCCCCGTTCCTTGATTTCGGTTTGATAGCCCTGGGGCATTTTGCGGATCAATTCATCGGCCCGCACCCGCTTGGCCGCTTCGATCACTTCCCGGTCTGTGGCGTCCAGACGGCCGTAGCGGATGTTGTCCATGAGCGTGCCGGAAAAGATAAAGCTGTCCTGTAGCATGATGCCCAGCTGGCTGCGAAGAGAATGGAGCGTCACTTGGCTGACATCGTGAACGCCGCCCTGCCTGTCGTGGAGCAGGATTTTGCCGCCGTTTAAGTTATAGAACCGGCACAAAAGATTAATCACCGTGCTCTTGCCAGCGCCGGTTGGGCCCACCAGGGCGATGCTTTCCCCGGCGTTTACGTGCAGGTTCATGTGCTCCAGCACGTTGATGCCCTCCTCATAGGCGAAGGTCACATCCTCAAAATCCACCTCGCCGCTGATTTCCGGCAGCTTTTCCGCGTCGGGCGCGTCGTCCACGATCACGGGTTCATCCATGGTTTCAAAGATGCGCTCCAGGTAAGCGATGTTGTTGACGAAGGAATTATAGATATTGGCCAGGTTGGTAATGGGCTGCCAGAACCGGCGCACATACTGCCCCATGGCCAGGATCACGCCGAAGGAAACCATATTGCCTCCGCCCATCCAATAAACGCCCGCGATATACAGAAAGGTCAGCACCAATTGGGTCATGGTTTCCGAGGACAGCCACACGCAGTTGCTGATCTTCACCGCCCGCATCCAAGCCTGGCGGCAGGCAGCGGCCAGCCGCTCCATGATGGAGATGTTCCCTTCCTGCCGGTCAAAGAGCTGGCTCACCCGCACGCCGTCGATGGACTCGGCCAGGTAAGCGTTGTAATTGCTGTTTTTGTTGCTCTGGTTTTGCCAGGCTTTGCGCTGCCGGGGCTTGATCAGAATGATGATCCCGATGAAGAAGGGCAGCCCCGCCACGATCACGGTGGCCAGGGTGGCGTCGGTGGAATACATAAAGATCACAATGAAAATCAGATTGATGATTTCCAGGATCATATTGATGATGCCGTTGGACAGGATATCGGACACGGAGTTCACATAGTTGATCACTCGCACCAGGATCTTGCCCGCGGGGCGGCTGTCGTAATAGCTGAAGGGCAGCTTTTGCAGATGGGCGAATAAATCGCTGCGGATATCGTAAATGATTTCCTGGCTCACATGGGCCATCATCCGGGAGCGGATGGTGGAAAACACGATGGACAGGGAAATCACGCCCACGAACAGCGCCGCCATCCTGCCGATCATAGCGGCGTCCTTGTTGGGCACGGCTTCGTCCAGCACCCACTGGGTGATCTTGGGAATATACAGCGTGGCCACGCTGGCCATGGCGCTGAGCAGCAGGGCGGCGATCATTTTGTACTTGTGCCTGGAAATATACTTGCCCGCCCGCTTTAAATGCTTCCATTGAAAAGGGGTTTCCAGGCGTTCGTCCACGTCGAATTTATTCCGCGCCATGTTATACCGCCTCCTTCATGGGAATGCCGTATTGCAGGCAATAAGTCTGCCAATAGTAGCCCCGCTTTTGAAGCAATTCCTGATGGGTACCCTGCTCGGTGATTTTCCCGTCCTGCAAAATGAGGATCAGATCCGCGTCCCGCATGGAGGAAATGCGCTGGGCGATGATGAACTTGGTGCATTCAAAGGGCAGGGAACGCAATTGCTCCTGAATATACTGCTCCGTTTCGCTGTCCACAGCGGAGGTGGTGTCGTCCATGATCAGGATGCTGGGGCGTACCGCCATGGCCCGGGCCAGAGCAATGCGCTGCCGCTGCCCGCCGGAGAGGCCCACGCCGCGCTCGCCGATAATGGTGTCGTAGCCCTCGGGCAATTTGTCGATGAACTCTGCCGCATCGGCCCGGCGGGAAAAATCCTTGACCTCGTCCAGCGTCAATGCCTGATTGCCGAAGGCCACATTGCCCTCCACCGTATCGGAAAACAGGAAAACATCCTGGGTGGCGGTGCCGATGCCGCCCCGCAGCTGGGTCAGTTTCCACTGCTTCACGTCGCACCCGTCCACCCGGATTTGGCCCTCCGTCACATCATAGAACCGGGCCAACAGATGAATCAGGGTGGTTTTGCCGCTGCCGGTGGGGCCCATGACGGCCACGGTCTGCCCAGGCTGCACGGAGAAGGAAACGTCCTGCAGGATGGATTTGCTGTCAATTTTAAAGGATACATGGTCAAACTCGATTTGCCCCCGCATCCGTCCATGCTCCTGGGCGTCCGGCGCGTCCACGATCTGGGGCTTGGCAAAGTGGAGCTCCATCACCTTGGCGGCGGAGGTGGAAAACCGCTGCAAATCATTGATCAGGTTGCCCAGCTCCCGCATGGGGTTGGACACCGCCCAGCTCAGGCTGGTGAAGATGGCCAGCTCGCCGGGGGTCAATTGGCCGTTCATGATAAACAGGCCGCCCATAAACACCGTGACCAATTGGATGGCGTTGACCAAAAGCTCGATCATGGGGAAAAAGGTGAGCCACAGCTTATTGATGCGCAGATGGCTGTCCATGAAGGCGTGGTTCTTCTTTTCAAAGCGTTCCTTTTCGTATTCCTCCCGGGCGAAGGCCTTCACCACCCGGTTGCCCGCGATGTTTTCCTGGGCGGCGGTGTTCATCTCGCTGAGCTTTTCCCGCATGAACACGAACCGGGGCCGCACATGCTTGGAAAACAGCTTGGTGATGATCAGCAGCACCGGGGTGATGGCGATCAAAAGCAGCGTCAGCTTCCAGTTCACGAAGGCCAGATACACCGTGGCAAACAGGAATGTGCACACGGCGTCCAAAATATGAAAATCAATATAAGCCAAAAAATGGCGGCACCAATCCAAATCAGCGCTCATGCGGGTCATCAGATCGCCGGTGCGGTGGCCGTCAAAAAAGCGCATATCGTTGTACTGCATTTTGGAAAACAGCTTGCGGCGCAGGTTATACACCACGTTCTGAGCGTCGCTTTCCAGAAAAATCACCATCAGGTAGCGCAGGCCTTCCCGTCCCAGCTTCACGATGAGCATGGCCGCCAGGATGGGCAGCAGCGGGTCCGGGTTCTGAGCGACGATCACATCGTCGATCAGGCGCTGGGAAAGCGCTGGATTCACCAGCAGCAGAAGGCAGGTAAACGCGCTGATGCACAGGGCGATCACGTGCCGGCGGCGAAAGGGAGCGTCCATGTTCTCCCACAGCCAGGCGATTTGCTTGCGCATGATGCTTCTCCTTTTCAGCAGGAAATTGGTATTCCGGTTCCATATTTTAAAACAGTTTTTCTTGATTTTCCGCTGATAAATCATTATAATGGAATAAAAATACTGATTTTTCAATAGAAAGGAGAAAAAGCATGCCCCCTCCCGTTCCGACCCATGGCACGGATGGCGTGCACGCGGAAACCAGGCTGCGGGATCAGCACTTTGTCATGAAGGGCCATCACTGCCATACCTGCTATGAACTGTTTTATGTGGAAAGCGGCGACTGCCGGTTCCTGATCGACGAGCATATCTTCGATCTGCACCCCGGGGATTTTATCCTGGTGCCGCCCATGGCCCTGCATTATACCCGGTATGTATTCGGCTCCTGCCGCCGCACGGTGATCCTGTTCCGGGCGGAGGATGTTTGGGAGGAGGTGGGGCAGCTGATGCCAAACGGCGCCCGGTTCTTTGCCGAAACCGCTCTTTTTCAGGCGCCCCCGGCCTACCGCGGCCAGGTGGGAGATATTCTGAAGGAAATGGCCGCGGAGGAAAAAATCCGGGATGCCCGTTCGCCTGTCCTGCTGAAAACGCAATTGCAAACGCTGCTGCTGCTTTGCAGCCGGGTGTGCAATTTTCTGTTTGAGCCTCCCGCCGATATCCATACCACGGACCGTCAGATCCAGCAGGCGGCTCATTATATCTGCCAATACTATATGGAGCCCCTGACCAGCGCCGATGTGGCCCGGGCCGTGGGGTTCAGCCCCAATTACATGAGCCGGAAATTCCGGGCCGTCACCGGGATCGGCCTGCATGAATACATCGTGTTCGTCCGGCTGCAGCACGCCGCCCAGGAGCTGATTTCCACCTCCGATTCCATCACCACCATCGCCCTGCGCTGCGGCTTTTCCGACAGCAATTATTTCAAGGATTCCTTTAAAAAGAAGTACGGCGTGACCCCGAGAAAGTACAGGAAAATCTGATCAATAAAAATCGCACAATAATAATCGCACATTAATAAAGGAAAAGAGGCTGTCAGCATGATCAAAGGATTGAGCCACATTGCTATCCGCGCCAGCGATATTTTGGCCAGCGTCCGCTTTTATACGGAAACCCTGGGCCTTCGGGAAGCCTTCCGTATGTATGGAGAGGACGGCGCGCTGGCCACTGTGTATCTTTATATCGCGCCCAGCCAGTATTTGGAATTGTTTGCCAACGGCTCCCGTCCCGCCGATACGGGGAAGGACGTGATCGGCCTGTGTCACATCTGTTTGGAAACGGAGGACGCGGAAAAAATGTATGAAACGCTGAAGGCCAAAGGCGCGCCGCTGGACTCTGAAATCCGGCTGGGAAAATCCAAGTGCCGGATGGTCTGGACCCATGACCCCGACGGCAATTCCCTGGAAATCATGGAATTGGTTCCGGAATCCCTCCAGGCCCAGGCGAACGCCCGGTTCAAATGTGTATGCGTAACGCTGCGGGATAAGCCGGAGCTGCTGGAGGACGCCGCCCGATGGTTCCATGAAAAATGGGGCGTGCCCGAGGAAGCGTACCGGGAACGGATGACGGCATACCTGAACGGGGAAACGGAATATGGCTGGTATCTGTGCCTGGACGGGGAAAGGATCGTGGGCGGTTTGGGCGTCATTGACAATGATTTCCACGACCGCAAGGATCTTGCGCCCAATGTGTGCGCGGTGTACACGGAAAAAGCCTACCGGGGCCGGGGAATTGCCGGCCGGCTGCTGAATAAGGCGGTGGAGGATCTGAAAGAAAAAGGGATCACGCCCCTGTATCTGGTCACTGATCATACCGGGTTTTATGAGCGGTACGGCTGGACGTTCCTGTGCATGGCACAGGGCGACGGCGAGGCGGAAAAATCGCGGGTGTACGTCCACAGGTAAATACAGATGTTGCCTCAGTTCCAAGCTCTATGTTTAAAAAAGTTCTAAGTTCAAAGTTCTAAGAATAACAGTCTTTCATTATCGGCACGTTGAAGTGCTTTGAACCTTATCAGCTTAGATTTTGGAACTTAGAACTTGAAACTGTCATGGCTTAAAGCTTTCTTTAAGGTTGCCGGTTTATGATATGTTCGTAACCAAGAAAGGAAGGTGTTACGAAATGAAGAAACTCAAGAACATGCTGTGCCTGGCTTTGGCCCTGTGCCTGCTTTTCTCCTTTGGAACCATGAACGCCAAGGCGGAATCCGCTTCCCCGATTTACAGCGCGGCGGACCTGTTTACCTCCCGTGACCTGGAACAGACCGCCGATCTTTCCGGCGCGGTATCCTATACCGTTTCCAATGGGCAGGATATTCATATCGACAGCGCGGGGGTGTACGTCCTGTCCGGGAGCGCGTCCAATGTGACCGTCTATGTGGAGACGGGCAAGGATGATAAGGTGCAATTTGTGCTGGATGGACTCAGCGTCACCAACAACAGCTTCCCCGTGATCTATGTGAAAACCGCCGATAAAGTGTTTGTGACCATCAGCGGCGACAGCACGCTGGCCGTGACAGGCACGTTCACCGCCGATGGCACCACGAAAACCGACGGCGTCATTTTTTCCAAGTCCGACCTGGTGCTGAACGGAACCGCAGCCCTCACCGTTTCCTCTTCCAATAACGGCGTCGTGGGCAAGGACGACCTGAAAATCACCGGCGGCACCTACAATATCACCGCCAAATCCAAAGCCATCGAGGCCAACGATTCCATCCGGATCGCAGACGGAATGCTGAACCTGACTGCCGGGACGGACGGCCTGCACGCGGAAAACAGCGAGGACAATACCAAGGGGTACGTGTATATCAGCGGCGGCGTGATCACCATCCAGGCAGGGGACGACGGCGTCCACGCCTCCTCCGTAGCGCAGATTGACGGCGGGACCCTGACCATCAAAGCCGCCGAAGGCATCGAGGCTACCTATGTCCAGCTCAACGGCGGCACCCTGAACATTCAGGCCACCGACGACGGCATCAACGCCGCCCGGAAATCCAGCGCGTATACCCCCACCGTGGAAATCAACGGCGGCGACATCACCGTAGCCATGGGCGCGGGGGACACCGACGGCATTGACTCCAACGGCAATATCATCGTAAACGGCGGCACCATCAACGTGACCGGCAACAGCACCTTTGACTATGACGGCTCCGCCCAGTACAATGGCGGCACCATCATCGCCAACGGTCAGCAGGTGGCCTACATTCCCAACCAGATGATGGGCGGCTGGGGCGGCTTTGGCGGCTATGGCAACGGCGGCTGGGGCAGAGGCGGCTTCGGCGGCGGCGGTCATGGCGGCCGCGGCGGATGGTAAACTCGTTTCCTTGGGCCGGCAGATGTGCCGGCCCGTTTGGATTGACGGCAGTTTTGTTCTATGATATAATTTGATAAAACAAAGGAAAGGATCGTAAATCGGCCAGCTCCCCATTTACGG
>ODAI011942785.1_pt1 | contig 13835 bp, 13 predicted proteins | sample 1539321 | NCBI WGS metagenome assembly ODAI01 (sample SAMN02144231, study PRJEB22623) | gut metagenome | biome: sheep rumen | host: Ovis aries | place: New Zealand
CATCTCTGGGGTCATTTCCACCTTCACGTCCAGGGTGTCGGAGTTGTTGACCCGGTCCACGATGATCTGGTAATTGGCCGGATACCCCTGGTTCAGCAGCACCGTTTCGATCTGGGACGGGAAGACGTTCACGCCGCGGATGATGAGCATGTCGTCAGTGCGGCCATGCAGGCGGTCGATGCGGCGATGCGTGCGCCCGCATGCACATTCGCCGGGCATGATGCGCGTGATGTCGCGCGTGCGGTAGCGCACGACCGGCGTCGCCTCGCGGTCAATGGTGGTGAGCACAAGCTCGCCCCATTCGCCGTCAGGCAGCACCTCGCCGGTTTCGGGGTCGATGATCTCGGCGAAGAAGTGGTCTTCCGCCAAGTGCAGGCCGTTTTGCTCCCAGCATTCGATGGCGACGCCCGGGCCCATCGTCTCGGTCAGGCCGTAGACGTCGAGCACCTTGTAGTTGAGCTTCTTCTCGAGGTCGGCGCGGAAATTGTCGGAAAACGCCTCGGCACCGTGAATTCCGGCGCGCAGATGGAAGTCTTTCGCCGGGTCGAGGCCCATTGCGATGGCCGTATCGGCGATGTGCATGGCATACGACGGCGTGCAGCACAAGATGGTCGAGCCCATCTCGCGCAGCACGCGAATCTGGCGCTCGGTGTTGCCGGCGCTCATGGGGATGGTCATACATCCAGCCGAGACGCCGCCGTAATGAGCGCCCAGACCGCCCGTGAACAGGCCGTAGCCGTAGCAGACATGCATGATGTCGTCTTTGCCGCCGTTGGCGTACTCGACGCCGCGTGCGAAGCAATCGCCCCAGATCTCGAGGTCGTGATCGGTGTAGCCGCCGACGGTCGCAACGCCGGTCGTACCCGACGACATGTGGATTTCCTTGATTTCGCTCAGCGGTACGGCGAAGAAGCCGTACGGATAGTTGTCGCGCAGGTCCTGCTTGGTTGTGAAAGGCGCGTTCTTCAAGTCATCGAGGCTTTCGATCTCGTAAGGGTTAAAGCCCGCTTCGTCAAACGACTTCTTGTAGAACTCGACGTTCTCGTAGCATGTGACGACTGTCTTCTTGACCCCCTCGAGCTGGATAGCCTCGATTTGATCGTGAGGCAGCGTCAGGACCTCCTGTTGTCTGCTCATCAGATCCACCTTTCTGTCTGGGGTGCGCGGCCCCTCTTGCACAATGCGCTTCGATGAATCATAACTCAACTATCAAGATGTTACCCGCCATTAACGGCGTTTTAACAAACCATGATTATGTACCCCAACAATTTAGGAATGGGCCGACTCGCCGGGGCCGACTCGCCGGGGCCGACCCATTCTTGTGTTACAGTCACGTAAAGCATGGTACGACGAAATTGCGAAAGAAGGCACGACGCGATGAAGAAGCACACGTTCACGTTCATGGGCACAGGGGCTGGGTGCGGTGTCCCCGCGTTCTTCTGCGAATGCCCCGCCTGCGAAGAGGCGCGGCGCAACCCGCGGGCACAACGCGGCGACTGCGGCGTCATGGTCACGGGTAAAGAGCGAACACTCATCGACACGCCGCCCGACATCAGGCACTACTTCAACCGAGAAGGCGTTCGCTCCATCGACAACCTCATCTACACGCACTGGCATTTCGACCACGTGGGAGGCCTCGGCGAGCTCGAATACATGGTACAGCTGCTGACCAAGCAGCCCATACCCACCTTCGCGAGCCCCCACACGCTCGAGAGCATCGGTCGCGAGTTCGGCTACATGATGTACTGCCTCGCGCGCGTGGAATGGAACCCGTTCGAAGAGCTGGAACTCGACGGCGTGAAGTACACGGCCCTGCCCGTGACGCATGCACCCGGCACCTACGGTTACTTGATAGAGACCGATGAGACACGCTTGTTCTACGCCAGCGACACGGGTAAGCTTCCCGACGAGACCGCCGAGCGCATCCGCGGCGTGGACGTGCTGGCCATGGATGCCACCTATTGGAAGGACAACGGCTACCCGCAGTCGCACCACAGCGTGCAAGAATGCATCGAGGAAGGTCTTGCGCTCGATGCGGGCAAGATCTACCTCACGCATCTCTGCATGCACTACTCCGAGCCCATAACGCTCGCCGAGCTCGAAGAGCACTGCGCTCAATACGACGGCCGCGTTGCCCCTGCCGCCGACGGGCTTTCTTTCACAATCTGAGGGCGAATCCCAGAACGCTGTGACAATTCGTCTACAAGTAGCGAGAGCGCCTTATCCCTCGCTTCAAGCAAGACGGCCCGCACGAATGCGGGCCGTCTTGCTTGACGAGCTATCTCGATCGGCGACTAGTTGCCGGCAGCGCGTGCAGCCTGGTACTCGTCGACGAGCTTCTTCTGGACGTCGGCGGGAGCCTGCTCGTAGCCGTTGATCTCGACGGTGTACGAACCCTGGCCGCGCGTCATGGAGCGCAGGTCACGCGTATAGTTCAAGACCTCGGCGTACGGCGCGCGCATGATGATGACGGTCTCGCCGGCATCAGCCGCATCGGTGCCCACGATACGGCCACGACGCGTGGAGATATCGCCCATTACGGCACCGGCGTATTCGTCCGTCACCGAGACGCGCAGGTCGGCCATAGGCTCGAGGATGACGGGATTCGCCTTCTCGCAGCAGGCCCTGAAGCCGATGCGCGCAGCAGTCTTGAACGCCATTTCGTTCGAGTCGACGGAGTGGTACGAACCGTCGTAGACGGTGCACTTGATGTCGACCATCGGATACCCTGCGAGGAAGCCCTCGGCCATGGCGTCCTGAACGCCCTTGTCGACGGCGGGAATCAGGCCGCCGGGAATTGCGCCGCCCTTGATCTCGTCGACGAACTCGTATCCCATGCCGGGATTCGGCTCGAGGCGCAGCCAGCAATCGCCGAACTGGCCGGAACCGCCAGTCTGCTTCTTGTGACGTCCCTGGGCCTCGGCCTTCTTGCGGATCGTCTCGCGGTACGGCACGCGCACGGGAACGAGCTTGGCCTCGACGTTGGCGGTGTCCTTCATGCGGATAAGCAGCGTGTTGATCTGCTCGTCGCCCATGGCGGTGATGACCGTCTGGTGCGTCTCCTCGTCGCGGCGAATCTGGATGGTGGGATCGGTTTCCGCCGTGCGCGAGAGGAACGTGCCGAGCTTGTCCTCTTCCTTCTTGTTGACCGCCTCGATGGCAACCGGGTATTGGGGCGTGGGAAGCGGCATCGGCGCGAGCTCGAGCTTGCCGGACGCGGACAGCGTATCGCCGGGACGCGCGTCGTCAAGCTTCGGGATGACGATGATGTCGCCGGCCTTCGCGGACTTGACCTCGGTAGACTCCTTGCCCATCATGACGAGCAGCTTGCCGACGCGATCCTTGTCGCCCGTGCGGGCGTTGATGAGGTCCTGACCGGGCTCGATGACGCCGGTGAGCACCTTCACGAACGAGAGGCGCCCGACGAACGCGTCTGCGGTCGTCTTGAAGACGAAACCGGCAGCCTCGCCGCCTTCGTCGATCTTGACCTTCTCGCCGTCAGTCAAAACGTAGGCTGCATGCTCGCGCGGATGCGGGAAGAACGATGCGATGTCCTCCATGAGGCCTTGGATGCCCTGCTTGATGATGGTGGAACCGGTGTAGACCGGAACGAAGAGGCCCTGGTTGATGGCATCATGGATGCACTTCTCGATTTCCTCCTGCGTGAGCTCCTCGCCCTCGAGGTACTTCATCATGATTTCCTCGTCGGCCTCGGCAACGGCGTCGATGAGGCGCTCGCGGGCGCTATCGGCGCGCTCCTGGTACTCGGCGGGGATGTCCTCGACGCGCTCCTCGGTGCCGTCCTTGTCGAAGTAACGGGCCTTCATGTTGACGACGTCGACGAGGCCTTCGAACTCGGACTGCTGCCCGATGGGGAGCGTGACCGGCGAGAGGCGCTTGCCGAAACGCGCGTGCAGCAAGGCCATTGCAGCGCCGAAGTCGGCGTTGTCGCGGTCGATATGATTGATGAACACCGAGCGGGAGATGTTCATCTTCTCGGCAACCTTCCACAGCTTCGTGGTCATGACCTGGGGGCCGTCGACTGCGTCGACCACGAACATGGCCATCTCGGCGGCGTACATCGTAGCGATGGTGTCGCCGATGAAGTCGGGGTGACCCGAGGTGTCGAGCAGGTTGATCTTGTAATCCTTGTACGGAACAGGTGCGATGGACGTGCTGATCGTGAACTTGCGCCGGATCTCCTCGTCATCGAAGTCGAGGTACGACTTGCCGTCGTGGGTCGTGCCCATGCGGGGCGTGCGACCGGAAACGTGCAGCATCGCTTCTGCAAGCGAAGTCTTGCCGGCGCCGTCTTGGCCGACGAGCACGATGTTGCGCACATGTTCAGGAGTAGGTGCAGCCATGCAAACCACCATCTTTCATCCAAGGGCTTCCGCCCATTTACAGACATGGCAACAGTGTAGCAAAACTAGGCGAGCGAACCCATGGGATCCCAGGGCTCGAGCACGATGGGCTCGATTGTTTCGAACATCTCGCGTTGCTCGGGTGTGAGGTATTTCTTATCTACGACCACTTGGTAGACGTACTCGTCGAACCACTCGTTCGTCAACGAGTCGAACCCGTCCTTGGCACGGTCCTTCCCCCAGCTGTTCTCGACCTTCCACAGCGTCGTCGCACCCGAGGCGTCGAAATTCACGCCCTCGAACACCATCGCGTGCGTCATCATCGACTCGCCGTAGTCAAGGCGCGCAGCCTTGTCGAAGCCCGAGAACACGTCGAGCCCGAACAGCCCGTCGATATCGAGCGCGCGCAAGTCCATGATGCCGTCGGATTGCAGGTACGACTGGTCGACGTCGCAGCCGAACCAGACGGGAAGGTCATCTCGAAGCTGGGCGACGGCGGCGTCTTTGAGCTCCTTCGGCGTGAGGTTCAGGTAGCGCACCCCGCCCGCCTCGACGACGTTCCCGAGACGCGCCACGGTATACGTGCGGTTGAACGGCTTGTCAGCCGTAGGCGCCGAGATGAGGGAAACGTAGTCGTCGAGGTTCAACCCGACAGCCTCGTCGTAAAACTCCCGAGGCGTGTACGTACCCGACAACACGAGGTTGTCGTCCTTGTCTCGCAAGCGCACGTCGAACACGGCCGGAGGCTCGCCGAGGCAGATGGCGAGCAGGCGGTAGACGTCCTCCATCATGTCCTTCTTGTAAGCGCGAAGATCCTGCAGGCTCGATCCCGCATCGTGGGCGCGCCTGAGCTCTCTTGCGCTCTTGCGCAGGAACCGCACGAGAAACGCGTTCAGGTCGCCCGTGTTCTTCGAGCACGCGGTCTCGGGCATCGCCTCCTTGGGCACGACGCCGTACTTCTTCACGAGCGCGCGGAACATGTCCCATTGCCCGCCGTCGCTGACGGGATCGGCGAGCAGGAACTGGACGAGGCGTCCGTCGAGCGGCTCGTCGAGCGTGTCGATCACGTTCTCGAGGAACCAGTTCGACTTCTCGAGCTTGTCCCAGAACAGCGGGTACACGCCCGAGAACTCGAAATCCTTCAGGTTGAATCTGCGCATGGCCTGGATGCGGAACGTGTTGAGCGATGCAAACATCCAGCACCTGCCCGACCTCTGCTGGTCGGCGCGGGCACCCTGCTTCACCTCGATGTCAAACGTGCCCGTCGAAAGCGCGGCCTGCTCGGGAACCCGCGCAACGGCGCGCACGCCCTGCGACGTGACGGCGTTCTTCGCGACGACGTTGGCGCGCTCGGACGCAAACGCCTCGCTCGCCTGCGCAACGTCGTCGTATGTGATGCTGAGCACTTCGTCCATGTATGCCTCCGCTTTCCCCTATTCGCCCTGCGAGAGCTCTGATTGGATGCGAACCGTGCGCTCGGCGACTTCAAACTTGACGCGCCCGACGTCGATCGTCGGCCAGGCGCCGTCGCGATACAGAACAGCGCCATCGCACATGGTGAGCACGACATCGGAACCGTGGCCTGCATAGACGACGTTCGTGAGCATGTCGTTGACCGGGCACCAGGAGACCCCCGTCACGTCGAGCACGGCCAAGTCGGCCTTGAAACCCTCCTTCACAAGGCCGCAATCCTCGCGGCCTTGCGCGAGGGCGCCCGCGCGGGTCGCGGCGGTGATTGCCTGTTTCGGCGTGACGAGCGTCGGGTCGAGCTCGTTGCCCTTGGGCAGCATCGCCATGAGGTACATGTCCTGGAACATGTCATGGTTGTTGTTCGACGCCATGCCGTCGGTGCCGAGGGCGACGTTCACGCCAGCGTCCAGCATCTTGGCAACGGGAGCAAAACCGCTCGAGAGCTTCATGTTCGAGGCGGGGTTGTGCGCAACCGTCGCATTGTGCTTTGCGAGAATCTCGATGTCCCCGTCGTCCACCCAGACGCAATGGGCGGCGACGAGCGGCACGTCGAGGGCGCCGAGGGACTCGAGCCATTGCACGGGTGATTTCCCACCATGCCGCTCCCGGCAACCTTCCACTTCCGACTTCGTCTCCGATACGTGGATATGCAGGGGCACGTTGCGCTCTTTCGCCCAATCGAACACGCTCTTCGCGGTCACGTCGTTGTTCGTGTACTCAGCGTGAATGCAGCCTTCGAACTTTATGCGCCCGCCCGCCATGCCGTCGATGTTCTCGATTGCATCGGCCATCTCGTCGAACACGGGGTATTCCTGAATAGGCTTCGGCTCGAAGGCTATCGGCGACGTGCAAAGGTTCGCCTTCATGCCGAGCTCCTCGACCGCGCGGGCGCGCTCCGGCGTGTGGTAGTACATGTCGGAGAAGCTGACGGTTCCGTAGCGCAGCATCTCGGCTCCCGCGAGCAATGTCGCCCAGTAGTTGTCCTCGCCCGTCATCTTGCCCTCGAACGGCCAGCATTTCTGCTCGAGCCAAGCTTGGAGCGGCAGGTTTTCCGCATATCCGCGCAATAGCGTCATCGGCGCATGGGAATGCGCGTTGTACATCGCAGGCATGAGCAGTCGGCCTTCGCCATCGTAGACTTCGCCGTACTTCTCGGTATCGGCCGGAGCCTGGGCGCCGATGTAGTCGATTCTGTCGCCGAGCACGCCGACCCACCTGTGCTCCTGGCAATCGAAGTTCTCGTCGAGTATCGCAATGTCTTTGAAAAGCATCGTTTCGCGCTCCTTTCGCGTGTATTGACATGCAAATTATAAGACTATGTCGAATAGCAAGAGACCACGAACTTCTGGTATTGTTCCCAATGTAAATTCTGCACAACCCAGGAGGAACCGATGGCCGAGCACGTCCGCATCTTGTTCGTCTGCCACGGCAACATCTGCCGATCCACGATGGCGCAATGCATCATGCAGCATCTAGTCGACGTGCGCGGCGTTTCCGATCGCTTCACGATCGACTCTGCTGCTACGACGACCGAGGAGATCGGAATGCCGATCTACCCTCCCGCCCGCGACAAGCTCGAAACCGAGGGCATACCGGTTATCCCCCATCGCGCGCGCAAGATACAGGCAAACGAGCAAGCTGGCTGGGATTACATCGTGTGCATGGACGACGAGAACGTCCGCCACCTGCGCCGCATACTCGGCCCCGAGAACATGGGAAACGTTCGCAAGCTGCTCTCGTACGTCGGCGATAGCGGCGATGTCGCAGACCCTTGGTACACGGGCAATTTCGACGCCACGTACTTCGATTGCACACGTGGATGCGAAGCGCTCTTGGAAGAGGTCTTGCCGAGCTGGCGCATCGCGGTCGACGCGAAAATGCCCTAGCCGATAATGTGGGCCTCGCCGCTGTTCACGAGCTTCACCTGCGCGCCGTCATCGACCTTGAGGCATGCCGTTTCCTCGTCGACGCCCACGACGGTGCCCTCGACGATGACGTCGCCGCTCAGCAGCTGCATGCGCACGCGCTTGCCCTGCAGATACGAGCATGATTGGTACTCCTTAATGAAAGGCTCGAAGCCGTTCGACTGCCAGACGGAATAGCATTGCTCGAACGACGACAGGATCGAGTCGCCCACTGCCGCGATCGCGTCTTGCTGGTTCGAGAACGTGTAGCCGTTGCCGAACGCGATCTGGCCTTGATCCGTGTGCCCGATTGCCATGTCAGCGAAAAACGCCGGCTGGTACTTGCCGTCGAATAACAGGTCCTGGGGATTGGCGGGCCTGAACACGTTCACTCCCACGCCGATGCAGACACCGCCCGACGATGCCTCCATGGAAATTCCCGCAATCTTGCTGTCGCCGACTATGAGGTCGTTGGGCCATTTGACCTGGACCGCCTCAGGCGGCCGTGCAGCGAGGCGCAAGAGCGACGCCCTGATGGCCAACGCCATGACGAAGCCGAGGGTCGGAAGCTCCGCGATGCTGCGCTTCGGGCGCAGGAGAACGGACTGGTACAAACCGCCTTCCGGACTCGTCCAGAAACGGCCTTGCCTGCCGTAACCGCCGGTCTGCTTTCGCGCGCGGCAAACGTACCCTTCGTTGGCGTGCGCCCTCAGCGCATTCTTCACCTGCTCGTTGGTCGAGTTGACTTCCAAGAAGTTCGCAACGTTGAACAGCTTCATACGTCCCCCATATCATGGCTTAACCCTGGAGCATATACAGTGCGTTTGCTGCCTGCTTTCATATGTAGAACTATACACAATTCAGATGTCGTTTAGGACGTCAACGAGCGCAAATACGCGATTATGTCCTCCGATTCGTACATCGGCGCCCCATCGACGACCAGGCACGGCGACTGGACCTTCCCACCGAGCGCCCGCAGGTCCTCGGCATTGGTCCCCGCGAGCACGCTTCGGTGCTCGATTTCGATGCCGGCCGAATCGAGGAACCTGTCCACTTTCATGCAGTAGGGGCATCCGGGCTTCACGTACAGGTACATGTTCTCGAACTGTGTCATGCTCTCCCCAATCGCCTTATGTGTAGATGAGCCTGATGACATGTTACACCGATTCGATGATACAAGGCGACGGGCGCAACGTGCCATTCTGCGCATGCGGCACGACATCCTAGCAACATGCGCGGGACGATACGTTGCATCCGTCCCTTCGCATCATCCAGGGCTATGCTATTATGCGCAACGGGTAAATACGTACAGAAAGAGGGATTATCACATGGCAGATCAAGATCAACTCGATTGCGGCGGCGCGTGCAGCGGCTGCAATGTCGAAGGATGCGGGTCGCGCACCGAACCGCCCACGCCGACGGCGCGCAAGAACGTGCATCACATCATCGGCGTCGTTTCCGGTAAGGGCGGCGTCGGCAAATCGCTCGTCACGAGCCTGCTCGCTTCCGAAATGAAGCGCCGCGGCTTCAAGGTCGGCATCCTCGACGCAGACATCACCGGCCCGTCCATCCCGAAGACGTTCGGCATCAAGGGCCGCTTGTCAGCTGACGCCGACGGCATCAACCCGGCTTTGACGGACAACGGCATCAAGGTAATGTCCGTCAACCTCATGCTTCCGCAGGACGACATGCCCGTCGCATGGCGCGGCCCGGTCATCACCGGCATCCTCAACCAGTTCTGGAACGAAACGAACTGGGAGGAAATCGACTACCTGTTCATCGACATGCCTCCGGGAACGTCCGACGTGTTCCTCACGGTCATGCAGTCCTTCCCGCTCGACGGCATCATCTCCGTTTCCGCCCCCCAAGAACTCGTTGCCATGATCGTCGGCAAAGCCGTCAACCTCGCGCACGACATGAACGTCTCGGTGCTCGGCCTCGTCGAGAACATGGCGTACTTCAAGTGCGATGAATGCGGCAAGGAGCACTGGATCTTCGGCGAGCCGCAGGGCAAGGTCGTCGCCAAACGCTACCAGATCCCGTCGTTCGCGACGCTTCCGATCGACCCGAACTTCGCACGTCTCTGCGACGAGGGCCGCGTCGAGGAATACGACGTCGAAGGCGCGCTCGATTCGATCATCGACCAAATCGAGGCAGTCGCCGCGCGCAAGGACGCTGCTGAAAAGTAAATGTGAGGTTCCACGCAATCACTTTGGGCAACTGCGCGAAAATCGGACTCCTGGTGGAATAGGCCTGATTCTCACCTGAATGCCCGCAGTGAATTGCTATAGTAGATTCAGTATCTACTCAACAGACCGAAAGGGGTCGAAATGGGAGTAAAGGCTGAGGAAAAACTCGAAATTTCTCTCGACGAGCTGAAGACGTACCTTCATGCAAACCACTCGGTTTACATGGACGTCGACGGCGCTAGCTACTATCTGACTGACGTTAATGACCGCTATTGGCGCGTTCAGGACACTTCCAAGATGAACGAGAAGAACCATTACGTGGATTGCAGCGAGCTCGTGCCCACGCTCAGCGAGTTTTTGGATCTCCCCTTCGGCGAAGCCGGCAAATCCGTCAACCAGCTGTTCGAGGACGCAACGTTCTACGCATCCGTCAAGCCCGAATAGCTTAAAAACTGAATAACGCTCAGGAAACGCGCCCGATCGGGCGCGTTTCTTTTATTCCGCCTGTTTTCAGCCTCAGGCAAACCTGCTAACGTATCGAAGCAATTGCCCGATAACCGAGAAGCGAGATACACGATGAATTCGAATGCGAACAATTACGATGCGACCGTACGAGCCGAAAGCGCGCTCGACGAGGAAAGCTTCCTCGAGGCTTACAGTAAGACAGAGTATCCGAAACCGGCTGCGACAGCGGACATAGCCGTGTTCCGCCGTGCCGAAAACGGTTTTGAAGTGTTGCTGATTCGCCGCGGCAATCATCCGTTCAAGGGATGCTGGGCGCTTCCCGGCGGGTTCGTCGACCCCGGAGAGGACGTCATCGACGCAGCGGCGCGGGAGCTCGAGGAGGAAACCGGCATCGAGGGACTGAACCTCGAGCTGTTCGGAATCTACGGGGTGCCTGGGCGCGACCCGCGCGGCTGGACCGTTTCGGGCGGCTATTGCACGCTCCTCGACGACGCCGACGACAGCCGGGCGTCCGCCATGCGAGCCGGCGACGACGCGGACGATGCACGATGGTGCCCGATCGTCGTACGAAGAGACGCAACCGAAGGCGGGGGGCGCATGGTCGAACTCGAGATCGCCGGCTGTCCAGGCGCGACGCCGATCGTGCGCTTCGAGACCGTAGAGCAGCGTTTCGGCTCACCGCGAGCTCGCGTCGTCCACGGCGAAGGGTTCGCGTTCGATCATGCTCAACTTCTTGCAGATGCCTATATCATGGCATGTCTCGGTAACTAGCCGTACGGGCGAGAGCAAGCTGTATGGACGAGAGCAAGCTGTATGGACGAGGGTTAGTTGTATAGGCGCTCGTCGGCAAAGGTCTGAAGCAGGCTCCGATAACGCTCGTCGATGTCCTCGGGCATGCAGTTGTACACAAATATGCGAACATTCTGCTTGAACTTGACGTCTGCGTACACGTCGGCATCCCCCTCCTTCGACATCGCGAGCGCCACCCCTTGTGCGGCGTTCTCGGCATGTCCTATGTAAATGCCGGTGTAGTCAGTCAAATCCTTGTCGAAATCCCTCTTCCGGTACGTCGCGAACGCGAAACACCCGGGCAGGTCGCTGATTCGGCTTACCGGGCTTTCGGAGGACTTCTCCTTGACCTTCCAGTATTCCGAGACGGTCATCGTCGTCGTGGCATTCTCGAGCACGGACTGACGCGCGTCCCTGATAGCGTTCCTGAGCTCTTTCTCGCTGCGTGCCTCTGCAAGGTCCTTGACGATACCGTCCCGCGCGTCGCCGAGCTTCGCGAAAACGCCGGACACGGTGCCGGCCGCGTTGCCGGCGGCGTCTTTGGCGGCCCTGCCGGCCTTCCCCGCCCGTTCCGTCGCGATATGCACGCCGTCTTTAGCCTTCTGCGCAATAGCGTCGGTGTCAACCGTATCGAGAATGGGCTTGGCCTCTTTGAGCAATTCGTTGGCCGCCGTAACGACGACAGCCGCCGTTTCGATGAGGGCCGTCACGTCTTTGCCGTTCTTTGCCGCCAGCTTTGCCAGGTGGGCGATCGATGTTGTTTTGGACATTATGCTCCCATCAACGACTGCTTTAACTGCAGTAAGTATAGACCCTACCGTAAAGACGCTACAGGAACTCGACCTCGCCCGAATCCGTATGGTATATGGCCCCGCATACGGACAGCTTGCCGGCGCTCACGAGTTTTCCGATCGTGGAATCCTCAATGATGCCCCGCACTGCTGCATTCGTGTTGGCCACGCCGGCCTCGTATGGATCCGTCTCCCCGCCGATTGCGCTGGACAAGGCGGCCACAAGCGGCGCGAGCGCCGACACGGCGTCATGCGCGCAATCGTCGGCAGCCTCCATGGCAGCCTCGATGGCACCGCAGCGCGTATGCCCAAGTACCACAATCAGCGGAACATGAAGGTGGTCGGCCGCATACGCGCAGCTTGCAAGCTCCATGTCGCCCACGACGTTGCCGGCGACGCGAATGCAGAACAGCTCGCCAAGCCCTGCCATGAAAATATGCTCGGGAACGACGCGAGAGTCCGCGCACGAAACCACGCACGCAAACGGGGACTGGCCTTCCTCGAATAGCCTTTCGATGGTCGCCGTCGAAATGTCGCCGTCGTTTGCATCCGCTGCAAGATACGCCTTGTTCCCCTCGCGAAGGCGGGCCAACGCCAACTGCGCGGCGTCGTACTTCGTATTCGTCGAACAACGTTCCTCGGCTGCAGCTTCTTCAATTCCCGTAAAACCCATCGGTTCCCCCATATCCCGAAAGCGAATGACTCGACGCAACCACTATAGCAAACGCAACACCTCTCCAATCATCGGCCAAATGCGCTCAGGGGATTTTGTGCGAACCATCCAAGTGGGGATGACAAAGCAGCAAAAGCAAAGCTCAATGGTACTGTTTTGATACATTTAGAATTGTCATATTTCATTTTTACGGGTTCATCATTTGGACAGGTATAATAGATACGTGACGAACAATCGCTCAGCATCGGAGTAATTCCCCATGAAAATCGAAACCGTCCTTCTTTCGCTAATCAAAGTGCACCCTGACGTTACCGGTTACCAGCTCGCATCTATTATCAAGGAATCGACGGGCCACATATCGGGCATATACCTGAGCAAAATCTACCCCGCACTCAAACGAATGGCGAAAAATGGCTATCTGACATTTCGCACAGAGCCTGCACGCGGGCGGCTCGATCTGAAGTTCTATACGATAACCCCAGAGGGAGAAGCCGCGCTCGACGAGCTGCTTCGTAAGCCGTTCGAGTTCGGCCCGAGCCGAAATGCCTCGTTCGAGGATTTCATGATGAAGTTGGTTTGCATGGGCGCTACGGGAAACGAGGAAATCGTTGCGCATATCGACCGAGGAATCGCCTTCATCGAGGACGAACTCGCTGCCGATACGATGCGAACGAAAGATTCTCCGCTTTCTACGTTCATGACTGCGCTCGATACCGCCGAGAAGGAACGGCATTTGGCCCTATGGGCCAAGATTCAATCACAGTTGCGCGCTGAAAACGAGGAGCGCCTCAAATGGCTGCAAGCAATGCGTGCCTATTATGCAGACGAAGCTGATGTACAGCAATCGAAGTGACACAGCTCTGGGCCGTGTACGGGGGCGTGTACGGGACTGCATCCGAGGCTGCGTCCAGGGGCTGCGGCCGAACCGCAATCAGCCAGGGCAATCAGCCCTGCGTCCGGATTTGTGAAGCCGCTTCACATGTCGGAAATTCCTTCTTGACCCACGTTCCTGCTCTGCTATTATAAGTGACGCACTTTTCGGGGCATTAGCTCAGCTGGGAGAGCGCATGGCTGGCAGCCATGAGGTCAGGGGTTCGATCCCCCTATGCTCCACCACGGAATTTGCGCAGGTCAAACGTTAGTTTGGCCTGTTTTTTTATTGTCATAGTGCGGTTTGTCGGATAAAGGGA
>ODAI010651158.1_pt1 | contig 13834 bp, 10 predicted proteins | sample 1539321 | NCBI WGS metagenome assembly ODAI01 (sample SAMN02144231, study PRJEB22623) | gut metagenome | biome: sheep rumen | host: Ovis aries | place: New Zealand
CGCGGTCGAGCAGGACGAAGTCCGCGGCAAGCCCCGGCGCCAGCGCGCCGATCTCGCGGTCCAGACCGATCGCCTTTGCGGGCGCGAGCGTCGCGGCGGTGAAAGCTTTGATCCTGCACGGATCGCCGACGCTTGCGGGGATCAAGACCGGCAGCCTGTTCCGCTATCCGTATGAGACCGCGGAACAGATGCGCAGCGCGCTTCGGCGCTGGAATCTTCGCTTTGCGAAAAAGGGACTTCGGGTCATTCCGCTGTCGTACCGGGATCAAAAGGCGCTCTTGTATCTCTACCGTCCTGCGCGGCTTTCGAAGGACCTGCAGAACGACACCGCCGCCCGCATTCCGGCGGAGCGCGGCTACCGCACGGATTCGCCGGAGCGCTGTGTCTGCTGCCTGATGCGGCGGCTGAACGAAAGCGAAGCATTCCCGCACGAGATCGGACTGTTTCTCGGGTATCCCGCCGAGGACGTCTGCGGGTTTATGGAACACCGCGAGTGCGATCTGAAATGCGTCGGCTGCTGGAAGGTATACGGCGACGAGATCGCCGCGCAGAAAACGTTTGAACGGTACCGCAAATGCAGCGAGATCTACCGCCGCCGATGGAATAGCGGTACGCCGATCGAACGGCTGACGGTATCGCAATACACAAAAACGGAAACCAAAAACGGGAACGTATGAGCGGTGCGGGATCGCCGCGTCAGATATGCAGAAGGGCAACGGCGACGTCGTTGACGTTCGTGCCGGTCGGACCGGTGATGATCAGCCCGCCGGTCTTTTCAAGCGCATGATAGGCGTCGTTTTCACGGAGCACGCCGTCGACCGTAAGCCCGTATGCCGCAAGCTCGTTTGCCGTATCGCCGTCTGCATCCCCGCCGGCGGCGTCGGTCGGTCCGTCGGTCCCGTCGCTGCCGACCGAAAAAACGGCGGCGTTCGGCATACCGCTGATGCCGGCTGCCGCGGCAAGCGCCAGCTCCTGATTGCGTCCGCCGAGACCCGTTCCGATCACTTTCACAACCGTTTCGCCGCCCGCGATGAACGCAAGCGAGCGGTCGCCGTCCGCGTGCGTTTTCAGAACGGAGGCAAGAAAACTGCCGGCTTCCCTTGCCTGACAGCACAGCCGGTCGGTCAGCAGCACCGGCGTGTAGCCGAGCGCGGCGCAGGTTTTCGCCGCCGCGGCGCACAGTTCGCGCACGCTGCCGTTGATCGCAAGATGCACGTTGTCAAGCGTTTTCGGCGTCTCGACATCCAGAAGCGCCCGCGCAGCGCCGCTCATCCGAAGCCCGTACTTCGTCACGATGCGGTGCGCGTCCTCTGCGGTGGACGGATCGGCACACGCGGGACCGGATGCGATCATATCCGGCGGATCGCCGAGAACGTCCGAAAGGATGACCGCTTCTACCCTTGCGGGGGAGACGAACTGCGCAAAGCGTCCGCCCTTGACGGCGGACAGGCGCTTGCGGATCGTGTTGATCTCCGTGATGTCCGCGCCGCAGGCAAGAAGCTGCCGCGTGATGTCCTGCAATTCAAAAGCCGGGATCAGCGGCTTTTCAAACAGCGCGCTGCCGCCGCCGGACAGCAGAAACAGGACCGTGTCTTCCGCTTTGAGACCGGTGACGAGATCCAGCGCCGCCTGCGTGCCACGGAACGTATTTTCATCCGGCACGGGATGACCGGCTTCGAAACAGTCAAAATTTGCGATCGGTCCGAAAACATGCCCGTATTTGGTGACGACCACGCCCTTTTCGATGCGGCTGCCGAGCGCTTCGGACGCGGCGTTTGCCATCTGCCACGCCGCTTTTCCGGCGGCAACGAGCAGAACGCGTCCCGAAAACGTCATTTCGGCAAGCGCGCGCCGCACGGCGGCGCCCGGCAGAACGGCGGCGATCGCATCCGTTACGATCCGGTCGGCGTGGGAGCGAAGCAATCGGTTCATGCGATCCTCCTTTGAAACGCGCGCTGCCGAAACGGAGCGCACATGCTTTGATGCAATCGGAAAAAGAAAGAGGGGAGAGCGGTCCCGACCGGGAAAACGACCGCCTTCGGGACGGTATTCGTATACGGACGGACCGTTTGGGACAGTTTATCAAAGGGCGCAGTTCCTGTCAATCGCCGCGACCGGTGCGCCGCCGGTCCCGGATCCGAAAAACGTGCGGTCCGCTTCGCTTTGCGGATGCTGCGGATTTCGTTCCGTCAGCGATTCGGCAAACCGGGATCTGTTTGCATTAGCGAAGGGTCTTCAGATACTCCTTATGCTCGTCGGAAACACGGTAGCTTTCGATCGCTTTTTGGATCGCCTTTTTATGCGTCCAGGGATCAAGCCTGCGATTCTCTATGTAAATGACGCTCTCATCGTATTTCTTTGCCAGCGCAGTCGCAAAATACCATGCGATCATCATCCTGATATAATAGTCCGTTCCGGCAACATTTGCGACCCACTCCAGATACTCCGGCCTGAAATCCTCTCCGAGGAACTCATTCATCAGCATTCGGATGCCGAATCTGACGGTGTATACATGCGGCGAGCGGATCCACTTTCGGATCAGCGGAAGGAGCTTTTCATGATTCTTGGAGAATACGTTCGGACTGGATTGATCGCATACCGGCCAGCAGTCCACATACGGCAGAAAAGTTTCCGTTGCCCTGACGCATGCATCAAAATCGCGGATCATCGCGATCAGGAAAAAATGCACCAGGTTTTCTTCGTAGTATTTGTGCGGAAGATCCGCGAGGAACGCTTCCGCCTCGCTTGTCCCGTTGATCTCCTTTGCGATCTTTCGCATATCGGGCGTTTTCACACCCAATATCGTTTCTTTCGGGATATTGGGAACGAGTTTGCTTTGAAAATCCCTGAACTTCTCGCTGCCGCGTTCGGCAAGTCTTTCGGATACCGTCATTCTTTCCGTTCCTCCCTGAATAAACGTCGGCGGCCTGTATAATGGGTTCCTCAATGAAGCGGCGGCAGTGCGTGAATATCATAGTTGTCGTAATAAATATCGAAAGCCGTTTCGATATCTCCGAACAACTCGATGAGCGCTCCGGCCTGGAACATGGTCGAGAGCGACCCGGAAGGGGCCTTCCATGCGGCGTTGGAGATCACTTGAAGCTTTTCATTGCCCGGCGCATTTGCCCGGAGGATCGATTCCGCCCGGAACAGCAGTTCTCCGGTCGCGATGTGGTAATCGCTCGATACGATCGCAAGCTTCTTCACAGACGGATAGAGAGACGTCAGGATGTCATAGGTGAAAACGGCATTCTGAGCGGTCGTGAGGGAATGGTCTTCCACGATGACGCGGTTCTTCTCAACGCCCTGTCCGATCAGCCATTCGGCCATTTCGCCGGCCTCCGAAGCGGATTCGTTTTCGGAAGCCGTTCCGCCTCCCGTGCAGACGATGTATGCGTTCGGATACTTTTCCGCGCTTTTCAGAGCGACGGTAAGGCGCTCGATCAGTTCCTCCCTCATGGTTCCGTCGGGATTCAGCTGAAAGCCGAGCACGACGATGCAGAGTTCGTCCGTATCGGGGAGACCGTCCGGCAGGATGTCATAGTGAAGCGGCTGCCCGAGTTCGTCGGAGCGCCACAGATCCATGATCTCCTTCCACCGCGATCCCATGCCTGCATCCGCATCGGACAGATCCTTCAGGAGCTGATCGATCCTGTCGTTTGCCTGTGCACCGTACATGCCGTAATCCACCGCGATCTCCTCGACGATGTGCTCCAAAGCCTTTGGATCGTCAAAAGCTTTGCCGTCTTCTGTTCCGCACCCGATCGAAATAACAGCGCAGAATGCCAAAATGCACGCAATGATCCGTCTCATGCTTTCCTCCGTTTGCTCTTCGGGAATGATTCCCGTTTTCGGAATGACCGGTCAGCCCGGCACAGTCCGCCGCTGCGGATCCGGGTCCGTTCGGACTTCTATACCAATATACCACAGTCTCTTCGAAACCGCCATACGATGCGCCGATTTTGATGCAAAAAGAATCGGGCCGCAACCGGTACGGCACATCGCCAAAGTAACGAATCTCACATGAACACCGGGAGGGAAGGCGCCGCATGATCGACGGCGAAGCGCTCGCAGCCCTTTTGAAATCCCTGCAGCTTCAGCGAAGCGTTTGCCTCCATGCGCCGGGTGTTGTGTGATACTCTTTCCGGAAAGCTTTGACAAAATAATTGTTGTCGGGGTATCCGACGTAAGTGCTGATCTCGGAAACGGTCAGATCGGTTTCGGCAAGGAGATGTGCCGCCTGTTCACAGCGTAAGCTTCGGATATAGCCGGAAACGGTTTTGCCGACCTCCTCCTTGAACAGACGCGACAGATATGACGGCACGAACCCCGCGACCGCGGCGACCTCCGAAAGGCGGACGCTCTGGCTGTAGTTTTGCCGAAGATAGCTGACGGCTTTGCGAATCGGCGCTGAATACGCACCTTCCTCTGCGCGATGCCGGCGAACGGCTTCTGTCAGTTCCGAGATCATGTTGTACAGATTGCGGACGAGCTTTTCTTCGCTCTGCGTGCCTGCACTGACCTGTACCGCGTGCTGCGTGATCTCATGGATCTCGGTGAGCGGTGCGCCGCCGCGTTCCGCTGCCTTTCGGCTTAATGCGCGTACCATTGCCGTGCTGATCTCCGGTACATAGTACACCGAATTCAGATAGCGGCGTTCATTCATTTCCGAAATGCCCATGCTGTCAAACGCCTTCAGAACGTGCTCGGTGTCGCCTTCTTCGATCATGCGAAGAAACCGGTTTTCGAGCGTATAGCGCTTTTGTATGCTCTGATAATCGAACCGCGTCCGATAGCGCGACGGGTCGGTCGCGCTTTTCGGTTCGGGCGAAACCCGATGCCGGAACGCAAATTCTTCCGCTTTCGGCTGCAGCACGCGGATGAGCGCGCGTACCGTGTGAACGATCGCCTGCTCCGACGAGAGCGGGAACGCGCTGTAATACAGCTGCAGCGACGGGATGTAAGACGCGGGAAGCCGGGAGGAGATCAGAACAGATCGGATGCGTGCTTCGTCGAACGCCTGCGTCACGAACGGTCCGAGCAGATAGATAAACCCGTCCAGACGGAACAGAATGATCCGGATGCCGATCGCGTCCATCAACCCCCACAGCATTTCCGACGGCAGTTCGCGCACGGTCTTGCACAGCATATCCCTTGCATAGCATGCCTGCAGCACCGGGTGATAACAGTATTTTTCGGAAAAAACCCGCGGCGGGTCTTCCGTTTCCGGAAAGGAAGAAACACCGATGGAATGCAGACTTTTCAGCAATTCAACAAACAGCGGACGATCCATTGCGTCACCTCCGTATGAATATACAGAATCATAGCAGATTTTTGCAATGAAGTCAAATAAAAACGATAAATCATAAATCAGTTCTAACAGACGCCGCGCGCGGTTCGATATAATGGAAGCGACACTTACGGGGGGATCCCGTAAGGATCGAATGATCAAATTCAGGAGGGGTATCCATGTCCGAACAAGTTACTTACCGGAGAGCCAAAACGTGGCATATCGCGCTGAGCCAGATGACCGGCATCATGCAGATGGCGTTTTATGTACTGATCGGGTACGCCGCATACATCGGCAATCTCGGCTTCGCCATTACGACCGCGCTCGTCGGCGTACTGATCACGCTTTCGCGCGTGTTTGACAGCATCACCGACCCGATCATCGCGCTGGCAATCGAGAAATTCCATTCCAAACACGGAAAGATGCGCTTCTTCCTGATCATCGGATGGGCGCTGATGGCGCTTGCGACGACGCTGATGTGCAATATTCTCGGCGGAAGGTTCGCGTTCGGACCGAACGAAGCGGTGTCGAACCCGATCGGCGTTCTGCTGTTCTCGCTTTGCTTCATCGTATTCTATATCGGGTATACCTTTACGAGCTGCACCGCGAACATGACCGGCAACATCCTGACCAACGATCCGAAACAGCGTCCGACGCTGGGCGTGTGGGGCACGGTGTATTCCTACCTCTCGCCGATGATCGTCGCCGCGGTCATCACCACGGTCTTTCTGCCGAAGTACGGCATTCCGTTCACGCTCGAAAACGGCGCGACCGACTACAGCTGGACGGTTGACGTATTCAAATGGGGCAACCTGGTCGTGCTCGGCGTGTCTTTCCTCGCGCTCATCTTTACCTGCATCGGTCTGACGCCGTACGACAAGCCCGAAAACTTCATCGGTCTCAAGAAGAACAGCACCCCGACCATGAAGGAGATGCTTGCGCTTCTGAAAGAGAACAAGGAGCTCGGCAGATACATCGTCGCGGCGAGTTCCGACAAGCTTGCGCAGACGGTCGGCAGTCAGACGGTCATTGCAACGCTTTTGTACAGCGTGCTGCTGGGCAGCATGGTCGGCTCCTACATTGTATCCCTGATCGCCATGCTTCCGTCGATCATCTTCGCCATTCTCGGCGCCAAGATGGCGGGCAGAGAGGGCAACAAAAAAGTCATGGTCAAATGGACCTGGATCTGCATCTTCTGGAATATCGCGTTCGCGCTGTTCCTGATGTTTGTTCCCGCCAAGAGCGCATCCCACTTCGGCGTCGCGCTGATCCTGTTCTTCCTGCTGATGCTCGGCAACAACGCGGTCAAGATGGTCGTATCCACCGCAACGAACGCGATGCGTATGGACATCGTGGACTACGAACTGTATCGTTCCGGCAATTATCTGCCTGCAACGGTCAGCGCGGTCTATTCGTTCGTGGATAAGATGGTCAGCGCGCTTGCGCCGATGCTCGCGACGTTCCTGATCGGCTTTGTCGGATACACCGGCTCGAAGATTCCGATGGCGTCGGACGAGCTGACGCTCGCGATCCGTATCATCACGGTCGCGCTGTTCTGCGGACTGCCGATCATCGGCTGGGTATGCACGCTGTTTGCCATGAAGAAGTTCTCTCTGACCAAGGAAAAGATGGAAGAGATCCAGGGCGAGATCGCCGCAAAGAAGGCGGAAGAGACCGAGAAAGAGAACTGAAGGAGAGGTTGCATGCGCAGAATTACAACGCTGTCGGAGGGCTGGCGGTTTCTGAAACATGATATGCCGGTCGAAGCGGCAATGCAATATGCCGATCAGGGGGAAGCGGTGACGCTTCCCCATACATGGAATGCGCTGGACGGGCAGGACGGCGGCAACGACTATCACAGAGGGCGCTGCTGGTACGTGCGCGTTCTTTCCGACGCGGAATGCAAAGGAGAGCGCCTCTTTTTGGAAATCAACGGGGCGAACCATACCGCCGACGTATATCTGAACGGCGAAGCGCTTTCTCATCACGAGGGCGGTTATTCGACGTTCCGCACCGAACTGTCCGGTCATCTTTCGGAACGGAACGTGCTTGCGATCGCGGTGGACAATTCCGAATCCGATCGCGTGTATCCGCAGAAGGCGGATTTCACGTTTTACGGCGGACTGTACCGCGAGGTTCGTCTGATCTCCGTGCCGGAAAAGCATTTCGAGCTTTTGAAGGACGGAACGCCGGGCATCAAGGTAACGCCCGTTGTCGACCTCAACACGAAAACCGCGACCGTCACGGTCGAGACATGGCATAATGCCGACGCGGTGAATATCACCGTAAACGGGCAAACGCAGCGTGTGCGGAATACGGCGGTATTCACCGTCGAACACGCGCATCTTTGGAACGGTCTTGACGATCCGTATCTGTATACCGCTTCGGCTTCGCTCGATTCCGGCGACGCGGTTTCTGTTCGTTTCGGCTGCCGTGTGTTCGGATACGACGCGCAAAAGGGGTTTCTGCTGAACGGACGCGTCTATCCGCTGCGCGGCGTTTCGCGGCATCAGGACCGGAAGGGCAAAGGAAACGCGCTTTCGATCGAGGATCACAAAAGGGATATGGCGATCATCCGTGAGCTCGGCGCAAACACGCTGCGGCTTGCGCACTATCAGCATGCGCGGGAGTTCTATGACCTTTGCGATGAAAACGGCATCGTGGTGTGGGCGGAGATCCCGTATATCACCATGCACATGCCGAAGGGACGCGAAAACACGCTCACGGCGATGCGCGAGCTGATCACGCAGTGTTATAATCACCCGTGCATCGCGGTATGGGGACTGTCGAACGAGATCACTGCGGCAAGTGCGGTCGATGCGGATCTTCTGGAAAACCACAGGCTTCTGAACGGGCTGTGCCGCGCCATGGACCAGACGCGCAAAACCGTAACGGCAAACGTCTTTATGCTGGAGACGAACAGCCCGATCCTCGAAATCCCCGACATCAACAGCTACAATCTGTATTTCGGCTGGTATCTCGGCGACCTTTCGCAGAACGACGCGTTTTTCGACGAGTATCACGAAACATATCCCGACCGCGTGATCGGACTGTCCGAATACGGTGCGGACGCAAACGTGCGGTTTCATTCTTCCCATCCCGAAAAAGGTGACTACACCGAGGAATATCAGGCGCTCTACCACGAGCATATGCTTGCAATGATCGAAGCACGTCCGTATCTCTGGGCGACGCACGTGTGGAACCTGTTCGACTTCGGCGCGGACGGCAGGGACGAGGGCGGCAAGCACGGCGAAAACCAGAAGGGACTTGTGACCTTCGACCGGCAGACAAAAAAGGACGCGTTTTATCTGTATAAGGCGGCGTGGAACAAAACGGAACCGTTTGTGCATCTGTGCGGCAAACGGTATGAAAACCGCTGTGAGGATGAAACCGAGATCAAGGTGTACTCGAACTGCGATACCGTGCGGCTTTATGTGGACGGAACCCTTGCGGCAGAGCAGCACGGCAGAACCGTATTTCGCTTCACGCTTTCGCTGACCGGCGAGCATCAGATCCGCGCGGAGGCGGACGGCTGCTTTGACGCCATGACGGTTCGACGCGTCGATACGCCGGACGAATCGTACGTGTTCAACAAGGCGGCGGCGTCGGTTGCAAACTGGTTTGATGCGGACGAAAACGATCCTGCGTACTTCTCGATCGGCGACACGCTCGGCGAGATCCGAAAGAATCCGCAGGCACGCGCGCTCGTCGACGCGATGATGGAACAGGGCGCAGCGGCGCGCGGTGACGTTGCGAAAACCGTCAAGGACAATCCCGCACTGCAGCGCATGATGGAACGCATGACGATGATGAGCCTGTTAAAGCAGGGCGGCGCGGACGAAGAAAGCATCAAGCAACTGAACCGTATCTTACAGGGGATCAAAAAATGAAGACTTACGTACAGCAGATCATGCTCGGCACGGTGACGGGGAGCGAAAAAGCAGCGCGTGAAACGCTTGCGCGGATCAAAGCCGCGGGATATGACGGGCTGGAGCTCAATTCCTTTATGATCCATCCGACGCCGTTTCTGGTTCGCATGCTCACCAAAGCTGCGGGCATGCCCGCAGGGAAGGGCGGAAAGCTCGACTGGGAGGCGCTTCTCAGGGACGAGGAATTGTCCGTTGTCAGCCTGCATACCGATCTCGGCAGCATCGAGCGCGACGCGGCGGCTGCTGCGGCGGATGCGAAGCGGTTCGGAACCGACACGGTTGTGATCACGGGCATGTACCGCTTTGACTATGGCAGCGAAAGCGGCGTCAAAGCGCTCGCAAAACGGCTGAACAAGGCGGGGGAGCAGCTGAACGCGCACGGCATTTCGCTGCTGTATCACAATCACAACGTCGAACTGCTTTTGACGGACGGAAACCGGCGCGCCTATGAGATCCTCATCGACGAAACGGATCCGTCGCTTGTGAACTTTGAATTTGACAGCTACTGGTTCACCGACGGCGGCGCGGACGCAAAGGCGTGGATGCGCCGGCTCGGACCGCGCATGAAGCTGTGGCACGTCACCGACCGCGGCAGCCGTCAGAGCGGACCGGCGATGACGCCGATCTTAACGTGCGACAGCATGGAACTCGGAACCGGAAACATGGATCTTTCCGAACTGTGGCGCGCCGCCGAAGAAAACGGCGTGCACTCGGTGATCCTGGAAAGCCATAAAAACTGGATCGGCAAGGATCCCGTGAAGAGCCTCGAAACGAGCGCAAAGTGGCTGAAAGGAAGACGGTAAAGGTATGCGGAACACAAGCGGTCTGCCGAAGGTATGGCAGGCAAAATGGATCGACCCGGAACCGAAGCACGATAAAAAACAGCGTCAGAGCGCGAGCGTGCTCCGGCGCGTCTTTCCCATGCCCGCATGCACGGAAGCGAAACTGTTTGTGACCTGTCACGGATTGTACGAAGCCGTGCTGAACGGGGCGCGCGTCGGCGATTTCGTGCTTGCGCCGGGAGCGGACGACTATCGTAAGCGTCTGCAGGTACAGGCATATGACGTCACACCGCTTTTGCACGAGGGCGAAAACGAATTGCGCGTGACGCTCGGCGACGGATGGTATCGCGGAAACAACGGCATCGACGGCGTGCATCATCTGTTCGGTTCCGACCTTGCGCTGCTTTTGCAGCTGGAAGCGGACGGCAAACCGGTGATCGTCAGCGACAAAACATGGGAGGCGTCGCAAAGCGGACCGATCCGCGAGAACGACATGGAGCTCGGCGAGCGCTATGACGCGCGCATGGAAACCGTTTCGGACTGGCACGGCGTAACGGAACGAAATTACGGCTATGCAAACCTCGTTCCGACCGAAACCGTTGCGATCCGGGAACAGGAGCGCTTTGCCGGTACGCTGATGCAAACGCCGAACGGCGAGGCGGTCATCGACTTCGGGCAGAACCTTGCGGGTTACTCGGAACTGCGCTTTACGGCAAAGGCGGGACAGAAGCTGACGCTTTGGCACGGAGAAACGCTGGATGAAAACGGCAACTTCACGCAGTCCAATTTCGACCCCGGCGCGCGCAACAAAAACGGCGGCATCCCGCAGAAAATCGAGTACATCGCAAAAGACGGTCTGAACGTATACAAACCGCATTTCTGCATCTTCGGGTTCCGTTATGCAAAGGTCGAGACGGATATTGACCTGTCGCAAGCGTCGTTCACTTCGATCGCCGTGTATTCCGAAATGCCGCAGACCGGGTTTTTCGAATGCGGAAACGCGGATGTAAACCGATTGTTTTTGAACAGCCTCTGGTCGATGCGGTCGAACTTCTGCGACATCCCGACCGACTGTCCCACGCGCGAACGCGCGGGCTGGACCGGCGACGCGGCCGTCTTTTCACCGACGGCGCTGTATCTTGCGGACTGCTGTCCGGTGTTCGAAAAGTGGCTTGCGGAGTGTCGCCTTGCGCAGAGCAAAAACGGCAGGATCGCAAACATCGCGCCGAAAAACAGCGCGGGCGGGTTCATCGGAAATCTGATTCAGGGATCTGCCGGGTGGGGCGACGCGTGCGTGATCGTGCCGTGGACGCTCTATGCGGTCACACAGCGCACGGAGATCCTTGCGGAAAATTACGGCATGATGACCCGCTGGATGGCGTTTTGCGAGCGCCGCGCCAAAAAGACACGCCGCAAAAACAGAGACAATCCGTATCGCGACGCGCTTGTGGATACGGGGTTTCACTTCGGCGAATGGCTGGAACCGGATGTTCCGCCCATGACCGCCATGCGCAACAATCTGAAAACCGGTGCGCCTGAGGTAGCGACGGCGTATTATTACCGGTCGGCGTCGCTGCTTTCGAAGATCGCGGAGGTACTGCATAAACCGGACGACGCCGCAAAGTATGCGAAGATCGCGGAGAACGCGAAGAACGCGTACCGTTTTGCGCAATTGAAAAACGGCGCGATCGTGTCGGAGCGTCAATGCGAATACGTGCGTCCGATCGCTTTCGGGCTATTGGACGGCGAGGAAGCGGACCGCGCGGCGGACGCGCTCGACGAACTGGTGAAAAAGAACGGATATCATCTGAACACGGGATTTCTGTCCACGCCGGATCTGTGCGCGGTGCTTGCGGATCACGGGCATGCCGACACCGCATACCGCCTGCTGCTGCAGGATACCTGCCCTTCGTGGCTTTACGCGGTGAAAAAGGGCGCGACCACGATCTGGGAAACATGGGACGGCGTTCGCGAAGACGGCACGGTGCACGATTCGATGAACCACTATTCTTACGGCGCGATATCGGGCTGGCTGTTTTCCGGCGTTTGCGGGATCCGCTTAACCTGCGGCACGCTGCGCATCGCGCCGAAACCGGACGCTTCGCTCGGGTTTGCGCGCGCGAAATGGCTTTCGCCGGTCGGCTGCATCGAAAGCGCGTGGCGGTTTGAAAACGACCGCATACGGTTTGATCTTACGGTACCGATTCCGGCGACCGTCGATTTGCCGGACGGTTCGGTGCATGATGTCGGACCGGGAACATACACATTTGAAACGGAGGGAAAACACGCATGAAACTACCGCAGGATTTTTTGCTCGGCGCAGCGACCGCCGCGCATCAGGTGGAAGGAAACAATACGAACAGTGACGACTGGGCGATGGAACAGATGCCGCATTCGAGCTTTACGGAGCCGAGCGGGATCGCCTGCGATCATTATCATCGTTACGAGGAAGACATCCGGCTCCTTTTCGAGGCGGGTCTCAACGCGTATCGCTTCTCGATCGAATGGGCGCGCATCGAGCCGGAGGAGGGGCGATTCGACGAAACGGAAGTCGAGCATTACCGCAGCGTGATCCGCTGCTGCCGCAAATACGGCGTCGAGCCGATCGTAACGCTGATGCATTTCACCTCGCCCGTTTGGCTGATCAAAAAGGGCGGTTGGGAAGCGGAATCCACCGTTGCGGATTTCCGCCGCTATGCCGCGTATGTGACCGAACGGCTCGGGAACGAGCTCAACTATATCTGCACGATCAACGAAGCGAACATGGGACTTCAGCTCGCGGCGATCTCCAGACGCTTTATGCTCATGGCGGAACAGGCGAAAAAAACGGCGGCTTCCGGCGCAAAGAATGCGGAGGGAACCGTTCAGGTCGGCATGAACTTTGAAAAAATGATGGAGAACATGAAGTATGCCGCGATGGAAAACGCAGCGGTTTTCGGCACGCCGCAGCCGCAGACGTTCGTCAGCTCGCGCACGCCGGAGGGCGATCTTCTTGTGATGCGCGCGCACCGCGCGGCGGCGGAGGCGATCAAGGCGATCCGACCGGAAATCAAGGTCGGCATCACGCTGTCGCTGCATGACATTCAGGCGCAGGCGGGCGGCGAAGCGTTTGCGAAAGCCGCGTGGGACGAGGAGTTCCGGCATTATCTTCCGTACCTTTTGGACGACGATTTTCTCGGCGTGCAGAACTATACGCGCATGCTGTACGGCGCTGCGGGACAGATGCCCGCGCCGAAGGGAGCGGAGCTTACGCAGATGGAATACGAGTTCTATCCGGAAGCGCTCGAGCATGTCATTCGGAACGTGCATGAAGCATTCCCCGGCGATCTGATCGTGACCGAAAACGGAATCGCCGTGACCGACGATGCGCGCCGCGTCGCATTCATCGAACGCGCGCTGGCGGGCGTGAAAAACTGTCTCGACGACGGGATCCCCGTAAAGGGCTATATGCACTGGAGCCTGATGGACAATTTTGAATGGCAGAAGGGGTTTTCGATGACGTTCGGGCTGATCGCCGTCGATCGCAAAACCATGCAGAGAACGCCGAAGCCGAGCCTCGCGTTCCTCGGCTCGTTCCGAAAAGAATGATCGAAACACAAACCGCCGCCTGCATGATGCGCCGCAGGCGGCGGTTTTTATCCCTTGATTGTTTCGTCCGCTTTGCCGTAATATTCCTTCAAATCTCATGCCTGCTTTCTGCATAACACGGCCGGAGTTAGGATTATTCACATCATGCCCGGCATATATACAGTTTGCACCAACCTGATCAAATAAAAAACCGATTATTTTCAAAGCGGCTTCTGCGGTATATCCATTTCCCCGGTATTTTCTTC
>ODAI010226078.1_pt1 | contig 13832 bp, 7 predicted proteins | sample 1539321 | NCBI WGS metagenome assembly ODAI01 (sample SAMN02144231, study PRJEB22623) | gut metagenome | biome: sheep rumen | host: Ovis aries | place: New Zealand
AACTGACTGTTATTGCAACCAAAAGGAAATATAAGTGAATGGATTTTTGATTTTTCTTCTTTACCTTTTTTAGGATTTAAGTATCTTGCTAAAACTGAATATTCATTTACAAACTTAGACTTTTCAAGATTTTTTACTAGGAGATTCTGGCCTTCATCATTTTTAATGTCACTAAACTGAGCCATCTGCAGCAGGTAGTCAAATACTGTAGCAGACTGCTTATCTTTAAGACAGTTTTTAATTATTTGAAGATCAGCACTTCTGCAAGGATATGTTTTTCCATCCTTGTATGTGATGTAATAAACATCTTTACGAGAATCATATTGAAGTTTTTCTATATCACCCGTTTTGTTTCGTCTGCCGTATTTATCGGTGACGAAGATGATATCGTGTAGGTCTGATGAATAATTCATTGATATTTAAAATGTCCTTATTTGAACTAATTACACCCCATAGTTTAGATTCTTTTACTCCTCTATAGATTTTATATATTTATCATCACGTTTTCTAAATGCTGGCATAGCCCCTTCTAGTACATCAACAATATGTTTATTTATATCTGGATTTTCTATACTTCCAGATTCAACAGTGAATTCACAATTGTTTTGTTTATCAATATTTACATAAATAATTTGTTCCGCATCTGCAACTACAGCCAAATTTGGATTATGTGTTACCATAATTATCTGTCGCTGTTTCTTTGCATTCTTGATAAAGCGAACCAATATTTTAGCCACACTATTATTATCTAGATTGTCTTCTGGTTGATCTAATATTAATGGTTTATTATCCATATCGAGCAATAGATAGAATATTAAAAGAAGAGCACCCTTTTCACCAGGCGAAAGCAATGATAAAGGTTTATCACCTAGTTTTAATTGATAATTATAATCTATATAGTTTAATGAGAACAAATAATCATAAAAAGCCTGCATATCAGTTATTTGTTCATCTATAAATCGTTGTTCATCATCTCTACTGCAATCATGCTTTAATTTATAAATAATTTCATCACATAAGGTTATCATTTCATCTTCAGTTTGGATGGAATGATTTTTAATTATTTTCCTTAATACAGATTCACCTTCAAGTCTACCTTTAAAAGAACCTTTTATGTTTTGTCTTATGTAATGCAATATATTACTAATAAAATCATCCTTCATCGATAAAGAAGAATCTATGTTTATTTCATATTCTTCCAACAATATTTTGGACTTTAAGATTTTTTCATCTATTCTAGTCTTTATAACTCTATAAATTTCTTCTACATTTTGTTTATTTTTATATATATGACGGACAATATTTCTGCGAATTTCATATTTTTCTTCTAAGTCAGAAGATAAAGAGTTTTCAATATATTTTTTTTCTTTTTTATACCATGCTAAAGATTGAGGAGTATCTTCGTCTCCTATAATAGTTTTCTTTATATTTTCATATTCTTCTTTTTCTTTTAAGTACTTTTGATAAGACTTTTGAGGGCCTTCTAATTTTTCTTCATTAATTTCGATATCCTTGTTGATTTTGTTAATTTGGTTTATCAAATTTTTTTCGTCTAAACTATCTGGTTCTAGAATATTATTTATAAGAGAATATTCATTTTCTTTTTTTATACGTAAATCTTCTAGTTGTTTTTTTGAAACTTCAAATCTAATTATTTCATCAATGTTTAATCCTACTTTCGATATATAATCTCTATTGTCTTCTTTGAATTCAGAAACAAATTCAGATAAATTATCTAATCTTATTAAAAAGTTTTTTATTTCCTCAATTTCAAGTGCAAGAGTATTTTGTGAAAACTTCTTTTCATCAATATCTTTAAGGATTTCTTTTTGTTTTAACTGCAATTTTGTAAGTTCTTCAAGATATTGTTTAGCTTCGTTTGTATTATTATCAGGTACTTTTACTTCTTTTGGGATATTTAATGCCGTTAATTCTTCTTCTTTTTGTTTTATAGCAGATTCAATTTTTGCTAAATACGATTTATTTTCTTTTATTTCTAAATCAATAATCTCCCTATTAATTTGAGCTAGTTTTCCTTTTAGAATTTCAATATGTTCATTAGTTATTTCAGTTTTCTTAGATATTAACTCTGGAAATGTTGCTGCTCCCAATTTTTCTGCATCACTAATGTATTGAAATACGACATTTTCAATTTCTTTATTTAAATTTTCTTCTTTTTGTAAGTCATTACAAATATTTTCAAAATATCCTTGAGGAAGGTATTTTACTAAAGGCTGATTTTCCGGAGTATCAGTTTCATTAAGATTTTTAGAAAAAGGAGTACCGCTTTCAAATGTTACAGTTGCTTCAAAATTCTGCGCGAGTTTTCCATCTCTGAATTTATCTTCACGCAAAAATGAAAAATATTGTTGTTCATGACAATCGCAGCAATTTGCAATTATATCGGCTATTGCACTCTTACCATTACCTTTATTTCCGATAATAGCAACAAGTTCTTTATTCAATTCAATTTCATTGTCAAACCATTTTCCATAATTATTCGAATATCCTATTACAGGCTTTATTGATAATTTGTTAATATATTTTGTCTTGTTAGCTTGAATATTTGAAAATAGAGGCGGTTCGTTTCCTACAAAAATTCTTTCCTCAGGTTCTTGTAAAATTTGCTTTAAGCCTTCAAATGTTGTGTCTGCTTTAATCCATAACCATAGATCTCTATGGTCTTTTGCATATTTTCCTGGCTCATGATTATCAGAGCAAATTATTAAAGGCTTTCTTAATCTAATATCTGGAAAAACATATTTTTCATATCCTTCTATATCCTCTATCTTTCCTACTTCAAATATATCAATTATATTTGCATATTCTTCTTTTACAGCTTGCTTAAATTTTGTATCATTTTTTATTCTATCGTCTACACCTTTATCTTTACTTCCTGCATGTAACGACATTAACGCATTATGTTCTTTTGCAAATTTTTTTATATCTTCGAAATCCCAATAAATAGTTTCATTGTTCCCGTCATTTTTTGCCTTGCTTCTGCGAAAAACATTGAAATCTTCTTCGAGATTTTTTAAATCTGATTCTAAAGGGAAAATTAAAATTATATGTATATTACAAGACCCTTTATCTGTTCTAAGTTCAACACCAGGAAAAAAAACAACATCAGATGCTATAGTCCGTAAATGCTCAATTCGTGATTTATCAATCAGAAAATGATCTGTAATTGCAACAGCTGCAACATTATTTTCTTTGAGTTGTTTGCAGAGTAGTTCATCTGCATCATCACCTTTATAAGCATCATAAGAACTTGCTGTATGGATATGTAAATCCCATTTTCTCCATTCTGAACCACATGTATTTTTATTATTCATTTTTAAGCTCCTTTTTCTTGATTTATTTAAAAAAATTACCCTTCCATATTCCCTTGAATAAACTCATCTCGTTCTTCAGCAGAAGGCTTCATATATTTTCTCATATCGTTTCGAGTAGCTCCCTTACTTAGTTCTAAGTATTTTCTATAGGAAGAACAGCTAAAACGTACGTCACAGTTTCTGCATACATGAACAGCGAAAACACTTTTCATTCCGGCAGGCTTATTCAAAAGAATATCAACATCAGGCGGACAAAATTCGGATTTTTCTATTTTTTCCACAACTTCGCCAAAATTGTTAATCATTTCTTCAACTTCTTCTTCCTTGTAGCCTATTGGAATAATTGGCTGCCATGCTTCCAGTTCTTGTTCAATCAATTCAGGTTTTCTTTTACGAATTGCAGCTTCAAGTCTTTCTGGAAGAGGTGTCGAAATAACAGCTGTATTATCAAGTTCATTTCCCTGCAGTTTCTTCCAGATATAAGAATAGATATACAATTGTTCTTTGTACTGCGTGATGTTTGCTTTAATGCGGTCAATATCATGAGTCTTCAAATCATAAAGCCATGTTCCGTCTTTTTCTTGAACAATATCAACAATACCTTCAATGGTGTATGGAATCTTATCATTGGGAGTTTCTCTTTCGGGTAAAGAAAGCTTTACTTCTGAACGAGTAATTTTCTCTATCAACTTACGATTCTTTTTCCAGTAGTACAAAACCTGCTGAAAGGCCTTTTCTTTCATGTACCCGTCAATTGCGTGTCCAGAACTTTCTTTTAAGTACTGGAAGTTCGATTCAAAAAAATCGCGAAGTTTTAATTCAATTTCTGCGTCTGACATTTCACTCATTACCTCAAACCTCCGACAATAAAGTTCTGCAAGTCTTCAACTGTCTCATGTACAAGAGAACCAAAGAACATTGTTTGGCTTCTTGATGGTACAAAACCATACTTTTTGAAAACCATATAATTTCTAGGGCAATTCTTGTATGGAAGATAGTCAGCCGTATAAGTATAGACATGTGTCATTTCTTCACTTGTATCATTACTAGTTGGTAAAGATTCAAAATCAAAAGAAGCAATGTTTTCAAACTTTTGAGATGCAATCAAATCTTTCATTGGGCCAAAAGTAGAATAACCAGCACCTGTCATTTGAGTTAGAATACATAATTTTTTTGCGCGACTGACAGCAACATAAAACAATCGCATTGTATCGTACATATCCATTTTATCCAGAGGCTCTGCAATTCCTGGAGGATTACCCTGTTCTTTGAGCATTTTTCGTACAAGCACATCCATCGGTCGAGCATTTTTACCTTTATGCTGGATCGAACCTAACACAACGACAGGGAATTCCAGACCTTTTGATTGGTGTACTGTAAGGAATGGAACACAACCTTTTGGAAATGGGTCTTCTGAATCTTCTACTTCAGTTTCACCAAGTCTAAACAATGCATATAAGAATGAATTAAAGAAATCTCGCGGAAGGTCATTTTCTTGGAAGCTTCTTCCAGACAAGATTGGCAGATGTATTTCCATATATTTTGAAATGTACTGTGTAATCATACCGAAGTTGTACATTGCAGAATCTTCTTCACCTTTTTCTGCAAGTAAATATTTTTCTTCGTAATAATGGAATGTATTCAACTGATAGAACAAGTCCAATAAAGTCCAGTCCAAAGCTGTTATACGGTTTAATACATACTGTAATGATACATTTTCTCCACGGTCGTTTTTATTTCGAATATAATTATTCAAACCAGTACTATTAAGAGCCTTTTTGATTTCATTATCCAGTTTTGGAATACCTGCCAGAACCTTAGTATTTTGTTCAAAAGCATTGGATTTTAAGTCCCAATTTTTCTCCTTGCAGTAGTCTGCAAGTATTTTATAGTTGCGCTTAACAAACTCTATATCTGTCCACTTTTCAATAATAAACTCATCTAGTAAACTGTCTTCAGAAATAATATCGTCTGCCTTTGCAAGTGCTTTATCAAGCCAATCATTAAATTCTTGTGAATTACTTGAAGAACCTGAAACCTTTAGTATCTTTGCAAACAGTCCGAAAGTAACTAAAAATTCTTTTGTATAGAGAATATTTTTAGCACGAGGTGCATAAAATGGAATACCAGCTTTCTCAAAAGCATCCGCAAATGCTTTTACACCGGCACTCATTCCATCATAGTTGCCCCTTAAGGTAGGGAACAAGAACGCACATTGATTGTAATCTGTGATTTTTCCAGATTCTTTTAGCCTCTTTACCATATCAACTATGGTTGTCGTAATATCACTTTTTTTTCCGCTTTCAAGCAGAACTGAAGTTTTTTCATCTGTGCTAAAAGCTTCAATGTCTTTATCAACAAAGCGGAAATATTTTCCTGGATGTTCATCATCAGACCAATCGCACTTTATCATAAATTCTGTATAAGTCTTTACAATCTGTTTTCTTGAGCGGTAATTAATACTAAGATCTATTCGTGTTGGAGTTTCATTTAGGTTTTTCTTACAAATGTCCTGGAAATCAATAAAGTTTTCAACAGTAGCACCACGGAAACGATAGAGAGCCTGGTCATCATCACCGACAACACAAATATTTTTATTGCCTTCTGAAAGTTTTAGATAAATCTTCTGCTGAATGGTGTTTGTATCCTGATATTCATCAACTATTACATGCTGAAAAACTTGTCCACTGAGTAAATCTTGCGAAATATATTCCAGAGCTTTTTGCTGAAGATTTGCAAAATCAACTCTGTCTGCGTGTTCGCCTTTCAAAAGTTCTCGATATTTTATGGTCATCTTAAAGAGTGCCTTTTCAGCATCATCTGCCGTTTCACTTTTCAAAAGCTCGTCAGGAAAGTCTTCTTCGCACATTCGATTGAAGAAGCTGATACAGTTTTTTATAGCATTCGTTTTTGAATGCTTTCCCATGTTCTGCTCAAACCACGTATTCAAGAATCCATAATCGTCTGTTTTTGCTTCAAGCCCAGCACTTGCAAGTATCTCTTTCCAATTTCGATTCACAAAGAAGTACTGGTCCAAATCATCCATAATAACAGGACGTCTGTTTCTTTCTCTGCTCGAATTAAAACGTCTATCTGTTAGAAGTTTTTGACAAAGAGAATGAAGCGTACCAACATACATTTCAGCAATGTCGTATGGTTTGCCAGTATATTTTGATGCAATACTCAAAAGCCCCTGCAAGCCTTGTTTTAATTGTAATGCAGCTTTTTCTGTAAATGTTGCAAGAAAGATTTCATCAGGTCTTACATCATGAAAAACAATGAGGTTCAAAGTTCGCCATAAAAGAACACGAGTCTTTCCAGATCCAGGACCTGCAACAAGATATAATGGTCCATCCAAATGAAGAATCGCTTTTTTTTGGCTCTCATTTGGCTTAAACTTTTTTTCTTCAAAAAGCTTAAACAGAAGTTCGTCTGCCATTATTACTCTCCCTGTTCGTTCAAGGAATCTCTGAACAAATCATCATAAGTTTTTCTGTCTTTACCAAAGAGAACATCACGATAGTTTGTAGAATCTTCATCCCACCATTTTAAACTGCGAGTGTTAGGATTATTTCCATCAATAAATCGATAATCTAAACCGACTGCCTTAAAATGTTTTTGTGCGCAGATAATTTTACGAGCCTCATTTGAGTGCCAGAGGTTTGTTAAATCATTTGTACCTTTTGTCTCACGTACAAGTTCAAGCTGCTTAGAATTTTCATTACGGCGGACAATTGCCCAGTCCGGATTGTAGTTTCCAATCATGTGTGGAAGATTGATTTTATATTTTGGCGGAAACTTAAAGTACAAAACAACACCACCAGATTGCTGCTCACTATTGTTTAGTGTATCAACAAAGTGGCGTTCAACATCTGAATCAACCTGAATCTTTTCATAGATAGTTCTGTCTTCTTTTGCTTCAACAAGTTCTGTAATCGGATAATCTTCTTGAATCGGGAACAGTGAATCAACATCACTATTGATTGGACCATCAGCCTTTTCATATTCGATATTACAAGCAATATGGTTAGCCACAACTTCTTTAAGAACTGAAATAAACTGTCCTGTAAATCCATTCGGATTTTTCATGAAGTCACTAATTTTTTCTGCTTTCAAACCTTTGAAAATAGCAAGAATTGTCTTTTTGGTTAGGTTTACTTCTTTTGCAGCCATTTCAACAATGTTGCACTTTGGAACATCGGGATAATCAAGTTCATCGATTGTTGAAGATGTTGTGGACTGTCCAGCGGTAGTATTATGAGTAAAGACCTCACCAACCTTCAGAGGGTTTTCCAGTTTACTAAAAGTAATTGAACTATTACCAGGATTTATTGAATCATAATGAACTTCGGTAACTTTCATTGCTCCAAGTTCAGGGCAGTTGTTCAAGGCATCTCCAGCAAGTTTTTCGAGAATATCACCTTTTTTTAGATTAACACGAACTCCTAGTTCCCCAAAAAGATTGCGGACTTCAGAATCACGATGCAAAATCTCAAAGGTTGCGACTTCCTCTTCTGTTACGCCAAGAAGCTTCAAATCATAAATTGTAATTACAACATGACCACGTGAGCATACGATTTTAGGAGGCTCAAATTCTGTCTGATTAAGCTTCTCAATTGCTTCAGAAATAAGTTCCTCAGTTTTGATATTGATTGTATATTCAGTTTTACGGTTTGCGCGTCTCCAAATATCCTCAAATTCATCACTCTGGAATTTGACAGTACGATGTACAGTTTCCATGTGACGCTTATTTGTAAACTGCGGTGCCTGCATTACACCGTCTTCGATATATTCTTCCTGAAGTTTACCAACAAAGCGAGAATAACTTTCGTTTGCAATTACCGTAAGTCGATTCACCTTGGAATCTTTAATTCGTTCCCCATTCTGATTAACAGGCAAGCGCAATCCACGCCCAATTGTCTGCCGTCGTGAACTTTCAGAAGTAATCTCACGAAGAGCGCAAATCTGGAATACATTCGGGTTATCCCATCCTTCTCGGAGAGCCGAATGAGCAAAAATAAAGCAAACAGGTTCTTCATTAGAAAGAAGCTTTTCTTTTTCTCGCATGATGAGGTTGTAAGCTTTCTTTTCAGCTTCTTTATCATCAGCAGTCTTTGTTCCGTCTATTGGAGTATCAACGTCTTCTTCCAGTTTTGATTTTTTAGCGACCTTTTTTGCAAAATACCCTTCGCGGACATCTTTACCAGAAAGATTCTTCCATGCAGGGACTCTATCCCTTACTTTTTCAAATTCTTCGTCAAAAATGCGCGCAATAATTGGGTCATCACCTTTGTAACTTGCAACACGGTCAATGAAGAACAAAGAAAGAACCTTAGCATCATACAGATGGCTTTTTAGATTTGCCATTGCCTTGATATGTTCGTCAATTGTAGCCTTAATCATCTGACGGAAGATAATTTCGCGGGTAAGGTTAGCACAACTTGCTTCGTCCTGAAGATAACTCATTCCGTTCGTAAGTCTTACATGAGGATTGTTATCTTTGACGCTGATTTCATCAATGCCTAGATCTTTATAAGCCGGGTTCTTTGTAAGTGCCTGAAATGTTTTCTTTTCTTTTTCTGCAGCCTTAATCGTGTATTGTTCTATGGTAGTTTTACCGCCGCTTAAGGCATTAAGTTCAACTTCTACAGAAAGCGGAGTTTTATTAATAGAAAGGATTTTAAAATAATCAGACTTGCTTGTTGCAATCTGCTCTTCTTGAAAACCGAGAATGTCAATTTTCTTAACAAGATTCAGCTGGCTCGCTTCGTAACTGCTCAATCTGTAAAGCTCGTTAGGGCAGTCAGTTCCAGGAGTCGCTGAATAACCTACACTGAACAAAGGATGCAGTGTTCTTAGGGCACGTTTTGCAGTGTCAGTCTGATAATTTTGAACTTCATCAAGGATAAGAATCGGGCGGGTTTCCTGTACAAATGATATTGGAAGCTTACCGCCACGGATTTTTTCTGTAGGCTTGTAAATAACATTTGAATTCTTGTTAAAGCTGTCTACAGTCATCAAAAGGATTTCCAATCCCGTAGAAGTTCCAAAATTTTTGCAATTGGTAACATTGCCTTCATACTCTGTGATTTTCTGCGGAACAATAGTACCAAACAGGGTTTCAAAATGCTCACGGGTTGCGTTGAATGTTGCGACAGCTCCTTCATAAATTGCAACACTTGGAACAACTACAACAAATTTTCTCCAGCCATATTCTTTATAAAGCGAATAGATTGTTCTAAGATAAACATAAGTCTTGCCCGTACCAGTTTCCATATTAATTGTAAATTCTGGATACGAATAATAATCAGAACTCTGTGGTGTACACAAAAGTGTTGCACCATCATTTTCTGGAGAAAGCTCAGGCAAAACTTTTAGTCCATTTTCATGGCGGATTGTATCGAAATTTTCTTGAATTAAATCTGTGCTGATTTCATCAAGCTCATCCATATTTGGGATGGTGTCTTTATCAGATTCCTCCGATTCCAATCTAAATTCTATATCGGTATCCTGCCTGTCCATACCTTCAAAGAGCTTTACGACGCTTTCTACTGCACGAATCTGATAGTCTTGGTTTGAATCAAATTTTATCTTTACGCCCATAATTATTTCTTCCCGCCTGTTTTGCTTTCAAGCACTTTGATTGAATCAAGAAAAGCAACTTCTACATCGCTCAAAGTTTTCTGCTGATATTTCTTGTACTCACCTTTTGCCTTTTCCACAGCCTGCTCATGGCTGATTGAACCGTTACCCTGCAGGAGTTGTTCACCGCTCATTGTGAGAATTCTGTCCAGATGGGCAGCCCAGTCTTTCATGGTCATGGGTTCATGCCGTTCCGCCTGTCGCTCGGCAAAATCAAGATATCCAGAAACAATCTGCCCCATGGCACGGAGCTCTTTTTCATCAAGATAATTTTTGGCAATGACGGCATCCTTCAAGTGAGGCCTATTGCCTTCAAATGTCTTAAGCCCCATGAACTCTTTTTCTGCATCTGCTCTTGTGTAAATGACTTCTGCAGCAGTCTGACCGTGAACGGCAAAATGCATTTTGTTCTGTACTTTCTTGAAGAACTCTACCGATGTATCTGAACGCGGATTGTAGTCGATGCTTGTGGCGTAAATGTCCAGAACCTGACGGTAAAAGACCTTTTCTGAAGCTCGGATGTCGCGGATTCGTGTCATCAGTTCTTTCCAGTAGTCACCGCCGCCAAGCTGTTTCAAACGGTTGTCGTCCAGAGTAAACCCCTTGCGGATATATTCGTTCAGACGTTTCGTTGCCCACTGTCGGAACTGTGTGCCGCGGATTGATTTTACTCGGTAGCCGACAGAAATTATGACATCAAGATTATAGTAAAGAACATCATGAGTTTGAGTTTTTCCTTCTATTGCTCCGTGCTTAGTGGTAATTCGGAAATTCCGAACTACCATCGATTTTTCCAATTCGCCTTCTTCAAAGATATGCTTTATATGTTCATTGATAGTAGACTTTGCCTTTTCAAACAAAGTTGCCATCTGGTCTTGAGTCAACCATACGGTTTCGTCTTCAAAGAGAACTTCAACATTAATGGTTTCTTTGTCAGTACTGAATATTGCAATCTCTTTTCTAATTGATAATTGAGAATTGACAGTTGATAATTTTTCCTCACTCATATTCTTTCCCCCGTTTTCACTTTTACATTCTCCATTCTCAATTCTCCGCTCTCCATTATCAATTAACTTTACTGCTCTTAACTATTGAAGTAAGAATTTTGATAACTTCTGTGTTTTCAGCATAAAGGTCAGCAATCTGTTCATTTTTTATGATTTCACTTTCAACAAGCAGTTCAAGCCAGTAAGCCGTTTCATCAGCTTCCTTCAGCGCAATATTCATTTTGCTGATAAAGTCGGCCTTACTTTGAGCATTTTTGCTTTCTCGAACATTTGCGCCAACGCTTGTACCACTTCTGAGAATCTGCTTGGAAAGGACAAACTCTTTTTTATCATCACAGAGATATTTGTAAAACTTAACAATCCTAACCGCAAAAGCCTTTGATTTTTCTTGAATTATGTTTTCCTTCAATTATCAATTCTCCATCGTCAATTATCAATTAAATCGTTTCGATGCGGCCTTTGTCGGCAAGGCGAGCATAGCTTGTATCATCAATGGCACTGTTCAGGCAGACAAACTTTTCTTTTTCGTCCAGCTTGAGGTTTTTGATTGTGTCGGAATCTATCTGTGAATCAAGACAGACATACATTGTAGTTGTACGGCTTGCAGGTCCTTCGCTGTCTTTTATGCAGTAAACAGTATTCTTTGTAAATGAATCAACTTTTTTGCAATCGCAGTCCAAAGCAAAACCTTGTTTTAGGATTATTTCTGTAAGAACATTTTCTGTTTTCCATCCTTCAACAAGAGGAATCTGATTGTTTTCCAACTCTTCAAAAAGAGATTTTGTTGCGTTTTCGTCTTGTCCTTGAACGGGTCTATATTCCTTAAAGTTAGATTCCTGCATACGGAAAACCTTAAAACCGATATCTAAAGGATTTTCCTCGCTAAACATATCTTTATTTGCTTTTGCTTCTTCAAGGACTTTTGCACCAGCTCTACGGATGCGTTCTTTTGCAACTTCACAAATATTAGGATATTTCTTCCTGTCTACGTTTTCCTTATCTATCTTTTGTTCAAGTTGTACCATTATGTATTTACGATTACAATCATCTTCCAAGTTTAACCGCAGAGTTGCTTCAGCTGTTGTGGAACTACCAGAAAAGAAATCCATAACGATATCTCCTGACGTTGATGATAGAGCCAGACATCGTTTTATTAATTCAATTGGTTTTGGAAAATCAAATTCTTCAGAGAACCCCAATTTCTTTACTTCTACAGTACCGGTTTCTGTTAGAAAAGCATTATCATCCCAAATAGATTTTGGTTTATAAGTTGTCTTCCTGTATTTTTCATAAATACCAAATTCGCCAGATTGTTTTTTCTTTGCAACTAAATTACATTTTCGAGTATCAATCGTAATATTTGCCGATGATTTATTTTTTCCCCATCTCCAACAACTTTCTTTTCTTTCAGAGTTGTAAGGCAAAACTTCAACTTTGAATTCGCCTTCCTTTTCCAAAGAAACAGGACAAAATCCATCAGAATCTATACTTTTAGGATTTACATAAAATGGATAGAATAAGCCAGGTCTATTGAATTTTCCAAATTTAGGATTTCTATTTCTTAATTCCCTTATATTAAAAGCTCCTATTTCATCCGTTAAATTTAAATCAGAGGAATCCAAATCTTTTTCCAACTCATATAATTCAGACAAATCTGATTTTGTATATATAAACATAAATTCATGAGTTCTTGCTATTTGCTTATAAGTCTGACCTCTACTATTAGCACGAATTATTATTGATGCAAAAAAGTTTTCCTCTCCAAAAACATCATCACAAAGCAATTTTAGGTTTGCCTGTTCATTATCATCAATCGAAATAAAAATAACTCCATCTTCGGTCAAAAGTTCACGTGCAAGCATAAGTCGAGGAAGCATCATATTCAGCCATTTTGTATGAAATGCTCCGTTGCTTTTCTGGTTTGTAGTAAGAGCGTTGCCTTTTTCGTCTGTCTGACCTGTAAGCCTTTTATATTCTTCCACGGGCATTGTATAATCATCAGGATAAATAAAATCGTTTCCTGTGTTGTACGGCGGATCTATGTAAATCATCTTTACACGCCCCTTGTAGCTCTGTTTTAAGATACGTAAAACTTCAAGGTTATCGCCTTCAATATAAATATTGTGTGTTGAGTCTTCGTTTACGCCATCGCCAGGAACCGGTACAAGAGTTCCCTTTGGAGATGCTTTTGCTTCAATCTTTGCCTTGCGTTTTCCAGGCCAGTAAAGTCCATAGTAACCAGGAGTTCTGTCTTCCTGCGGATTTTCACCGCCAGTGATTTCTTTCAAGACATCTATATTAAGTTTTCCATCACTAAAAAGCTCCGGATAAAGCTGCTTTAAGGCCTCAAGTCGCTCGTCTGTTGCTTTTGTTGCTTCAATAAAAGAATTGCGATTTTCAGACATTTGTTTGTTCTCCTGTTTATTCTGTTACTCTTGTATCAATTTCCTGGAATGCAATTCCAGATAGTTTTTTTCGTACTTCTGCTTCAATCAAATCAATGCGTCTTTCGATAAAGGTATTTCATTGCTGATAAATCATAGATATAAATTGCTAAATCCGAATTTGTTGTTTTGATTCTGTCTGTATAGTCTGACATTTTGTTATTGTTCTCCTTCTACATCATTCATCACACAAATATCGCCCACATCACACCCCAAAGCCTTGCAAATCTTATGTATGCTTTCCATAGAGACATATTCGCCTTTATTCAGTTTGGCCAATACATTAGAGGAAATCCCGGCTACAGTTATCAGGTCAGTTTTCTTCATGTCCTTATCAATCAATAACTTCCATAGCTTTTTATAATCTACGTTCGCATTACCTTTTGCCATAGCTCTATTATAGC
>ODAI010980119.1_pt1 | contig 13831 bp, 10 predicted proteins | sample 1539321 | NCBI WGS metagenome assembly ODAI01 (sample SAMN02144231, study PRJEB22623) | gut metagenome | biome: sheep rumen | host: Ovis aries | place: New Zealand
CACCGCTTCGCCGACGCCGTCGAGAGGGCCCAGGCGCTCGTGGAGGAGCGGAACGGACGGGGCTCCGCCCCGCACCCCGCAGACGCGCGGCAAAACGAGCGGAGCTGCGCCCCAACCCCCGTGGGCGAGAGGGCCGCAGGCCACGACAGAGGCGATGGAGCGCTTGACGAGCGGAGGGTCGAGTTTATGGCCGGGCTGCTGCGCGAGGTCGCGGCCGCCGCTCGCGAGGCAGCGCCAGGCGAGCTGAAGGTCGAGCGAGGCCTCCGGTTTGGAGAGCGGCGCGGGGGTGCGGGGGCGCGCGCCCCCGTCCGTTCCGTCGTCTTCGCCCGCGACTGCTACATCGAGCTGTCGTTCGACTCGCGGCAGCTGAAGGCCGTTCGCCGGTACATAAAACTCAACCCAGCCCGAGCCATCTGGAAGGCGCGGCACCCCGACCTCTTCATCTGCTACCGCGCGATAAAGGGCGAGCGCTTCGCGGCGTTTGCGCCGCGCCGCTTCGACGCCATCGGCGCGCTGCCGATACTCGGCTCGCCGTTTCTGTTTCACGTAAGGCTCACCCTCAAGAAGACCGTCGCCGAGCATGAGGCGGCGATACAGGAGATCGTCGAGAAGGCGCGGCATGGAATGGTGCCTGTCTCCGGCTTTATCTCCCCCGGCGAGAAGGAGGCTCTGCGGCGGCTTAAGGCCGAGCCTTCGGCGCGTTTCGTGAAGCTGCTGCCGCACGCGCTTCCCGCGCGCTACGACCCCTCGGCCGAAGACAGCCGCGAAATCGCCGCCGGCCGACTCGTGATACTCTCGGCATTTCCCGACACCCCCGCAGTCGCCTCGCCCGCCATGAAGCGAGACCCCGCCGCCTCGCACCGCTTTCGGCAGAACTGCCTCGCGATGAACGACCTCGCCGCGAAGCTCTGCGCTGAAGGATAGGCGAATCGGGTAGAATATCTGCCATTGCAAAAAACTCAAAAAGGAGGAGGCAATGGCAAGAGAAAAGGGCACGGGCAGCCTTCAGCTCGAAAAGAGCGGGCGGTGGACTATGCGTGTTGGCATCAAGGGCAAGCGCTACAGTCGCTCGACGCGGACGACCGACCGCGAAAAGGCCGAGAAGTTCTTAGAGCGGTTCTTGAGCCCGCTGGGGCTCGGGTCGCGGCGGCTTCCGCTTGCGGACGTTTGGCTTGAATACGTGAAGTCTCCAGACAGACGCGACCTCGCGTCGTCGACGCTCAATGCAAAGCGTCTCGTCTGGATGGAATTCGCCCGCTGGATGGAGCATCACCATCTTGAAATCGGCAATCTCGCCGAAGTGACTCATGATGCGATAGCGGAATACCTCGCCTGCATTCGTGCCGAGGTCTGCGCGTCAACCTACAACGCCCGCATCTGCGTCTTGCGTGAGATTTTTCATGTTCTTGCAGCAAAGGCTGGGCTCATTGACGACCCGTGGGAAGGGGTGCGGCTTCACGCCGACGACTGCCATAGTCGCCGCGAGCTGACGCTCGCCGAAATCGAGCGGCTTATGAAGGCGGCGACGAAGGCGGGAGAGGAGTGGAAGCGGCTGTTCACAATTGGTCTCTACACCGGCCTCCGCCTCGGCGACTGCTGTTGCCTTGCTTGGAACTCGGTCAACCTCGAGCGCGGGGTGATACAGCTCATTCCGACGAAGACCCGAAAGCACGCGCACGGCCAGCCGGTGACGATTCCGATACACCCGCAACTCCTGACGGAGTTGCAGGGGAACGGGGAATGGGGAACGGGGAATGGGAAGTTACCGACAGGGCAGTTTGTAAACCCCACGCTTGCCGACTGGTACAAGAACAGCAAGTGGCGGATCAGTCACGGGCTTGAGCTGATCTTCAAGGCGGCGCATATCGAGACAAGCGTGAAGATAGAAGGGCGGCGAACCCGCACCCCGGAGGCGACCTTCCACTCCCTTCGCCACACCTTCGTCTCCCTTGCCGCCAATGCGGGAGTTCCACTTCCGGTCGTCCAGTCGATAGTCGGCCATTCCTCTACCGCGATGACGCGCCACTATTATCACGAGAACGAGGAGGTTCTCCGCCAGGCCGTCGCCGCGATCCCGACAATCGGCTCTCTTTCTACACGTCCTACACGGCTATCTTGTCAGACCGCCCCTGCAACTCCTAACTCACAACTTACAACCCATAACTCCAAGAGATGCGCCAGTGTTCCCGCTCGACTAAGGCGGCTCGACAAATATCTCGTCCAGGGGCTGATCACGCAGGAAGAGCACGCCTTCCAGCGGACGAGGATACTCGGCGAGTTGTGAGATTATGGTGCGGACGAAATCACGGCGAGTGTGCCGAGATGGGGCGGTAATGCGGTTCTGCATTAAAAAAAATTCCCATTTTCACCCGCACACGGACGGGAAATTGTGGTATACTATCCAAACCGCTTGACAAAGTGCAGTTGGGTGGATTGTATACTGGAGCAAACATGGCGAAAGTGAAGAAGGCCCTGAAGAAGGCCGCGAAAAAGTTAGCGAAGAAGCTGCCGAAGACGTCCGAGAAGGGCAAGAAGAAGTCTGTTTCCACAAAGACTCCCGCCAAGAAGGCGGGGTCGAAATCGGCTGACGGCAAAAACACTGCCGCAAAGGCGAAGACCCAGCGCCGCCAGCGCGTCGCATCCGACGAGTCGGCTGGCGACGACCTTCCCCCCGCCGATACCGCGGAAGAACTCGACGCCGATACGCTTGACGACGATCTTCTTGTCGCCGAGGTAGAGCGCGAGGAGGAGCCTTCGGACGAGACGAGGTCCGTCGACGCCGAGGACGTCGAAGCCGCCATTCCCCCGCAGCCGCTGCCGAGCTTCGGCGCGGACGACATCGAGGGAACGGAGACGATTCTCCCGTCGATGGAGGGAATGTCCATCCTCCGCGAGACTGAGCTGAACGACGTCATCGTCGACGTGAAGCGCCGCAGCGAGGCGAATGGCGGCTACATCACCTACGAGGAGCTTAACCAGATCCTCCCGTCGAACATCGTCGACGCAATTCAGTCCGACCGCTACCTCAAGATTCTCGAGGCGCTGGGCGTGCAGGTGCTGCGCGAGGAGGACGTGAAGAAGTGGCTCGAGGCGAAGAACCAGAAGGCCACCGACCCCAAGGCGCGTGCCGCGGAGATGATCGAGGATCCGATCCGCATGTACCTCCACCAGATGGGCCAGGTCCAGCTTCTCTCGCGCGACGAGGAAGTCACGATCTGCCAGACCATCGAGGACGCCGAGTCGAAGACGAAGAACATGTTCAACAGGTTCCTCTTCGCCCCGAAGATGTACGCCGACCAGCTTGACAAGCTCGAGGGCCAGTCCGAGCGCTTCGACAGGATCGTCACCGACAAGTTCGACGAGAACCGCGACGCCTACATCGCGCTTATACCTGGCTTCCGCAAGCAGATCAAGGACGTCGAGGCCCGTCTTGCCGAGGCGAGCTCGAAGTACCTCTCGACGATTGCGAAGAAGCGCCCGACCGCGGCAGAAGTGCGCGGCGCCGAGAAGAAGCTCGCGAATGCGCGCGCGGCGCTGAAGCAGTGCTTCATCGACCTCAGCTTCAAGCAGAAGGTCCTCGAGACGCTCTGCGCCGACGCCGACGAGCGCATCTACCTGCCGTACCGCGCGCTTGTCGCGAAGCAGTCCGCGCTCATGCAGGCCCGTCCGTCGAAGAAGCGCGACAACGACCTCGCGCAGGTCCGCGAGAAGATGTCGCGGCTCGAGGCGCAGTTCGGCATGCCCGCCGAGGAGTTCATGACGACCTTCTCCGAGCTTCGTCGCGTCCTCAAGGCCGGGCAGACCGCGCGAACGAAGATGGTCGAGGCGAACCTCCGCCTCGTCATCTCGATCGTCAAGAAGTACATGAACCGCGGGCTTTCGTTCCTCGACCTCATCCAGGAGGGCAACACCGGCCTCATGAAGGCGGTCGAGAAGTTCGAGTACAAGCGGGGCTACAAGTTCTCGACTTACGCGACGTGGTGGATCCGCCAGGCGGCGACCCGCGCGATCGCCGACCAGGCGAGGACGATCCGCATCCCCGTCCACATGATCGAGACGATCAACAAGCTGATGCGCGTCCAGAAGAAGCTCATCCAGAAGCTCGGCCGCGAACCTACCGAGGCGGAGCTTTCCAAGGAGATGGGGCTTCCCGCCGACCAGGTCAGGGCGGTCAAGAGGATGTCGCAGCAGCCGATTTCGCTGCAGTCGAAGGTCGGCGACAACGACGACGCTCACTACGGCGACTTCATCCCCGACCTCTCGAGCGAGAATCCCTTCGAAGTGACAGAAGGGCATCTCCTAAAGGAGAGGCTCAGGGACATTCTGAACACGCTCACCGACCGCGAGCGGCAGGTCGTCGACTTCAGGTTCGGCCTGACCGACGGCTACAGCCGCACGCTTGAGGAGGTCGGGCGCCTGTTCAACGTAACGCGCGAGCGAATCCGCCAGATTGAGGCGAAGGCGCTCAGGAAACTCCGTCATCCGAGCCGTATGAAGTCGCTCGGTGACTATCGAAACAGCTGATCCGGAAAGCGGACGGCGAAAAATGAAAAAGAAGAAAGAGAAAGAAAAGAGAGGAAGGAAAAAATGAACGAAACGTGCCAGAACCCACAGGTGTGCTGCTATATCGCCGGCGCGATCGGCTTCGTCGCGGGCGTGATCCTGACGTGCATCGTCTGCAAGCTGCGCGGCGGCTGCAAGTGCGGAGGCCAGAACGAGTCTTCGCGCCGTCCCGCGAAGCGTTCCGCCGAGCCGAAATTCGAGAAGACCCATCCCGCGCCTGCGGACGGGTCGATCGAAATCTACGTCGGCAACCTCAGCTACGACCTCACCGAAGAGCAGCTCCGCAAGGAGTTCGAGGCCTACGGCAAGGTCACCTACGCCCGCATCATAACGAACCGCTACAACGGCAGGTCCAAGGGCTTCGGGTTCGTGCATATGCCGAACCGTGCAGAGGTCGACGCGGCCGTAAAGGCGCTCTCCGACAAGGAGATTCTCGGTCGCAAGCTCAAGTGCAACGAGGCCAAGAATGTCGGCTAAGGCGCTTGTGGTGCTCGCTGACGGCTTCGAGGACGTCGAGGCCGTCACGGCGATAGACGTTCTCCGCCGCGGCGGGGTCGAGGTCGTTACCGCGGCTCTCGCGGGCGGTCCCGAGGTGCGTAGCGCCCATGGCATCATGATGCGCGCCGACGCTTCCTTCGCGGAGGCCGAGAAGGACGAGTTCGACGCGATAGTGCTTCCTGGCGGCGGCGAGGGGACGGACAACCTCAAGTCGTCCGCGGCCCTGGCCGAGCGGCTTCGCCGCCAGAAGGAGGAAGGGCGGCTCCTGTGTGCAATCTGCGCAGCGCCGACCGTTCTTGTCGAAGCCGGCGTTCTCGAAGAGGGCCAGCACGTTACGTGCTACCCTACATGTTCGCTCGATCTCGACCGCCCATGCGCGGGCGTTCCCGTAGTGGCGGACGGCAACGTTATCACGGGCCAGGCCCCTGGCGCGTCCATGCTGTTCGCCCTCGTCGTCCTCCAGTCCCTGACGGATGAAAAGACGGCGGCAAAGGTCGCGCGTGGCATGGTGACCGACGTCCTCGATTGACCTCGCCATGTTCAGGCGGATTTCCATAACGAGCTGGAAATTCCTCCTTGCCGGAAAGGGGATATCCTTCCGCACCGGGCAGTATCTCGTTGAATCGATGCTTGTCGGGTTCGTCACCGGGTTCGTTGTCGTTGCATTCCGCTACATGATAAACTATGGCGAGTCGCTCCTTATGGGCGGCTCGTGGCTTTCTGGCCGCCGTTGGGCGATGATATTCCTTCCGGCGCTTGGTGCGCTCGCGGGGTATATCCTGATAAAGAGGTTCGCGCGGCTCGAACACGCTCGCGGCACCGACAGCGCAATCAAGTCGTATCACCAGCACGGCGGCTACATCACGTCTACTGTTATTCCGATAAAGTCGGTCGCCTCCGTCTTGACGGTCGGCTCCGGCGGTTCGGCTGGTTACGAAGGCCCCGTGACTCTCATCGGCGCCGCTTGCGGCAGCGTGATTGCGCGCATGCTCAATCTCACTGTGCGCGCAAGGCGCATATTGATGGCCGCAGGTCTTGCTGCCGGCATCGCCGCGCTTTTCCAGGCGCCGCTCGCTGGCGCAATTTTCGGCTTCGAGATATTCTACTCGTCGAGCGACGTCGAGTACGAGACGGTTCTCCCGTGTTTCATTGCCGCGCCTATCTCGTACACGATCTATGCCTATTTCTTCGGGTGGCAGCCGCTTTTCGAGATGCCGCCTTGCGCCTACGAGAATGCACTGAGGCTTCTTCCCTATTTTGCGCTCGCACTTGTGATAACCTTTGGCGCGCGATTCTACATAAGCTTCTTCCGTGGCACCGAGGAGACGTTTGCGAATCTTCGCATTCCCGGTTCTGCGAAGGTCGTCGTCGGCGGTCTCGTCGTCGGCCTTCTCGGCTACTTCATATTCCCTGGCGTATATGGCGCCGGCTATCCGATCATCCGCCGCTGCCTCATCGAGAACGGCAATGCGGTCGTGTTCCTCGCGATATTCTTCCTGAACGTCATATCGACCTCGTTTACCGTCGGTTCCGGCGGTTCGGGTGGCATCTTCGCCCCGGCCCTCGTCTGCGGTGCGACGCTTGGCGCGGCCACCGGGCTCTTTTTCGCGCGCGTCCTGCCCGCGTCGTGGGGCGTGCATCCTTCTGCGTTTGCCCTCGTCGGCATGGCGGGCTTTCTCGCGAGTTCCGTCAGGATTCCGCTTACGGCGATCGTGATGGTCGCGGAGATTTCCGGGAACCACCAGCTGCTCGCCCCGGCGATGTGGGTATGCGGCATCGCGTTCTGGCTCAACAACGGCTGGTCCCTCTACCGCAGCCAGCCCCACAGCCGCGATACTTCGCCAGTCCACAGAGGCGAATGATTTTTGATATAATACCTCTCTATGAAGAACTGTTGCATGTTTGCGGGCCAGGGAGCCCAGGTTCCGGGGATGGGCAAGGATTTCGCCGAGGCTGACGCCGAGGCGATGACCTTGTTCGAAAAGGCGAACGCCGTTCTCGGCTTCGACCTGAAGAAAATCTGCTTCGAAGGCCCTGCCGAGGAGCTGACGAAGTCCAACATCTGCCAGCCGGCTATCTTCGTGACGAGCTATGCGGCGTATCTCGCGCTCCAGAAGCGCAGGCCGACGGAGTTCGCGTGCGCTGCGGGCCTCTCGCTTGGCGAGTGGGGCGCCTTGTGCGCCGCAGGAGTCCTTGACTTCGACTCGACGCTCAAGGTGCTCGAGGCGCGTGGCCGCTTCATGCAGGAGGCGTGCGAGGCGACGCCCTCGGGCATGATCGCCATCGTCGGCGCGACGGGCGAGCAGCTTGCGGCGCTATGCGAAAAGACGGGTTGCACGGTCGCCAACATAAATTCCGCCGCGCAGCAGGTCCTTTCCGGCTCGAAGGACGCGATTGCCCAGGCCGCGACGGTCGCCAAGGAACTTGGCATCAAGCGCGCGATTCCGCTTGCGACGGCTGGCGGCTTCCACTCGAAGTTTATGCAGCCCGCGCGTGAGAAGCTTGCGCCAATCCTCGACGGCATCGCGTTCTCCGCGCCGAAGTTCCCTGTCCTGTCCAATGTCACAGGCAAGCCCCATTCGTCCGACCCGGGCGAAATCAAGGCGATGATGCTCGAGCAGGTGACTGGCACGACGAACTGGGCGGCGGACGTCGAGGCCGCGAAGTCGCTCGGCTGCGACTCGTTCGTCGAGTTCGGCCCCGGCAAGGTGCTCTCCGGGCTCGTGAAGAAGATCGATCCCGCGCTTCAGACGGCGAACGTCGCCGACCTCGTGTCGCTCGACGCCACCGTCGCCGCACTCGCCTAACCACTAATCACCAACTACCAATCACTAAAACTATGAACAACTTGAAGGGCAAAGTCGCAATCGTCACAGGCGCCGCTCGTGGAATCGGCGCGGCCATCGCAAAGAAGCTTGCCGAATGCGGCGCGGACGTCGCAATCTGCGATCTCAAGGAAGAATGGTGCGCCGAGACGGTCTCCGCGCTTGAGGCGCTTGGCGTCAAGGCGAAGGGCTACGGCGTCAATGTCGCGGTCTCGGCCGAGGTCGATGCATGCGTGAAGGCCGTCATCGCGGACTTTGGCAAGGTCGACATCATGGTCAACAACGCGGGCATCACTAAGGACGGTCTTCTCATGCGCATGTCCGACGAGGACTGGGATGCCGTTCTCAACGTCAACTTGAAGGGCACGTTCCTCTTCACGCGCGCCGTCTCGCGCCCGATGATGAAGAACAAGGCCGAAGACGGTACGCAGCTCGGCGGCTCGATCATCAACATCGCGTCGGTCGTCGGCATCATGGGCAACGCCGGACAGGCGAACTACACGGCCTCGAAGGGCGGCGTCATCGCGCTCACCAAGACGACTGCGAAGGAGCTCGGCTCGCGCAACATCCGCTGCAACGCTGTCGCGCCGGGGTTCATCCAGTCGAAGATGACCGATGTCCTTCCCGACGACGTCAAGAAGGCGTACATGGACACGATTCCGCTCAAGCGCTTCGGCACGGCCGAGGACATCGCCAAAGCGGTCGCGTGGCTCGCTGGCGACGAGGCGGCTTATGTCACCGGGCAGATCATCTCCGTCAACGGCGGAATGATCGGCTAAGTTCGCCATTGACAACGGCGCGTCGATATGAGATAATACGCGCCACTTCTTTCTTATTGGGGATATAGCTCAGTTGGTAGAGCGTCTCAATGGCATTGAGAAGGTCAGGGGTTCGACTCCCCTTATCTCCACCATCGAAAAGGCCGCCTAAGGCGGTCTTTCCGTTTTTAGGATTGGGGCGATTGCCTCTATGTGGACGACGCGTTTTTATGGTAAAATATTAGGCAACGCTTTCAAGTCATAATCCAAGGAGAATTAAAATGAGCTACAGCTGGAAATGGTTCAGGGCCGGAAGGATGCAACAGGTTTCGCTTACGTGCGGTGCCGATGTCGCCGCTCTCGCGGAACTCGACCGCAAGCAGTGGATCGCGCTTTCGATGCCGACCACGGGTGTCAGGTTCGACCTTCGAATGCTCGAGCTGATGGACACCGACCACGACGGACGCATCCGCACTCCCGAGGTTCTCGCGGCGATAGATTTCCTCAAGGCGAAGAACGTCGACTTCGATTCTCTCTTCTCTGCAGGCGAGGCCGAGGAGAAGGCGCTTGCGGATGTCACGGCGAAACAGGCCGACCTCGCCGCGCTCGAGCCTTCCGAAGAGGACAAGAACGCGCTTGCCGACTGGGAGGAGAAGGGACGCTCGCCGGATGTCGCGGTTGCGGGCGATGCCACGGCCGACGCGGACGCGGCGCTTGCGGCCGTTGAGCCAGTCATCGACGCATTCTTCCTCCCGCCGGAGGACATGCCGCTCGTCACCGAAGATCCGGACAAGGAGCTCCCGCTCAAGGACCATCTCAACCCGAAGCACCTCGAGGCGATTCTTGCGTTCGCGGAGAAGTGCGTAAAGCCCGTGCTCGGCGAAAAGGATACGCTTTCGCGCCTTGAATGGAAGAAGGTTAAGGGCGCGTTTGCCGTCTACCGCGCGTGGGTCGCCGCGAAGCCGGTGATGAACGCCGGGAAGAAGGGCGAGCTCGACGACGAAGAGCGCATCCTGCGCTACAAGCTGCACCTCGTCGAGTTCCTCGAGAACTACGTCAACATGAAGCGCCTCTACGACCTTGAGGATCTCGCCGTGTTCCAGACCGGCATCCTCAGGATCGACGCAAAGGAGATGAACCTCTGCTTCCACGTCGACAGCGAGGCCGCTCATTCTGCGCTCGCCGAGCGTTCGAAGTGCTGCGTGATCTACCTGAAGCTTTCGCGTCCGTCCGAGGGTGCGACGCGACAGATCTGCGCTGTCGTCACGGCTGGCGCTGTCGCGCAGCTCTACGTCGGCAGGAACGGTGTCTTCTACGATCGCGACGGCAAGGACTGGGAAGCCGTCGTGACCAAGGTCGTCGAGGCGCAGGTGTCGCTCCGCGAGGCGTTTTGGGCCCCTTGGCGCAAGCTCGGCGAGGGAATCGCTGCCGCCGTCAAGAAGTTCCTTGGCGACAAGCAGGCTGCTGCGCAGAAGAACGTCGAGGCCGGTGCGCAGAACGCGCAGGCGGGGGGAGCCGCCATGGCGAGCTCCGTCGCCGCGATCGGCATCGGCGTCGGCATGGTCGGCGCGGCTGCTGCGTCGCTGATGGCGGCGATCTCGAACATGACCGCGCTCCAGATCGCGATCTCCGTCGTGGCGCTCATTCTCGTGGTGTCGCTCCCGAGCGTGATCCTCACGTGGTTCAAGCTCCGCCAGCGCGACATCGGCGCAATCCTCAACGCGAGCGGCTGGGCAATCAACCGCCCGATGCGCTTCTCGATGAAGCGCGCGAGGGCGTTCACGGTCTGCGCTCCGTGCCGTCTTTGCCGCGTGCTCTGCTGGCTTTTCGCGATCTTCGTGATTGTCGCGGTTGCGCTCTATTTTGCCTGCCCGTGCACGAAGCGCTGCGCGAAGGCGGCCGCTCCGGCCGAAACGCCGGCGGCCGAAAGCACCCCGGCGGCAGCCCCGGCCAACTGAAGCGGAGAAAGGAACACTTAAATGGGCGGATTTTGCGGCGTCGTTTCGAAGGAGGATGCGGTAAGCGACCTCTTCTTCGGCACGGACTACCATTCACACCTCGGCACCCACCGCGGCGGCATGGCCGTCCTTGGGGCGAACGGCTTCCAGCGGTCGATTCACAACATCCAGAACTCGCCGTTCCGCTCCAAGTTCGAGCACGACGTTCCGCGCTTTGCGGGCAACGTCGGCATCGGCGTCATATCCGACACCGACCCGCAGCCGCTCGTGATGTACTCGAAGCTCGGCGCGTTCGCGATAGTGACTGTCGGGCTTGTGACGAACATTGAGGAGCTCAAGAATGAGCTTTTCGAGCACAACGCGCAGCTGCAGTATTCGACGACGAGCGGGATGGTCGGCCCGACGGAGGTGATCTCCGCGCTGATCGCGACGCAGGACTCGCTCGTTGCCGGCGTTCGCTACGTACAGGAGAAGGTGAAGGGCAGCTGCTCGCTGCTTCTCCTCTCCGACGACGGACGGCTCTACGCCGCGCGCGACCGCTATGGGCGCACGCCGATAGTGATCGGCCGCAAGGAATCGGGGATGATTGCGCTCATGGAAAGCTGCGCGCTTCCGAACCTCGGCTACGAATATGTCCGTGACCTCGGCCCCGGCGAAATGGTCGAGATGACGCCGGATGGCATGACGACTGTCATCGAGCCGGGCGACAAGATGGCGATCTGCTCGTTTCTCTGGGTCTACTACGGCTATCCGGCGTCGGCCTACGAGGGGCGCAACGTCGAGATGGCGCGCTATCGCTGCGGTTCGGCGCTCGCGAAGCGCTATCCGACGCCGGTCGACGCCGCATGCGGGATCCCCGACTCCGGCACTTCGCATGCGCTCGGCTATGCGCACGAGGCGGGCATCAAGTTCGCACGTCCGTTCGTGAAGTACACGCCGACATGGGCGAGGTCGTTCATGCCGCAGGACCAGCGCCAGCGCGAGAAGGTGGCGTCGATGAAGCTCATACCGATCCCGGGGCTCATCAAGGACCGCCGCCTCGTGTTCTGCGACGATTCGATCGTGCGTGGAACGCAGCTAGGCAAGCAGGCAGACCGTCTCTTCAAGGAGGGCTGCAAGGAAGTGAACGTCCGCATTGCATGCCCGCCGCTCCTCTACCCGTGCCGCTTCATCAACTTCTCGCGCTCGAAGAACGAGTACGACCTTATCACTCGCCGCTACGTTCGCGGGCACGAGGGGGAGAACGCCGACATCGCGAAGTACGTCGATCCGAACGGCGAGCCCTACAAGGGCATGGTCGAGTTCATCCGCGAGAAGCTGAACCTTACCTCTCTTGCGTTCCAGACTGTCGACGATCTCGTCGCCGCGATCGGGCTTCCGCGCGACCGTCTCTGCACATACTGCTGGACGGGCGAGGACGTCTCGATGCCGGGCTCCTGCGCACACGGCTGCTCGTCCTGTCCGCACGCCTGCTCCGCGAATCCGAAGAAGTGACGGACGCCGGCATGGCAAAGCGCGTCACATTGTTCGCGGGACACTACGGCAGCGGCAAGACGAACGTCGCGCTCAACTTCGCGCGTCTTCTGAAGCGCACGGTGCCGCGCGTCGCCGTTGCAGACCTCGACATAGTCAATCCCTACTTCCGCACGAAGGATTCGGCCGCCGATCTCGCGGCCGAGGGGATTGAACTCGTCGTCAGCGACTATGCGAACTCGAACGTCGACTTTCCGGCGATGCCGAAGGAGGCGTACGCGCTTTTCGCCGACCGCGGCGCAAGCGTCGTCGTAGATGTCGGTGGCGATGACCGCGGGGCGCTTGCGCTTGGCCGGTATGTCGACGACATCCGCGCGGAGAACGACTACGACATGCTCGCCGTCGTAAACGCGTCGCGCCCTCTGACGTCTACTCCGGATGACGCGCTTGAGGTCCTTCGCGAGATAGAGGAAGCGTGCCGCCTGCCTTTTACCGGCATAGTCAACAATACGAACCTCGGGCCGCAGACGACTGCGGAGACCGTTCTTTCGTCGATGCAGTATGCAGACGCAATAGCGCGCGATCTCGGACTGCCTGTGAAGTTCACCTGCTGCCCAGCGTCGCTTGAACCCGAGCTGTGCGGCAAGGTGCCTGGGCTTTTCCCTCTCGATATCCAGAAAATCTACTATCAGCTCGACGCGAGCACATGACAAAACAGAAAGGACAGAGCCATGAAGAAGTTAGTTGGAAAAAGTCTGATGATTGCGGCCGCGTTGGCGGCGGCATCCGCCTCTGCCGCGTTGCAGCTTGTGCCTGCGCCGCGCAAGGCCGTGGAGGGCGAGGGCTCGTTCGTCTGCACTGGCGACGTTGTCGCGCAGGTGAAGTTTGTGGCTGACGCCGCGGTTCCAAAGGAGGGCTATCGTCTTTCCGTCGCGAAGGACGGCATAAAGGTCGTCTCTTCCGACGACGCCGGCCGATTCTACGCGCTTGAGACGCTGAAGCAGCTGGCTTCGAAGGATGGGAAGGACGGCGTCAAGGTTCCGGTCGTCGAGATCGAGGATTCGCCGCGCTACAGCTGGCGCGGGGTTCACCTCGACGAATGCCGCCACTTCTTCGGCAAGGAGACGGTGAAGTCGATTCTCGACCTTATGGCGCGCTACAAGCTCAACCGCTTCCACTGGCATCTCACAGAGGACCAGGGCTGGCGCCTTGACGTTCCCGGCTATCCCGAACTCGTGAAGTACGGCGCGGTTCGCCCCGCGAGCCCGCGGCACGGCACCTGGCCGACCACCGGTACAAAGGAAGACGCCGCGAAGCTCAACGGCGTAAAGTATGGGCCTTACTACTACACCGAGGCCGACCTTAGGGAAATCGTCGCCTACGCTGCGGCGAGGCACATTCAGGTCGTTCCCGAAATCGAGCTTCCGGGCCATGTCTACGCGGCTCTCGCCGCGTACCCGCAGTACGCCTGCCGTCCGGAGAATCTCGCCGCGCGCGAGCCGCGCCTCGTGTGGGGAATCGAGAAGGACGTCCTCTGCATCGGCAACGACGAGGCGATCAAGTTCATGGAGAACGTGGTCGACTGGGTCTGCAAGGTGTTCCCCGGAGACGTCATCCACATCGGCGGCGACGAGTGTCCGCAGGTTCGCTGGCAGTCGTGCCCCAAGTGTCAGGCGCGCATCAAGGCGGAGGGGCTCGGAGATCACCACGGGCTCCAGCCGTGGATCACGCGGCATTTCGTGAAGTTTCTCGCCGA
>ODAI013162819.1_pt1 | contig 13828 bp, 14 predicted proteins | sample 1539321 | NCBI WGS metagenome assembly ODAI01 (sample SAMN02144231, study PRJEB22623) | gut metagenome | biome: sheep rumen | host: Ovis aries | place: New Zealand
GCAGAGCGACCATTCGTATGCTTTCTGCGGTAAGAACTTCATGGAGTGGCTGCTGAAGGTAGACATGGAGGACAACAAGCGCATCATCTCGTTCAGCGACGTGCGTAACCTCGACCTCGACTTCAAGCGTCTGAAGACCACGTTCGGTACTACCGACTTTACCTACGACCAGGGTCTTGACATGCTCGGTCTGGAGGACGCCTGCGTAGTGCTTGACCTGAAGGGAGCAACACGTTACGTGAAGACCGCCGAGAAGGAGCGCACGAACGACATGTCGAAGGGTGCCGGCGAGATTCGCGACGCCAAGCGCATCATTCACGAGGAGGCCGACGGTATCGCCCTGCGCGGTTACAACAGTATCTTCGTTGCCCCGACGGACATCGCCTTCAAGCTGCCCGACTCCCAGATTCGCTCGAACGTGGTGAGCAGCGCCACCCTTCCTGCCAACCCGACGGCTGGCATGATCGTGGCTCTGACTGCTCCCGTTGAGGTTACCACTGGCTCAGGTCAGGAGGCCGTCACCACAACGTATGAGGCAGGCACCGTGCTTGAGTACAAGAGCAACGCCTGGAGCGAGTACACCGGTTATACGACTGCTGTGTAGGAGCTTATCCCCCAGCTCCTATTCAGAGGAGCTGGGGGATTTTTAGTTTAGTATTTAAAATTTAGAGTTTAGAGAAAAATATTTACAATGGCAAGAAAAACATATAAGCTGCAGATGCGGCAGAACCAAGCCTCGTTTGTGCTGCAGGGCAAGAGCGGCAACCAGGTGCGTTACAACTTCACTCAGGGCAATGCTGCTACGAACTACCCTGCCACGCTGACGCTGAACGACGAATACTGCCAGCAGCTGCTGGAAGACAGCGAGCTCTTCAAGCGCGGTGTGGTGCGCATTGAGAAGGTGTGGGCTGACGAAGCACCTGTGAAGAACGAGCCGAAGCTGACGGCCGTGGAGGGTGTGAAAACGGTTGCTGACGCCGTGGAATACGTCGCTAACACATGGGGCGAGGTGGTGAAGACCGCCCGTCAGGCCAAGGAGACTGCCGAGAAGCACGGTGTGGAGTTTGTGAACTTGAAAGTGAAGTAAAAGAGCTGCGATACTATCGCAGCATGCGGAACAATATGATACTGAGGGTTAGGGATATTATTAAGAGGGTGCGCTGGTGCATTGACGAGGAGGCAGCGAACATCGCCGAACTCGACGGCATTGACGAGGATGCAGGCCTGTATATGGACAACATCATCAAGGCGAAGGTGTACGACGCGCTTCGCTGGTGTCTGCAGTATGCCTCTTGCGACCTGCTGAGCGATGACGGCAGCCATGCCTCTGCCGACCAGCAGGTGGTGACCTCTGCTACGCTGAGTGTTGCCGAGGGTACGCCTACGGTGGTGACCCTTCCGACGGGCTTCCTGCGTTTGGTGAGAGTGCGCGTTGGCGGCTGGAAGAAAGCCGTGATGAACCCCATCGAAGAAGACTCGAATCAATATCTCGAACTCTCGGATGCGACTGCGATGGCTACCAACGACCGCCCTGTGGCCGCATTGATACGCACCGACCCGAAGAAACTGGAGCTATGGCCCGGCGGTAAGGCCACGACGACCGTGGAGCTGACTTACGTGAATACTCCACACTACGACGAGTCGGCAACGACCGATGCTACGACAGTGTATGTGCCTGACAAGCTGATGAGCGCATACTTGTATTACATAGCCTTTCTGGTGCTGTCGGCGTATGGCGACAATCGTGCAAGCGTCATGTTGTCGATAGCGAAGATGAATTTAGGACTGACGGAATGATTTATAGAGAAATGGAAAAGTTACAAGAGGTGCTGCGTATTGTACAAGGCAACGAGTACCCGATAAAGATATTCCTTGAAAAGATGGTCTATAGCGGCAACGCCCTCCACGCTACCGCCATAGACCTCCGCATGGTTGAGGACATTGCCGTGGGTGCCGTAAACCGCTGCGGCTTTTGCGTTCCGCTTAATTCCTACGTGTCGGATGACGGGAGTTATGTCACGGTGCTAATCCCTGCCAACAAGAAGATGCGTATCGGTGCCTGGGGAATCCGTCTCACCGGTGTGTATGACGGTCTTCGCATTGCCAGTGCAGAGCGCCACGTCTTTGACATCGTGAAGTGGAATGGCGAGAGCTATGTTCCGCCGTTGCTCGTTGATGGCGAGGGCAGTTACTTGCTGAATATGAAATTCGTACCTGGAGACGCGGATGCGATACCTTCTTCAAAAGTTGCTGGTTGGATTGGCTTTGCCCAGTTTGCGAACATCAGTGATCTGAATGTAGAAACGGAACTCCAACGTCAGTCTGATTTATTAGGTACTTACACATTGGAAAATACCGTGAATGGCGCCCACTTTGTCGTGGCTTGCGAACCGTCGTTGTCACTGTCCATTCTCTTTGGCGGGTTGGAGATAGAGCCGACTGTGAGCGAAGGCAGTGACTATAAGTATTATTACACTTCAGGAGGCCAGATTACTGGCACCTATGACATAGAAATCAGAATTAAAACAACCAATTAATTATGCCGGAAGTAAAATTATTCCCCAGCACCTTGGTGAGCTCAGATGCTGATAATCCGAAACTTGCCAACACAGATAATTTGTATGACAGACCAAGGAAAGCTTTCCAGGATGTCATCAATTCAAATCTTGTAGAATCTGACGATGCACTCAGCGGAAATATTCAGGCTCTCATGAACAGGATTATTGCTTTGGAAAGTGCAGGTAGTGTTATCCGTCATTGTGATGAAGACGGTCTTTTTATTGTGGATGACCAGAAGAGAATCGGAGCCTGCATTATTTCGCCTAACATCAGATATGGTTGGGATGGCGTGGCTGCAGCGAGTTCCCCCACCCTTACCAAGAATAACGGTGGCTGGTATATTGTCGTTCCTGGTGCTGATTTCAGCAGTATGAACATAGGTACTTTGGAAAACATTTCTCAGGTGGATATTGAAGGTATCAGCCTTTCATACCCTGCCTGGGTCTCTTCAGATGAGCCTAACAAACGAAAGATTACAGCAAATCCTGATGCTAATCACTCAAACTATAATGGCGGTTATGTATGGACTGTGACTAAGGGCAGCAGCTATTTGGCTTTGGATCCCAACCCTCAATACGGCAGCACTGCAACCTTTAGTGTCCTTTCTGCGGCAGCGAGTGCATCGAGTGTAGAGGTGACTTGTCAGGCAAAGAATAATCCGCAAGTGCTGAAAACAATTACTTTTGATGTAAAATACACTCAGCCTGAGACTAAGGTGACCGGTGTGAACATCTATTATACAGAAAGCGGTAATAACAACAATTCCCAGGCCAATCCTATTGAGGACACCTCCTTTGGTTTGAGGGCTGTAGGTCTTCCTAATGGTGTTTCAATAGCAACCTATGCCTGGTCAATAATAGACGGAAGCGCGAACGTCCAGTTTGTCACTGGAGCAGATAAGCAGCAGGTCAGCATCGGTATCAAAGACACTGCAACGACTGCCGTAAAATGTACCATCAAATGTGAGGTGCAAGATAACACCAGTTCCCCTGCATCTGTGAGCAATACTATTGATGTGTGGGTGAAATATCAATCCGCCTATGACCGTTCTGTTGTTGATGATATTGTCATTGATTATGCAGACCAGCAGACAACGGCAAAACAGGATTTGACGGTTAGGACAGTACCGGTGCAGCAGGTACCTGAGAATGTCGAATTTAAGGTGCTGGAAGGCCGTGCCAGTGTTACCCAGGATGGTGTGCTCTCACTTGGCGATGACAGCGTAGCAGGAGAAATTATCAAGGTAGAAGCCACAATGCCTAATCCAGATTACGACTCCAGCATTCAAGATTCCAAAGAATCCTTCTCGTCAACTGCCATCATTACCAGTGAGTACACCGTGCCTTTGAGGGAAATAAGGATTGAAGGCGGTAACAGGGATGTTGAGGGGCAAAACATCCAGCTATATGTGACTGCCCAGCCAGATCGCTCCGAGTATAGGGCTGTAACATGGAAGATGGTGTCAGGAAACTCCCGATATGTAAGTCTTACCGAACAAGGCATGCTGATAGTGAGCCCCCTGTTAGGTTCTCAAGTCACCATGGTTGAAGTGGAAGCACGAAGTGCTGTAAACACATCAATAGCAGACCAGGTACGTCTGCGGGTGAAGTATGCTCCTGACACCACTGTCGGCACTGATTACCAGCATCTTGCCAGTGCAATAGCCGTAGGTGGAGACTATGCCATTATTTATCCTTACGTCTATAAGACTGGTTATGGCGATGGCGTCTGGCTGAATCCAGAGGATGTTGAGATTACTTTGTCAACTCGCTATGAGGATTTCATGACGGAAGAAGAAGTACAAAACGACATCAATAGTAATATCAGCTCTTCCCCTGCTTACGCAAGAGCGTCTACGACATTGCTTCTGCCTTTGAACAATACCAAGGATGCTACATTGTTGGAAAAAGACATGAAGTATTACTTGAAAACAGACTATGAGGACATGATTACCCAGCAAGGTATCATTTACGATAGTGACGCCCCGGGGAAAGGTGGACTGCTTCTTGCCGCTTCTAATAGTGGAAGTCCTATCTTGAACGGCAATATACTTGACTTCTCATACTTGGAAGCAGGCCATACTACTGGTGTGGATTTGCGTTATAAATACACCTTTGTTGACAGCAATGGTAATACTCGTACACTTACAAGTGGCGGCTACCATGAGTTTACCCGTTATCCGGGCAAGCTTCCTGTAACAAGCATTACCATTACCAAGCATGCCTTTACTGGATGTGCTCCTCAGAATCAGGATATATCTATGTATGTACAGCCTGTTTGTGCAGAGGGTAAGACCGTGAATGACTATTTGTTCGATAGGAATAAAGTCCAGGTCAATCAGATCAATGGTGATTATGATTCTGCCTACAGCAAGGTTGTTGGTCGGTGGTTTACTGTCAAAGCTGCTGCTGGAACAGGTGTTCAAGAGCAGTGGGATATTGCTTACCTGCTCATGAATGAACATACTTCCAGTTTGCCGGCCAGCAACAAATGGATAACAGGTAATTACACTTCTTCAAATATTGGTTCAGCACGGCATGAAATCAGGCCTCGGATTGTCAACAGGGAAACGGTTTCCGTCTCTTACAACAATGCTGTTGCCAATACTTCCACGATTAGCATTGCCCTTCCCACGAATCCTCTCAAGGTATTCACTGTTGACACGCCAAACAGCACTCCTGACGGTGGCCAGCTATCGGCTGTCAACCAGAATAACTATCCCGTAAGTGTTACGTGGAGTATCATTGGTGGCAACACAGCAGACAAAATCTATTGTTCCATAAATAGTGCCACAGGCTTTATTCGGGTCTATGACACTGGCGGAGAAGAGATTACTATAACGGTTAAGGCTGTGACCAGCAATGGACTCAGTGCCACTGCGAACTTTAAAGTGAAATCTGTAAATAGTTAAATAAATACAGATGCCAGAATAACGCCGTGAGGCGTGTAGTTCATAAAAGTTAATAGTTTTTTAGTTATTAAGTATTTAGGTGAATTAGGATTTTAGTTTTGATGTGGCCGGCAGTGCCGGCGGGCACGAAAGGCCACTTTTAAAATTTGAGATTTTAGGATTTAGATATGGATATGGATTGGTTGACAGTGATTATTACAGCCCTGACGTCGGGCGGTCTTGCAGGTTTCTCGACGATATGGTACTCACGGAGAAAGGCTAAAGCCGATGCCGTGCAGTCGGAAGCGCAGGCCACGCAGAGCGTGCAGGACATCTATCAAGAGCTTATCCAAGATTTGAAAGAACGCTGGGATGAGCAGAAAGGAGCCAACGACTCCCTGCGTGACCAGATACGTCGGATGGAAGATCGCATCTCGAAGCTGAAGGAGGACGTGGAAAAAAATGCGCGGCGGCTTGCCTGGCTTATACCGATGACGTGCTGTGTGGTTGACTGCAAGAAGCGCGTGGTCTATACGGGTGAGCTGGATAGCAAGCCGAAGCGGAAGCCTACCCCAGAGCCCCTCCCTAAAGGGAAGGGAGAGAGTTGAGAGTTGAGAGTTTAGAGTTTAGAGAGCTATGGGAGTAACGAGAACACAGCTGAAGAAAATCATGACGCGTGCGCCTTATACCAGGATAGACAAGTATTTGGCCTATCTGAATGCGGCAATGGATGAATTTGGCATTACCACAAAGGAGCGTCGTGCTCATTTTCTTGCGCAGATTGCCCATGAAAGCGTGGAGATGAGATATACCAGGGAGCTGGCGAGTGGTGAGAAGTATGAAGGCCGGAAAGACCTTGGGAACATTCAGGCAGGTGACGGCAAACGTTTTAAAGGCCGTGGCTTCATACAAATCACTGGGCGTGCGAACTATACACGTTACAAGCTGTTCTGTGGCTTCGATGTGGTGAGCAAACCTGAGCTGCTTGAATTGCCAAGGGGTGCGACGCGAAGTGCTGCGTGGTTCTTTGCAACGGGCTGCGGTCAGAATCTCTGCTACGTGGCCGACCTTGACAACGGGAGGAACACGGAAATGGTGCTGCAGAAAATAACGAGAGTAATAAACGGCGGTCTGAACGGGCTGGAGAGCAGACGGAGGTATCTGCTACGGGCGAAGAACGCGCTGGGATAGTTTAGAGTTTAGAGTTTAGAGATATGGCAAGAAGAGTTATATTACAAGACGCGAAGACGAAGGAAGAGCTGCATCCGAGAACGGAGGTGGCGAGTGTGACGGGGCTGCAGGAGGCTTTGAATACACGTCCTACTGTTGAGGAATTGGAAAAAAGATTTGGTAAGATTTTTATTGTTAATGTTGAAGGCCCTACAAATAAAGAATATAGTGCAGATAAGACATATCAAGAGACTTTTGCTGCATTGACTGAAAATAAGATGGTTGCCTTCAATACTACTTATGGTGTATTTTTTGCAGATGCTGACGCCTCTTCGCCTGTGATATTTGCTTCAAAGTATTATGCTCATGACGGTGTAGACGTAGTATCCAGGGCCATGCTTCTTACCTATACTGAAGCATCAGGTATTAGGATTGAGTCTGCTGATTTGCAGAAAGCTCTTACTTTTGATGATACTCCTACATCAGGGAGTAATAATCCTGTAAAATCTAAAGGTATTAAGAGCGCTTTAGATACACTTGATGGAAAAATTGACGCTATTATTGGAGGCAATGCTACTTTAAATCTTTCAGTTTCTCCTGCAAGTATTTTTGCAAATGCAAGTGCTTCAGTGACTGTCACTGCTACTGCAAGTATGCAAGCAACAAGTATTAATATTAAGAAAGGTGGAATTACTGTACAAAGTGGCAGTAATACAACTTCTATTAATTATACTGAAACTGTAACTTTAAGCAGTGGGGAAGCTATTACATATAGTGCTGAAGGCGTAATCAATGGTGTTACTAAAACAGTATCCAATAAAACTGTGAGAGCTTACGATAAGATTTACTATGGTGTTGGAACTGAAAACAACTATAGTGGAATAACTACTTATCAAAGCATTAGAACAAATGCTAATGGTACTTATGCTTTCAGTACTACTGCAGAAAATAGATATGCCTACATTTTAATTCCTCATGCAATGAGTGCCATTAACCTCAATAATGTGAAGCTGGATTCTGGCTTTGGATATAATATGACACTGATAACAGATAATGCTACCATTGATAATACTCGATATAGAGTTTATAGAAGTGCTGAGAATGCAGTAGGTGAGAGTTTTAATGTTGTAATTTCATAAATATGGCAAAAGATAATATAGTAAAGATAGGTGGTGAGCTGAAGAGTGTAGCAGCTGATGGCGTCGTAGCAGGAGCAGAGGCCATCCGCGACTATACCGAGGGCAAGATGCAGTCTGCCATCAACGCCGAGCTGAGAGCTGCCATTGCAGCTGTCAGCCATCTTACGTATGTCGTAGTACCATCGTTGCCTGTGCCAAGTGTAAGCACGATGGGCAAAATATATCTCATCCCATCCAGCAGTACTGCCGACAACAACGTGAAGGATGAGTATATCACCATTGAGAGCGGTGGCAGCTATTCATGGGAGCAGATCGGTTCGACGAGTGTTGACCTCAGTGCGTATTCGACAACAGCGCAAATGAATACAGCCATTCAGAACGCTGTCAGTGGGAAGCAAGATACCATCAACGACCTTACAACTATCAGAAGCGGTGCCAGTGCCGGTGCAACAGCCGTGCAGCCTGCTGCGATGAGCACGGCTCTGACAGCGAAGCAGGACACGTTGACGTTCGACAATGCTCCGACTGCCAACAGCAACAATCCCGTGAAGAGTGGTGGCGTGAAGACGGCCATCGACGCAAAGCAGGACACCATCAGCACGGTGAACGTGACGGTGGACAACAACACCGGCACACCATCGGGCAGCGCATCGGTGAGTGGCAGCACACTGTCGCTCAGCTTCCAAAACCTGAAGGGGGCTACGGGTGAGCAGGGGCCGCAAGGAATCCAGGGCGTCCAAGGTGTTCAAGGCCCGAAAGGTGACACTGGCGTGACGGGTGATGCGTCAAGTCTTGCGATCATCCATGGCATCGACAAGACAACTTCTTATGCTACCACCGACGTGTGCGGTGCAGATGCAGCTCAGGCTCTCCTTAACGAGATTGAAGGTGGTTTCTATTACTAAGTGAAGTTTTCAGATATAGAATTATGGTCGTACATATTAAACGAAATTTCATTCTCAACTCCGACAATGTATGCTATGCAAAGATAATTGCGGATGAGGAAAAGGGGCTTACTAACAAGATGCAGATTTCACTTGTTAGTGGCGAAAAGGTTTTAATTGACTTTACAAGTGTGGAAGTCTGTAAGAAATGCTTTGAGCATATAGCCTCTGCAATTCAAGGGAGCATTGTAGACCTTGACCTTGGCAAAGACGAGGAAGAAACAAGACTCTTTTACACGGGTGTTCACATGGTTAAGTAAGTATTATTAGTTTGTGGTCGAATAATAAAGGATATGAAAAAGAGGATTGCAAGAAAAATATTAAACACAAATAGTTTTCATTGGAAACTTTATAAAAGTAGGGGTGGGGCATTGTTCAGTCTTGTACCTATTCATCCGAATTTGTACTATAAGGCTTGTAGAACTCTTCATATTGAGCCGTATTATGGCCCCGAATGGCTAAAAGATATTTTATCACGAATAAATAATGTTTAAAACGATATAAAGATATGGGACAAATTGTAGGTGGGGCTGCAAAGCCCAAGAGATGTAATCTTTCTAAGTTATCACAACTCGAAACTCCTGCGGCAGGGGAATACATTTTGGTGTCCTCTGACAACAGCATGAACGCGGCAGGGCAGGGGAACTTTGACTGCTATATTAAGGGTGACGGGCAGAAGACTGCAACGGAATTGGAGTTATACAAAATTGACAAAGACACGATAGATTATATAAAAAGTTTGCTCGGAGATTTTTCAGAACCTTCGGGCGAATATATTGATATTACATCACAATTCACTCCGTGGCAATCTGGGCAAATAGCTGCTAAAACAACAGATAGTCAATTTGGTCAAGTCGCGTCGGCAGGTTCTATGCGATGCTGTGCTACTTATGTAGATATTTCTCAATATGCAAAGTTGAGGATTACGTTATTTCATCATTATGATTCAGCAAGCACTGGAGGGTGCGTCTTCTACAATAAGTCGAAGTTACCCATATCTTCAATTCGTTATGCTGGCGATGTTTCGACATCCCAACTAATTCAGGAGATTATAGATGTGCCTGCAAATGCTCAGTATATTAGAGTGACCGTTGGCAACTCAAGCACTAATAACGAGAGCGTATTTTCTTGTGAAGGCGAAACTATCGTTCAAGGTACTACTGTCAAAGAATATATTGACAGCTTGCTCGGAGATTTTTCCTTACCGAGCGGTGAATATGAAGACATAACATCGCAGTTTACTCCGTGGCAATCGGGGCAGATTGTTGCAAAAACAACTGACAACGAATTCGGACAAGTCGCATCGGCAGGTTCAATGCGATGCTGTGCTACTTATGTAGATATTTCTCGATATGCAAAGTTGAGGATTACGTTATTTCATCACTATGATTCGGCAAGTACTGGTGGATGTGTCTTTTATAATTCTGCAAAGACACCTATATCTTCCTTTCATTACGCTGGTGATGTTTCGACATCTCAACTGATTTCGGAAATTATAGATGTGCCTGCAAATGCTCAGTATATTAGAGTGACCGTTGGTAACGCAAGCACTAATAACGAGAGCGTATTTTCTTGTGAAGGCGAAACGACTGTTCAAGGTGTTACTGTCAAAGAATATATTGACAGCAAAAAAATGTCTTTTGACGGCAGTATTGACGAGGAGGATTTGACAAACGAATTTGTTTGGAAAGATGGACAACTTCTTGCAAATTCAGCATACGCAAGTTACGAAGCATTTGGATTTCCTCAAACCGCTAATACACAGCAATATAGCAATGCCATTAATGTATGCAGGTACGACCAGTTAAGGATTACTTTAGTAGATAGTAATGCTTCGGGGAATACTGGCGGTCTATGCTTTTACGACGAAGACATGAATGTTGTTGCGAGTATTTGTCATTCGGGCATCTCTATTGCTTCAGATGATAATGTTGAGTACACAATAGACGTTCCGAGCAATGCGGTTTATATGCGAACAACAAAAGTGAAGGCTGGGGCAACTCCATTTTCCTGCTACGGAATTATAAATCAAAGTGACATTGAAAAAACATTCTCATCCGTAAAAAGGAATATCAACTTTATAGATGACATAACTGGATATCCAGTCAATACTCTTGGTTGGCTTCGACGTTATTCTAATTGCAAAGATTGGGGCGAGCAGCCCGCCGCAAACGGAACAACTGGAAGTTTTATGAATGTTTCAGATGGTTACAATACGCTTATAAGCGATATTTATGAGCCATTGAGAGAAGGCAATCCCAACTATATCTCACGCACAAATATCGGGTTGGATGCAAGCGGCACAATAACAATGTATGCTTATGAGTTCACCCCACGATATTATCAGCAATGTATAGTCTTGTCTGCTGGAGTACATGGAGATGAGCCTGATGCCGTTGCTTGTCTTGCTCGTATTATGCAACTAATTTGCACCAATCCAAACAACGATACGGATATTGAATTCATTCGCAGCAATGTGAAGATAATTGTAATTCCTTGCGTGAATGTTTGGGGTTACACAAATAGAAGCAGAACGAATGCCAATAATGCCAACATGCAGGGATGGAATAGTTCTACGTTGATTACAGAACTTCAAAACATCAAGGATTTTTTGGATGGCAAAATGAATGAAGTTTCGTTTTTGATTGATATGCACACAACTACAAATAACTCTTATTATGATTTTTATGGTGTTGTGAATTTCAATGACAAGAATGTGCGTACTTTGTTTAGGACAAACTCGTGGCTATGTGAACATTATGCCAAAGACGGAAGGACGGTAGATGACCAATATTTTGGGTATAGGCCAGAAAAGCATACTCTGCAATGGTATTTCCACGCAACCTACGGAGTACCGACATCTACGCTCGAACTAACTGACTTTTATTGGGCATCAAGCAAGAGCGCGGCAGCGGCAATTACAATGGGTGTTACTATGTGGATGAACTATATTATCCAACAAATAAACGACTGCTACAATCCATTGTACGGGATTCCTTATGAAGACTGGAGGGAGAGCAGAGGATAACGACTCTCAGAGTAACTAATAACACCCTATAACAATTAAATAATATGACGAGTATTGTAGATTGGAAAGCAAGTTTTCTGGTGGAACAGAAGGAACTGAAAGAGAAATTTGTAAAGCTGGTAGAGTTCATCAACAGCGAGGAATACTACAAGCTGAGTGACAACACAAGGCTGCTGCTGAAGAATCAGAAGATTGCGATGGAGCTTTACCTGAATGTGCTGAACATGAGGGTGTTTGAAGATGTGGATAACATCACGGTGCCTGACTATGGGATGCTTCAGGGGATGGCAAGCGTGTTCTGCCACACATGGAACGCTCCTTCAAACAGCATGAAGTATCTGGAGGAGCAGTTGAAGAAGAATGAGGATAAAGTTGCGACAAGGTCACAACAAACAGAACAGGAAGAATAAAAAAAAGGCAGGCCACGCTTGACCTGCCTACCCACTAAGGGGATTTTCTAAAGGCCCCCGACTTTTATTCATAATTAAGTACCACCTTTATTACAAATGACTGACAGACAGCCGTCGGGGGTTATGGCCCGTATGCTGCCGGTCAGTCATATTTGTATTGTCAGTGGTACGGGTGCAAAGATACGAAGAATTATTGTAACAACCAAAATTTGCACCGATGAAAGTCGTAGAACTGATAAAATTTAGCGGAGAAATGCTGAAACGACTGCACGATTTTGGCATTAAGATTGATGACTATCGCTACCTGCAAATGTATGAGGATTTGCAGAAAATGGCGGAAGCAGGAGAGAAAACTACTTATGCCGTGGCAGAGATCTGCAGGAAATACCATGTGGGCGAAAGGACTGTGTACAAAGTGAAGAAGCGCTTTGACAAGGACTGCACGGACGGTGCAGCGGGATAATGAGGAATTGTTTGCGACAAGGTCGCAAAAGACGTAACTTTGTGATGTCAGAGCGCGATGACACACGGAGCTGCAATGCTATTGCAGCATACGGAACAAAGTATTCACAACACAAAAACTAAACTAATTATGGCAGACACAAAAGTGTTTTCATTCCCTGAGAACGGGAATGGCGGTGGTAACAATGACCTTGCCACCCTGCTCGCCCTGAGCGGCGGCAACAACGGCGGTCTCTTCGGCGGCAACAACGGCTGGGGAGGCGGCATCCTTGGATTCTTCCTCGGCCTGCTCTTTGGCAACGGAGGCTTTGGCAACTTCGGAGGCTTCGGTGGCGGCGGCAATGCAGCCGGCTTCCTGAGCAATCAGATGAACAACGACAATGGCCGCGACCTCATCATGCAGGCTGTGACAAGCCAGGGCGACCGTCAGCATGACGCTATCCAGACACTCTCGACGATGCTTGGACAAGACTTCAACCTCGTCAACGCAAACATCCAGACTATCACATCGGCACTGAACCAGATTGCAAACGTGCAAGGTACCAGCTCACTGCAGATTATCAATGCCATCCAGAGCGGTAACGCATCGTTGGCAAGCCAGCTCTGCCAGTGCTGCTGCGAGAACCGCGCAGCCATCGCCGACCAGACGGCAACGCTGCAAGGCGCACTGAACAACGGCTTCAACGGCGTGCAGATGGGTATCGGCGGTCTGAGCCGTCAGGTAGAGGCAAAGGCAGCAGCCGACCAGCTGGCCGTTTGTCAGCAGACATACACCTTGACGGACGGCGCGAACCGCAACACGCAGGCCATCATCGCAAAAATGGACGCCATCGAGGATGCACGCAAGGATCGTGAGATTGATGCCCTGCAGACCGAGGTGACCACTCTGAAGTCGCAGAACTTTATGGCCGGCATGATGGCACAGAGCCTCGCTCCCGTGAATGCTGCCTTGGCATCGTTGAGCAAAGAGGTCGATGACATCAAGTGCAAGCAGCCGCAGACCGTGCCTGTGCAGTGGCCGCAGCTGACAGCCGTGAACACTACTCCCTACGTGAGCGGTGGCTTCTATGGCAATGGCTTTGGCTACAACAACGGCTTTGGCGGTAACATCGTGTTCTAAGAAGATAGGAGGGAGGTAAGCGTATGTGCTATAATATCACTACGAATGCAGGAGGAGTGCCCTATCTGACCGTGACAAACATCACCGTAGGCACGGAGAGGGGAGC
>ODAI014483248.1_pt1 | contig 13828 bp, 11 predicted proteins | sample 1539321 | NCBI WGS metagenome assembly ODAI01 (sample SAMN02144231, study PRJEB22623) | gut metagenome | biome: sheep rumen | host: Ovis aries | place: New Zealand
AACATATATGCTATGGCTATTTTCAACTCTGTAGTTGAGATTTATAAACCGCTGATAAAAGAATACCATACCAGCACTTTAATGGCACTAGCCTGATGCCTCTACCTGATCTAATTCAGGCTACTTATATTTTGGTGATCGGCTCAATTCCGTTATCCTTAACAAAATCTCCAGAAATCTTTTGCCCTTAACTATCCGGCACTATACCGTATTGTCTGATTGAGTACCGTTGTCGATATCGATTCTAAAAAACCTCCTTTCGCATTTGGTCGTGCTGATCAGCATGATACAAAGGGTGGAATTGGAATCTTGGTTTGTTTAGTTTCCCGTATCGATACTCTGCTTCCAGCCTTGGTCATTACCGAAATTTCAAGCACAATCAGTGTCTATCAATCTGACAACTATATTATACAAAACAGAACGTTTGTTTGTCAACTGTCAAACTGAAATAAGCCTTGTGTATTTATTTTTTCCATTTTTTTTGAGATAATGAAGTCCGTGGGGGAATTTAATGAGTTAAAGGACGGTTCTAAGCAACATTTAAAAAGGAGCTGCGTTTATGAGCAAAGGAAAAATTCATCCCTTCTTCTCTGACGAGAAGATCCTTGATATCATCCGGGATTATTCCAATGACACCATCTATTTTAAGGATCACCAGTCCCGCTTTATCTGGAATAACCGTTCCCACGCCGCACAGTTCGGCATCTCCGACCCCAGAGAGATGGCCGGAAAGACGGATGCCGATTACTACCCGAAGGATTTCGCGACACGTGCACGGAAAGAGGAAATGGAGATCATGGAGACCCGTATTCCTCTCATCTCCAATATCGAGAGACTCGAGAAACCGGACGGTTCCGTCGTCTGGTATTCCGCCTCGAAATATCCGATCATCGATGAAAAAGATAACGTCATCGGCACATGGGGCATCAGCAGAAATATCACCGCGCTGAAGATCGTGGAGGAAGAGCTGAGCCGCACCAATGAGAAGCTCAAGAGGCTCTCCCAGGTCGATGATCTGACAGGTCTTTTCAACCGCCGCTATTTCTATGAGATGATCGAGAAGACCGCATCCCAGTACGATCGAAGAAACAGACGCAAGAAGGATGATCCGGACGATACATTCTCCCTGATCTCCCTCGATATCGATTTCTTTAAGAAGATCAATGATGATCACGGCCACAACAAAGGTGACGACGTGCTCCGTCTTGTCGCCGGCATCCTCACCTCCCAGTGCAGAAAGTCCGACATGGTCTTCCGCATCGGCGGCGATGAGTTTATGATGCTTCTTCCGGATACGCCGCTCAAGGGCGCGAAGGTCCAGGCCGAGCGCGTGCGTACCGCCCTGTCCGGCGCGCCGATCGTCCTCGATGAGCGTTCCGCTCCGGTACGTCTTACCGCAAGTATGGGTATCTCCTGTTACCGTGACTGCAGTGATGTCGCGGACCTGATCCACAAAGCGGATGAGCGTCTATACACCTCCAAGAATCTCGGACGTGACCGCGCAACATAATAGTTCTACTTCAAAAGCACTTGTACGGCGTCGTTTCTGCGGCGCCGTTTTTTTTGCAAATAAATCGGGAAAATGATTTACGGAGCGGTATTTCCCTTCTCTTTATAGCGGAGAAGTGCCGCTCTTGCGAAGTCTTCGTTCTCCGTTCCGAGCGCCGGCAGCTCATAATCGTCACCATATCTTCTCTTTAGTGCGAGTCTCAGGAGATGATCAGTCATTCTCGGATTCTTCGGCAGGAAACTACCGTGGGAATATGTGCAGTAAACATTGTTATAAATCGCGCCTTCGAAGCCGTCTTTTCCGTTATTTCCGGCACCCTCGATGACCTTTGCCATCGGCTTTACGGACGGACCAAGATAGGTTCTTCCGCTGTGGTTTTCAAATCCATACAGGACCGCGCTGTCGTAAACTCCTTCTTCTTTAAGGAAATCTGCTTCATAGGTCGTATCCTGGATATACCGGACATCTTCTCCGACAGTGTAGATATCGATCGCGCCGAGGCACTCGATCCTCGTTCCGTCATGTTCCTGATAGTATTTGCCGAGCATCTGATATCCTCCGCAGATGCAGAGGAACACCATGCCGTTTTCGATGGCTTCTTTAACCTTCGGGCCCTTCACTTCCACGAAATCCTTACGGATGACGTTCTGCTCGGCATCCTGTCCGCCTCCCAGGAAAACGATGTCGAAATCCTTCTCATCAAATTCATCACCGATCGAGACAGGTACCAGCTTTACCGATATCCCGCGGAGCTCGGCCCTTCTGATCAGGCTCAGCACATTTCCCCGGTCTCCGTAGAGATTCAGGAGGTCCGGATACATATGACAGATGCGAAGTTCTTTTCCCGTATTATCCATTACCAGAAGCACTTTCCTTTCGTCATTTCCAGAAATCCTTGAGATGATATCTCTTTACCAGGATCGACCTGAGCGCAAGCATCGACGTATAGTTCGGAAGGATATAGAGGCATTTGCCCGGGGTCGAGTCCGAGATCGCCTGATCGAGAAGCTCGGCGCACTCTTCCATCGGCTTGGCCACGATCCTTTCTCTATCCACGCCGGAATAGAGGATACGGAGCATCATGTCGCCATATCTGTCGCCCGAGACATATACTTTTTCCGGAAACTCCTTCGATTCGAAGTCCACATCCCAGATCCACGAGACGTCTTTACCATCCGCGATATTACTGTTTAAGAGCATGTAGATCCCTTCCGCATCGGAAGCGCCAGCCACGAAAGACAGTGCACGGTCGAGTCCGACCGGATTCTTCACGAGGAGCACACAGATCTTCTTATCTCCGATGCTGATCTTCTCCATGCGTCCGAACGCTGCCTCGACATGTTCAAGAGCAGCAGAACATCTGTCGAAAGAGAGATCCTTCGTATCGCCGATCTTCTCTCCCATGAGAACACAGGCAGATACCGCGGAGATCGAGTTATAGAAGTTATGCATGCCCGGGATCGGGAGCTTGACGCGTCTTTCCTTCGGATCCGGATCTTTCTCCGTTCTTCCTGATCCTGCATCCAGGAGCGACAGCTCGTATCCCTCATCGGACGGGTTCTTCGCCAGATCGTACTTCACGAAGAAACGCGGTGCCATACGGGTCTTCCCGCATTTTTCGCAGGTAAAAGCACCCAGATGGCCGAAGGATCTTGCGGTATATGTGTATTTCGTCTTACATCCGGTGCAGTACTCCGCATCTGAAGATGCCGGCAGTACACCGGATTTATCGGGATAGGTGACATTATTGTAGTGCATGGACTCTTCCGAAAGTCCGTAAAAGACGGTTCTTTGCTCACGACCCTTATAGAGCTCGGACACGAGGGAATCATCGCTGTTCAGAAGGATATCCGCTTCACAGGTGTCCAGTCCTTTTGCGATCAGATCACGCGTATGCGCCAGTTCTCCGAAGCGGTCGAGCTGGTCACGGAAAAGGTTCGTCACCACAGATACCTTCGGCTTGATCTGGCAGGCGATCTTTCCATACGCGCCTTCGTCTGTTTCCAGAACACAGATGACTTTCTTTCCGGCTTTATCGGCCTTCTTCATCTCTTTTCTTCCGAAGATCATGGAGGTCGTCACACCTGAAAGAAGATTCGCGCCGGAGACATTTGTCACGACGGTATATCCGCAGTTTCTGAAGATATCGGTGATCATATGTGTCGTGGTGGTCTTGCCGTTCGTTCCCGTGATCGTTACACAGTTACGGCCACTGCAGAGCTTCTCTAAGATCTTCGGATCGACTTTTACTGCCACTTTACCGGGCAGCGTCGTTGCTCCGCGTCCCAGGATGCGAAGGCCGAGTTTCGTACATTTGGCGGAAAAAACAGCGAGGTGAAAACGAATCGATGCCATCTTATTTCTCCGGTCACTCCACGAGATGTCCGACGATCAGAAGTCTGTGCGTCGCGACACCGAGCGGTGTACAGGTCACCAGTGTCACCTGCTTGCCGGTGCCGTCATCGATGTCGATATATTTGTCGAGATCACTCGGCTCAACAGCCTCATAAATCGTATCTACTTTATAAGTGTATTTGTTTCCGTCGATTCCGGAGATCTCGATCGTATCTCCGATCTTTACATCGCCGAGGGCGTGGAAGAGCTTACCTGCCGCACGCATTCTGTGACCGAGGATGACCATATTTCCTTCCTGTCCCGGATCGGCAGTGCCTTTCAGGCGGCCGGCGCCGTAACGGAGAGATACGATAGTCGCATCGTCCCAAAGCGGGATATCTACATCGATAGAGGGGATCCGGATCGTTCCGAGCGCGGTCAGCACGACTTCTTCCGGAAGCTCGGCCACGATAGTCTTATAGTCCGCCTGAGATCCGTTCGCTTCTTCTTCACCGAAGAAATACTCGAATTCTTCACCGCTGACTTCATTTCCGGAAGACTTAACAACGAAAGAAGACTGACTCTGTTCCACGATGCTCTCCATCATGTCGTCTGTCACTTTCTGGCGTTTCATATTTTTGATCGGGTCAATAAGAAGCAGAATAATACCCGTAACCAGGCAGATCAGAGCGATGCCCAGAAGGATGATATTTCGCCAGTTAATGTCGCCGTTTCTTTTTCTAAACATATATTCTCCAATTAAGAATTTCTATGCGATTTATTATAACAGATACTTCCGAAAAGTGATAATTTCTGATATGATTATTCTACTTTTTATCTCCGCACGGGGCCTCCGTAAGCGAGGGCGGAAATTTCTTAGTGGGTGAAGCAAGGATGGATGCAAAGAAGATCTGGAGTCAAACTCTTTCTGTCTTAAAGGATGAAGTGTCCGATATCAAGTACAAGACCTTTATTCTGCCGATGGAACCGGCTTTTGCCAATGATGATCTTTTTATTCTCACCGCACAGGATGCTTTTTCCCAGGAACAGCTCATTCCCATGATCCCGCTGATCAAGAACTGTATTTCCGCTGCCACGGGAAAAGAACTCGACGTGAAGATCGAGCTTCCTGATTCTTCCCTGACGCTGGAGATGATCCATCAGCACACGTCTTCCCAGGCACCTTCCGTGGCTTCCGAGAGTTCCGTGTCCCAGCTGAATCCAGCATATACCTTTGATTCATTCATCGTCGGTTCCGGAAACCGCTTCGCACATGCTGCCTGCGTTTCCGTGGCAGAAGGCGGTAAACAGTATAATCCCATCTTCCTCTACGGCGGTTCCGGCTTAGGAAAGACGCATCTGATGCATGCCGTAGGAAATGCCGTGAAGCAGAAGATGCCGAACCAGAAAGTCGTCTATGTCAACTGCGAGCGCTTCGTCAACGAATTCATCGCGACGATCCAGAGCGGTAAATATGACGATTTCCGTGAAAAATACAGAAATGCCGATTTTCTTCTGATCGACGATATCCAGTTTCTCGAGCGGAAAGAACAGACCCAGGTCGAGTTCTTCCATACATTTAATGAACTGTACGAATCCGGCAAGATGATCCTCATGACCTGTGATAAGCCGCCGCAAAGCCTCTCTTCCCTGGAAGAAAGACTTCGTTCCCGCTTCTCTTCCGGTCTGATCGTCGATATCCAGCCGGCAGACTATGAGACACGTATCGCGATCCTGAACAGAAGAATGCAGGACGAGCATATCAATCTTTCCGATGATATCGTGGATTACATCGCATCGAACTTTGCTTCGAATATCCGTGAGCTGGACGGTGCTTTTAAAACAGTAGTTGCTTACTGTTTTCTGGCCAATTCCTTTACTCTGGATGACGCAAAGATCGCACTTAAGGACATGATCTCTCCAAAGCAGGCCAAGCAGGTCACACCGGAGATCATCGTCGAGGTCGTCGCGCGTGCTTATAACATTACCGTAAGCGATATCATGTCCAATAAAAGAAGCAAAGAGATCCTCGTTCCCAGACAGGTCTGCATGTTCCTTTGCAGATCGGAACTGAACATGACCTATCCGAAGATCGGAGAGTTTTTCGCAGGCAAAGATCATAGCACGGTTCTGCATGCTTGTAACAAAATTGAAACAAGTCTGAAAGACGAGAACTCCGAGACTTCCATCCGCATCGATTCGATTAAAAAGCGTCTTTTTAACTAAAGTTTTCCACTCTTTTTCGTTCATTTGTGGAAAACTTCCGTAGGAAAACAAGTGCATTTAATGTGGATAAGATCAGCTTGTGGATAAGGTTTAAAACTCCTTTTCTTTTGCACAGTGCTTTTCACACGTTTTACACATAAGAAATACTGGTATTTCAGCCTTTGAGGCGCTTTTAAACCATTTTCACAGAGCATAATATTAAGAAGGAGAAGTACTATTCTTCTGACTTTTATTGTTTGTATTTATGCAGCCGGAAGAATTCTCCCCACAAAAATCCTATTTCTCAAAGTGGAAAAAAGTGGAAAACTTTTCTCGTAGGTGAAAACTCGATAAGATGTTGAATTTCTCTAGCTTTTCGAGTATTCTGTGTAGCATTTTTGTAATTTTCCTGTATAATATATAGTGTTATTTGATAAATAGAAAATGGAGGCTAGAAACGCATGAAACTTGTTATTTCAAGAGACAATCTGGTCGAAGCTATTTCGATCGTTCAGAAGGCAGTTTCAACTCGTTCTACTTTACCTATATTAGATGGTATTTTAATTGAAGCCGATGCGAAGGGCGTTAAGCTCACAGGCTATGATTTAGAGACAGGTATTGAAGCACTTGTAGAAGCAGATGTAATGGAAGAAGGAGCTATCGTTATTCCTTCCAAGGTATTTGGTGAGATCGTCAGAAAGCTCCCGGATGAGGAAGTTGCTATTTCTTCCAATGAGAGAATGGTGATCGACATCGAGAGCGGCACTTCGAAGTTCTCGATCAACGGTATCTCCGCAGAGGGATTCCCGACGATCCCGGTAGTAGGCGATGATAACAAGATCATCCTGAACCAGGAGATCTTAAGAGACATGATCAGCCAGACGATCTTCGCGATCTCGACAGATGAAGGACGTCCGATCCTGAATGGTTCCCTCTTCGAGTCTGACGGAAAGAACATCAATGTCGTATCTATCGACGGTTTCCGTATGGCACACAGAAAGAAGGAGATCGGCGAGGATCTTCCTGTGATGAAGTTCCTTATTCCCGGAAAAGCACTTCACGAGGCAGCACGTATCCTGACAGGAAAAGACGCGGAAGTAGTTATTTATGCTTCTACAAACCACATCCTCTTCGATACAGGTAAGTTCAGAATCGTATCCAGACTGATCAATGGTGAGTTCCTGGATTATCACGCAATCGTTCCGAAGAATTCTTCCACAACGATGATCGTTGATAAGAATGCTGTTCTGAACGCCGTTGAGCGTGCTTCCCTGATCATCCAGAAGGAAGACCGCCGCTGCCCTGTAAACCTCTCTATGGATAATGAGGAGACTCTCGTGATCAGATCCTCTACTGAACTCGGTAATCTCCGTGAGGAAGTTTCCTGCCAGATTACAGGTGATCTCATTAACGTGGATTTCAACCATAAATACATCATGGACGCGCTTCGTGCCATCGATGATGATACCGTCAAGTTCCTCTTCTCCGGCTCCAATGGTCCGTCCGTGGTCGTTCCTGTAGAGGGAGATGGATATACGTATCTGATCCTGCCGCTTCGTAAGTGATCACTGATATAGAAGTGACCGCTTTCATCTATCGCGATGACAGACTGAGAATACGATATGTATATACGTTCCATAGAACTTCAGAACTTTAGAAATTACAGAAGGCTTGATCTTAAGGTCGAGCCTTCTGTTAATGTATTCTATGGATCGAATGCCCAGGGTAAAACGAATATATTGGAGTCCATCTATTTATGTACTTCTACCCATTCCCACCGTACATCCAAAGACAGTGAGATGATCCTTCACGGGGAACACAGATATAAGGTGAAGCTTCAGCTGACCTCCTCCTATAATGCATATGATGAGTCGGTTTCCGTCATGTATGATGACGGACAGGGGGAAGATTCCACCGTAAAGCGGGCAAAAAAGATAGTTTGCCATGATGAAGTGCCTTTTGAGAAAATATCCGATTATTTCGGGATTTTTAACGCTGTTATATTTGCTCCTGAGGACTTGATGCTCATCAAAGAAGGTCCCTCTGTGCGCAGAAAGTACCTGAATGTACTTCTTTCTTCCGTAAAGACATCCTACTTTTTCGAGCTGTCGAATTATGTCCGTCTTCTGATGAACCGTAACAGGATCATCAAGAATGCGCGCTCTAATGGCAATAAGACGCTTTCTGATCAGATCCGTGAGGAAATGTCCATCTGGCATGAACCAATGGCCAGATCAGCGGTAAAGATCATGCGTGACCGATATCTCTTCTCTCTCCGGATAGATAAGTTTGCGAAGGTCCATCATGAAAGAATAAGTAATGGCAGCGAATCTCTCTTCGTAAAATATAAAACATGCATACCCATCGATATGTTCGAAAAGAACTCAGATGAGGAGATCATCGAGGCTTTGATCTCAAAGTGGGATAATTCCATCGAAGAGGATTTTTACCGCGGTACGACCAATCACGGACCGCAGAGGGACGATCTTCAGATGTCTCTGGATGGTGATGGTCTTCGTATGTTTGCCTCTCAGGGCCAGCAGAGATCCGCTGCTCTTTCCATGAAACTTGCGGAACTGGATATCATGCGTGAAGAGACGAATGACTCCCCGGTACTTCTTCTGGACGATGTTTTCGGCGAGCTCGATGCAGCTAGAAGAAAGTGTCTGCTTTCCGAGATCGGAGATGCCCAGATCTTCATTACCTGCACGGATAAATCCTTCATCGAGCAGGAACTGGCGGATTCACTGGAAAAAGCATCGAAAATAGCCTTCTTTGAGGTATCAGAGGGTTCTGTGAAGAGAATAGAAAATGAGTAGAAAATTGACCTTTTCCAGTGCTTTTATGGTATAATATTTAGGTCAAAACAGATAGTGTTAAGGGGCGTTTTTGATGTTCGTTCATATCGGCGGAGAATATACGATCCTGATCGATTCGATCATCGGTCTGGTAAATCTTGAGACCGTACAGGCTTCTTCGGATGTGAATGCATTTCTGCGGCAGCAGGAAGAGGATAATATCCTCGAATATGTCTCTGAAGAGATACCGCGTTCCCTCATCCTGACAGATGATCGGACCTTTGTCTCCCCTATCTCGGTCTTGACGCTCAAAAAGCGCATAGATAACGCGAAAAATATGCCCGAAATCGTGCAATAACAGTGTTACAAAGCTTTAGATACCAGTACTTTTCGAAGTATCGGATCAAAATATGAGTTTTTTCCCCGAAAGAGCGTTTTTTCGGGAAAAATAAGGAAGGAAAGACGAAAAATGGACGACGAAAAGAACCTGCAGAACGCATCCGCTGAGAATGGATCTCAGAGTCAGCCGGAAGGACAGCGTGAGTTTTACTACGAGGTACAGGAAGAGACAGATGGTCTTGTAAACCTCGCTTCTGACCCTCGTGCTTTGACCGAAGACTATAAGGAAGATTCTCTCGAGGATCTCGAGCAGGCGACACAGGGACAGGATGATTTCGACACCACGAACAAGAAAGAATATAACGAGGAAGATATTCAGGTCCTGGAGGGCCTGGAAGCCGTCAGAAAGCGTCCGGGTATGTATATTGGTGATACGACCCTCAGAGGCCTTCACCACCTCGTATATGAGATCGTAGCGAACTCTGTCGATGAGGCGCTTGCCGGCCGCTGTGATACCATCAAGGTCACAGTAAATAAAGATGGTTCTGTTACAGTACAGGATAACGGTTCCGGTATTCCGGTCGGTATTCACCCGAAAATGGGTATTCCTACTGTTGAAGTCGTACACACAGTACTTCATGCCGGTGGTAAGTTCGGCGGCGGCGCATATAGCGTTTCCGGCGGTCTGCATGGTGTAGGTGCTTCCGTAGTTAATGCGCTTGCTTCCAAGATGGTCGTAGAAGTACGCCGTGAAGGAAACATTTACCATATTGAATTTGAACGCGGAAAGACTACTTCTCCCCTCGAGATCGTCGGAAAATGCGATGAGAATGATACCGGTACGACCACAGTATTCACACCGGACCCGGAGATTTTCCCGGACTGCCGTTTCGATTTCGATGCTATGATCACACGTTATCGTGAAATGGCTTTTCTGAATAGAGAGATCACCATCATTCTTCGTGACGACAGAGCCGAAGAACCGGTCGACAAAGTACTTCACTATGACGGTGGTATCATCTCTTTCGTAGAGTACTTAAACCGCCACAGAGAGGCGCTTCACAAGCCACCGATCTATATAGCTCAGAGAAGCGGAGAGTGCTTCGTAGAGGTCGCTATCCAGTATAACGATTCCTTCGCTGAGAACGTCTATTCCTACGCAAATAACATCGCAACAGTCGAAGGCGGTTCCCACCTTACCGGCTTTAAGAGTGCTCTTACTAAGGTCATTAATGATTATGCCAGAAAGTATAAGTACATTAAGGACTCTGACAGAAACCTCCAGGGTGAGGATACCAGAGAAGGTATTGGCGCCATTATCAGCGTGAAACTTCCGGAACCGCAGTTTGAAGGTCAAACAAAGTCAAAGTTGGGAAATGCCGAAATTAGAACGCTTGTAGAGACTGTCATGTCAGAAAAACTGGCTCAGTATCTCGAGGAAAATCCGAATGTCGCGAAGATCGTCATGGACAAGTGCCTGTCTGCTTCCCGTGCCCGTGAGGCAGCTAGAAAAGCCCGTGATATGACGAGAAGAAAGAGCGTATTTGAGTCAAATCCTCTCCCCGGAAAGCTTGCTGACTGCCAGGAAAAAGACCCGACATTCTGCGAGATCTTCATCGTAGAGGGAGACTCCGCAGGCGGATCCGCTAAGCAGGGACGTGAGAGAAAATATCAGGCGATCCTCCCTCTCTGGGGTAAGATGCTGAACGTCGAAAAAGCCCGTATTGACAAGGTTTACGGCAATGAGAAGCTCCAGCCTGTAGTTATGGCTCTTGGCGCCGGAATCGGTGATGATTTCGATCCGGAGAAGCTCCGTTATCATAAGGTCATCATCATGGCCGATGCCGATGTCGATGGATCTCATATCAGAACACTTCTTCTCACCTTCTTCTTCCGTTATCTGAGACCTCTCGTAGAACTCGGATATGCATACATCGCTTGCCCACCGCTCTACCGTGTATATCAGGGTAACGAAGGCTACTATGCATATGATGATAAAGAAGTCGAAGAAATTAAACAGAAAACAGGCTGGAAAGAGCCGAAGATCCAGCGTTATAAGGGTCTCGGTGAGATGAGTTCCGAGCAGCTCTGGGAGACAACAATGAACCCGGCAACCAGAAAGCTTCTGAAAGTTACTATCGAAGATGCTCAGGCTGCAGACGAGGCAATGACACTTCTCATGGGTGATCAGGTTGAGCCGAGAAAAGAATTCATCCAGGCAAATGCGAAATTCGCTCAGCTGGATATGTAATTACAATTCACATCTGAAATCAATATGGACTCCACACAGCAAATGTGTGGAGTCTTTTTTATTCAGTCAAATGTTTCACGTGAAACATTTCCATAAGCGACTCTCTTTCAAAACTGAAGGATATTATATTTAAATACAATCTTACATAAAACAAAGATGTTAAGTAATTCGAGAAATGAATCTACATCAGAAATCGGATATGTGATTAATTGTTAGAGTAAATTCTACAAAAATCACTTTTGACATAATGAAAAGATATTATTTATATTGTTTCACGTGAAACAATATAAGTTATATCTCTTGAAATTTCAAAAAACACAATTCAATAGAAATATTCAAAATGACTCAATGTTTCACGTGAAACATAAAAGTGAAAACTGTAAAAATGCGTTTTTAATATTCAACTTTGAATTTTTTCTGAACTTTTCACTGAAAAGTGTAAAGTAACTGACATATAGTAAATGTTGATTTCTGATACTATTATCTTAATACGAATGATAAAGGAGCACATATGGCATACGTAATTTCAATCGTTAATCAAAAAGGCGGTGTAGGAAAGACTACAACTGCGGTTAATCTTGGTGCATTTTTGGCTAAAAAACGCAAAAAAGTGCTGATAATTGACCTTGATCCACAGGGCAATGCAACCAGCGGATACGGTTTTGATAAAACCGAACTGGAGAATACTGTATATGATCTGCTTGTAAATGAAGAAGATATCAGCACAGTAATTGCATCCACATCCGTTAAAAATGTGGATATGTGTCCGACAAATATCAATCTTGCCGGTGCAGAAGTTGAATTAGTATCTGCGATCAGTAGAGAGACGATCCTTAGAAGAGCCATCGAACCGGTCCTGGATAAGTATGATTATATTATTATCGACTGTCCGCCATCCCTTGGCTTGCTTACAATTAATGCTCTAGCAGCCTGCGAAGGAGTTATTGTTCCGATCCAGGGTGAATATTATGCGCTTGAAGGATTAACCCAGCTAATAGATACAATCAACATGATAAAGAAAAAGCTTAATCCTTCCATTGGTATTCTCGGTGTAGTTATTACCATGCATGACAGACGTACACAGCTTACCAAGCAGGTCGTGGAAGAGGTTCAGAAGTACTTTGGAGATAAGGTATTCAATACATTTATTCCGAGAAATGTACGCCTTGCCGAGGCTCCCAGCCACGGTCAGACAATAGATGAGTATGATGCCAAATCCAAGGGCTCTCTGGCATATCAGGCTCTCGCAAATGAAGTAATAAAGAGAACAAAATAAGAGTAATATATAGACGAACATCAATATATGAGGTGATGAAATGGCTACGAAGAAAGGTTTAGGTAAGGGCTTAGGTGCACTTCTTTCTGTGGATGGAATCCCGGAAATACAGAAAGATTCAGTAGTTGAACTGAAGATCAATGATATCTCTCCAAATAGTGATCAGCCGAGAAAGCAATTCAAGGAAGATGCTCTTCAGGAACTGGCAGATTCTATCAAGGAAAACGGTGTAATTCAGCCGATCATTGTTGCAAAGAGAGGCACCGGATATCGCATTGTTGCAGGTGAGAGAAGATGGAGAGCATCTCGTCTTGCAGGGCTGAAAGTAATTCCTGCGATCGTTCGGGATTTAACCGATCAGCAGACCATGGAGCAGGCTCTTATTGAGAACATCCAGCGTCAGGATCTGAACCCTCTTGAAGAAGCTTTTGCCATGGATAACCTTATGAAAGAACATGGCCTTACACAGGAAGCTCTTGCGAAGAAACTCGGTAAGAGTCGTCCGGCTATTGCGAATACATTAAGACTGATCAACATCGATGAATCTCTTCAGGATTTCATCCGAAATGGTGATCTTTCTGCCGGTCATGCTCGGGCACTTCTTGCAATTACAGATAAAGAAGAGCAGAAGAAGGCCGCGGATGTCGTCATGATCAAAGAGATGAGCGTCCGTGAAACAGAAGAATATGTAAAGAAGATCTTGAGCGGTGCAGTAACAGCACCCCGTAAAACGCGCGTAAAGGCCTCTTCCGCTGTCGCTATCAGCACAAAAGATGTGGAACACAAACTGACCTCTTACTATGGCACAAAGGTCAAATTAAAGCTGAAAGACGAGGTCAAAGGTAAAGGCACGATCGTTATCGAGTATTATTCCTACGACGATCTGGATCGCCTTCTTGATATGATGGACAATTGATTGCCATATATTTCACCAAAAGTGAAGAGGGGCTGCTTCAAAAGAGTGCCCCTCTTTGCTTTAGTTGACATAAATGGCCAAAGTTAGTAAAATTTAGCAGTCAATACAGATGGAGCTGTATCGAAGCGGTCATAACGAGGCGGTCTTGAAAACCGTTTGCCCAAAAGGCACGTGGGTTCGAATCCCACCGGCTCCGCCA
>ODAI010044213.1_pt1 | contig 13827 bp, 9 predicted proteins | sample 1539321 | NCBI WGS metagenome assembly ODAI01 (sample SAMN02144231, study PRJEB22623) | gut metagenome | biome: sheep rumen | host: Ovis aries | place: New Zealand
GAATATCTGCCCGCCCCGTAATTGAAGCCGCTGACCGGCTGGAATCCCTGTCCGATCCCGATGGCAATGGAAAACACAAAGAAGACGATCCTGCTGACAATGCTCATAGCCGCCACCGCCGCGTCCCCGTAGACTGCGGCATGGGTGTTGAGCAGCACCGTCGTGATACTGTTGAGTCCCTGGCGGAGCAGGCTGGGAAACCCTGTCGCCATAATATCCAGATACACCCCGGCGCCGGAAGCGGCTTTCCGGAGGGACAGGCGGCTCTGGGACCTGCCGGTCAGAAACATGGACAGAAGAATGCCGAAGCTGACCATCTGGCTCAGGGCGGTGGACAGGCCCGCGCCCGCAATCCCCATCCCCAGCCCGAACATCAGAATGGGATCCCCGGCCATATTCAGAATCGCCCCGGTCATAAGGCCGACCATGCCCAGGGCCGCCTTTCCTTCATAACGTAGAATGTTGTTCATGGTCAGGCCGGAGGACATAAAAGGCGCCGCAATCAGGATATAGGTAATATAGGTTTCGGCAAAAGGGGCGATGGTTTCCGTACTGCCCAGGGCCGTGACCATGGGATCCAGGAACGCGAAACCGATGCAGGTGATGACCGCGCCGCAGACAAAGGATCCGAAAAAGCCGGAGGAAGCGTATACAGAAGCCCGCTCCGTATCGCGGCCGCCCAGTGCCCTGGCAATGGCACTGCCGGCCCCCTGGCCGAACATGAAGGCGAAGGCCTGGATGATCGACATGAATCCGAAGACAATACCGACCGCCCCCGAGGCACTGTTACCCAGCTGTCCGACAAAAGCCGTATCCACCAGGTTGTAGATATTGGTGATCAGCATACTGATAATAGAAGGAACGGACAGCTGCAGGATCAGCTTATGGACCGGGGTCCCTGTCATTTTCTGATATTGCCGCTGACTGTTCTGATTCTTTTCCATTCTCATCGTCCTTTTCCTGCGGCGGATCCCCGTCTCCGGGATCCGCCCGCATGCTCCGTATGTGTTTCTTCTATATATAATAGCGGTCGGACCGCAAGGCTGCATGCATCCTATCACAGCGGCCGGACCGCAAGACCGCATAGAATCACGCTACCGCGGCTGCCGCAGGGTTCTTTTCTCCGGCTGCCGCCAGAGGCCCGCAGATACAAAACAATATTATAGCATAAAAAAGAGAGGTCCGGAGACCTCTCTTCCTCATTTTACAGATGGATGCAGCATGGACTGCCGCATGGCTGTCTGCCTTTTATTTGCCTGCGGCATGGCTGTCTGCGCTTTATTTGCCTGCGGCATGGACCTCATCATAGATCTTCTGGATCTCGCGGTCGGGCTCGGGCGTAGCCAGGCTGACGATCACGTTGACGATCAGAGAAAGGATGAAAGCCGGAAGCAGCTCATAAATGGACAGGATTCCACCCATAGGAGCAATCAGGAACTTCCAGATGAATACCATGGCGCCGCCTACGATCAGACCGGCCAGGGCACCGCTCTTATTGGACCGTTTCCAGAACAGGGACAGCAGCATGGTGGGACCGAACGTGGCGCCGAAGCCCGCCCAGGCAAAGGAAACGACACGGAATACGGAGCTGTTGGGATTCCAGGCCAGGACAATGGCGATAATGGCAATGCCGATAACGGTCGCTCTGGCGATGATCATGTTCTTTCTGGCATCCAACTTGATACCCAGGAAATCCTGCATCAGGTCCTGGGATACGGAGGAAGCAGCCGCCAGCAGCTGGGAATCGGCAGTGGACATGGTCGCCGCCAGGATACCAGCCAGGATCACGCCTGCCATCAGGGCAAAGAAGAAACCGTGCTGGCTCATCAGGTCAGCCATTTTGATGATGATGGTCTCGGAATCAGAGCTGGTCTCCAGCAGGGGAATTCGGCCGGCCAGGGAAACACTGTAGCCGATGATACCGATCAGAATGGCTACGCCCATGCTGACCGCGCACCAGACAGCCGCTATACGGCGGGACAGGACCAGTTCCTTCTCGTCACGGATGCCCATGAAACGGAGCAGGATGTGGGGCATACCGAAGTAGCCAAGGCCCCAGGCCAGGGTGGAGACGATCGGCAGGAAGCCGAAGGAACCCTCAGTCCCGTCCGCCCAGTTGTAACCCTGGGTAATATTCAGGTAGCCGGGAAGCTCTTTGGCGTTGGCAATGACCACATCCATGCCGCCCGCCTGACGGATTCCGAAAAATACGACCACTACAAGGGCGATGGACATGAAAATACTCTGGATCAGGTCCGTTGTGGATACGGCCAGGAATCCGCCAAGGGATGTATAGGAAACAATGATGACTGCGCCCACGATCATGGCCAGATGATATTCCACGCCGAACAGGCTGTTGAACAGGGTACCTACAGCCTTGAAGCCGGATGCGGTATAAGGAATAAAGAAAATCAGGATGATCAGAGCGGCGACCAGGGAAATACGATGCTGTTTATCGCCGTAACGGTTGGAAAAGTATTCCGGAATCGTAAAGGCGCCCAGCCTCTCGGAATAACGGCGAAGCAGGCGGGAGACCAGCAGGAAGTTCAGATAAGTGCCCACGGCAAGACCGATGGCAGTCCATGTGACCTCCGCCAGGCCGGCGATATAGGCCAGTCCGGGCAGGCCCATCAGCAGGTAGCTGCTCATGTCAGAGGCCTCCGCGCTCATGGCGGTGACCAGAGGGCCCAGGGAACGGCCGCCGATATAGAAGCCGTCGGAAGTATCCGCCGCGCCCTGCCGGTTAAAGATGACGCCGATCATCAGCATGGCGAACAGATAGGCAGCGATAGTTGCAATGATCAGAATTTGTGCGGTTGTCATAATCTCTCCTTTTCTATTGGGAACTCATAGCAGTCATTCTATCACAATCAGAAGCAGAACGAAATAGAGAACGCAGTATAGAATGAATTCTGTACCGCGTTCTCTGTTTATCCCTGAATATGGCTTAAATACTGGCTTTTTTAGCTGTACATACAGCAGGAACAATCGTCAGATAATTTACCCTCTGAACCGTTCCAGAAAGCCGGGCGTCATCCGGTCGGTATAGGCGACCAGAGAATACTCGCCGCCGCACAGACACCAGTCATACAGCAGGGCCCTTTCCCAGAGGGCATAGGCCTTGACGACTTCATTCTCGCTGTAGGCTGCGGATATGGTCCCGGCCCGTCTGCCTTCGGCGGCGATCCGGCGCAGCAGGCGGAAATAGGTCCTGTTCCGGTCCAGCAGATGTTTTTCATTCTGGGCCAGCAGCTGGGAGGACAGCAGCCTTGTCAGCAGGTCCAGAGAAATGCTGTCCTCGATCATGACAAACAGGGCGTGATTCAGATAGATCATCCGCTCGATGGCATCCATGGAAGGATCCAGCTCCGTCCGGAGCGATTCATATTTCTCATCAAAGACATAGGCCAGTGTACCCAGCAGGGCATCCTTGCCCTCGAAGTAATGATAGAAGGATCCCCGGGAGGTCTGGGAGGCGTTCACTATATCCTCAATGGTGGTTTCCTCATATCCGTTTTCATAAAACAGCTTCCAGGCCGCGGAAATGATCCTGCCGCGGGTATTGCGCGTATTCTTTTTGGGCATGTCAGACTCCTTTGTCACTTAGTCCTCTCCCGCAGGCAGCCTAAGGTCCGCGGGTTCCCCTGTATCGCAAACAGCATACCACAATCCGCCTTTTCCGGCAAAAGGCAGGCCCGTCCGGCCCGGACCGGAGGGCCGCACCGGATGATGCCGGCAGTGCTGTCACCGGCAGTGCTGTCGCCGGCAGGCCTGTCCGTGTCCGGAACCGGGGGAAAGAGGATTGAAAGCGGGACTGCCTTTTGCTACAATGAAAGGCGACGAAAACGTTTTTGTATTTCCTGAAAAAGGGGGTTCTCACATGGCTATGATTTTTAAAGAAGCATTTGGCATCACAAAAGACGGCATTCCCGTCGACCGGTATTCCATGACCAATGCATCCGGCATGCAGGTCGATTTCCTGACCTACGGCGCCGCGGTCCAGAAGATCCTGATCCCGACCGGGGACGGCCGCTATACCGATGTGGCCCTGGGCTACAACACGCTGGAAGATTATGAGAACGGCAGCAGCAACCACGGTGCCCTGGTAGGCCGTTTTGCCAACCGGATCAAAGATGCCGTTTTTACGCTGGACGGTGTCACCTGGCAGCTGGAAGCCAATGACGGCCCCAACCATCTGCACGGGACCTATCCCAGGACCGTTTTCGCGGCGCATGAAGAGAACGGTGCCCTGATCATGGAATATACCAGCCCTGACGGCGAGGAAGGCTACCCCGGCACCCTGCAGCTTAAGATCACCTATACCCTGGAAGAGGACAATACCCTCCGCATGGTCTACGAGGCCGAGACGGACAAGCCTACGGTCCTCAATTTGACCAACCATACTTATTTCAATCTGCGCGGCCAGGATGGTTCCACCTGTGCCGATACCGTACTGACTCTGGCAGCCGACCGCTTTGCGGAAGGAAGCGCCGGCAATCTGCCCACCGGCAGATTCCTTCCGGTCGACGGAACACCCATGGATTTCCGGAAGGGCCGCAGGATCGGTGACGGACTGGACCTTGCCTATGAACAGATCCGCCTGTCCAAAGGCTATGACCATTCCTTTGTGCTGGACGCGGAAGAAGGAAAGGAAAAATGGTTCGCCTGCGCGGAAGATCCGGCCAGCCCCATCCGTCTGGACTGCTGGACCACCCAGCCCGGCGTACAGCTCTATACCGCCAATTACGTCCATACCGACAATGTGGACCACAGCAAAGCCGGCGGCCGCTACCCTGAGTACGGCGCCTTCTGCCTGGAGACCCAGCACCACCCCTGCAGTCCCAACTATCCTCAGTTCCCGTCAGCGGTACTGCGTCCCGGCGAGAAATACTGCCAGTCCACTGCTTACAAATTCACTGTGAAATAAGAAGACCGGAACAGGCTCTGTTCCTTTGTCCGGCGGTGTCCGCGGAGCGGATGCCGCCGGACGATTTACTTTCGGGGAAAAACAGTGTAGACTTGGGATACGAACGCCGGTATACAGTTTTAAAACAGCTTCGTAACAGAGCGGATGACGCGGCTCATACCGGAAATCAGAGCAGATATGCCGGCAAAACTCAAAAATTTAATGATAAGGAATACAGATTATTATGTGGATTGCGGATCAATGGAAAGACTATCAGGTACTGGATACCTCCGGCGGTGAAAAGCTGGAGCTCTGGGGCAGCTATAAGCTGATCCGCCCCGACCCCCAGGTTATCTGGGAGACGCCCCGGGGCCGCCAGTGGAAAAAGCCCAACGGCCATTACCACAGGAGCAGCAAAGGCGGCGGGGAATGGGAATTCTTCGACCTGCCCCAGGAATGGATCATCCATTACAGGGATCTCAATTTCAACCTCAAGCCCTTCAGCTTCAAGCATACAGGCCTGTTTCCGGAACAGGCCGTCAACTGGGACTGGTGCGCCGGGCTGATCCGCCGGGCTGTCTCTTCCGGCAGACAGATCAAGGTGCTCAACCTGTTCGCCTATACAGGCGGAGCCACCGTATCCGCCGCAAAGGCAGGGGCGGCTGTCACCCATGTGGACGCTTCCAAAGGTATGGTGACATGGGCCAAAGAAAATGCCCATATCTCCGGCCTGCAGGACGCCCCCATCCGCTGGCTGGTCGATGACTGCGGCAAATTCGTGGAGCGGGAGATCCGCCGGGGCAACACTTATGACGCCATCATTATGGATCCTCCTTCCTATGGACGGGGACCCAAGGGGGAGATCTGGAAAATGGAGACCAGCATTTATCCCTTCCTGCAAAAATGCATGCAGCTGCTCTCGGACGATCCCCTCTTTGTCCTGCTCAACTCCTATACGACCGGACTTCAGCCGGCCGTCCTGAACTACCTGCTGCATACCTCCATCGACCCGCTGCGCAAAGGAAAGGTAGAAGCCGATGAAGTGGGACTGCCGGTGCTCTCCAACGGCCTGGTCCTGCCCTGCGGCGCCGCCGGCCGCTGGACCGCAGACGGAATCTGAGCAGCGCCTGTAAACAATCATATGAACTCAAAGAAAGAGACTGCATGGAATGCTTCTTTCCATGCAGTCTCTGTTATTTTGCTTTTCCGGTCAGGACATATTCTGACGTTCGACCAGTCTCTCGCTGCAGTAGATCTCCCGGATTTTGGGCTTGTCGATCTTGCCGGTGGCATTGCGGATGACCTTGTCAAAGAAGATCTTGCGGGGCCGCTTATAGCGGGGCAGGTCGATGCAGAAGCGGTTGACATCCTCTTCGGTCAGTTCCATCCCCTCCTTGACCTGGATCACGGCTGCCACGATCTCGCCCAGACGCTCGTCGGGGTAACCGATGACCGCCACGTCGTGGATCTTGTCATTGCGCATCAGGAAGTTCTCGATCTGGACCGGATAGAGGTTCTCACCGCCGGAGATGATAACGTCCTTCTTACGGTCGACCAGGAAGATGAAGCCGTCCTCATCCAGTCTGGCCATATCGCCGGTATGGAGCCAGCCGTCGATGATGGTCTCGGCGGTCGCTTCCGGATTCTTATAATACTCCAGCATGACGCCGGGGCCCTTGACACAGAGCTCACCGACTTCCCCATCTGCGACCGGCATATCCTGCTCATCCACGATCTTGGTCTTCCAGCCATAACCGGGAATGCCGATGGCGCCGACCTTGTGAACATTCTCCATGCCCAGATGGACACAGCCGGGACCGGTGGATTCAGACAGGCCGTAGTTGGTGTCGTATTTATGATGCGGGAAGTACTTGAGCCAGCGGCGGATCAGGCTGGGCGGAATGGGCTGGGCACCGATATGCATCAGGCGCCACTGACTGAGCTTGTAATCCTCCATTTTGAGTTTTCCGGAATCCAGGGCCGCCAGAATATCCTGGGCCCAGGGCACCAGCAGCCAGACGATCGTACAGCCTTCATTAGAGACTGCACTGAAAATAGCTTCGGGAGAATTTCCCTTGAGCAGGACTGCCCGGCTGCCTGTGTACAGGGAGCCGAACCAGTGCATCTTGGCGCCCGTATGATAGAGGGGCGGAATACACAGGAAGGTATCCTTGCGGGTGGTTTCATGATGGATGGCCTCCATGCGGGCTGACTGCATCAGAGCTGTATGGTTATGCAGGATGGCCTTGGGGAAACCTGTCGTACCTGAGGAAAAATAAATAGCAGCCTCATCTTTGTCCTCGACCAGAATCCTGGGCGCAGTAGAAGATGCGTTGGAAGCCATACGATAGTAATCATCCGCATAGGAAGGACACTGGTCTCCTACGTAGAAAAGCAGGGTATTCTTCCGGATATGACTGATAATATTCTCGATCCGGCCGATAAATTCGGGGCCGTAGAAAAGAACATCCGAGTCAGAAGCGTCCAGGCAGTAACGGATCTCATCTGCGTCAAAACGGAAGTTCATGGGAACGGCAATGGCGCCGGTCTTCATGATACCGAAATAAATGGGCAGCCATTCCAGGCAGTTCATCAGCAGAATTGCGCACTTCTGTCCCTTGCGGATTCCCCGCTCGATCAGCATGTTTGCGACTCTGTTGGCCTTTTCATCAAAAACCGACCAGGTAATGGATCTCCTGTAAAAGGAAGTAGACGTGGGCTGGATCAGCTCATATTCCTTCCAGGTAACTCTCTGTTCCTCCCGGATTTCCGGATTGATCTCTACCAGGGCGATCTCTTCCCCGTAGAGCTTACTGTTTCTCTCCAGTAAATCTGTAATCGGCATTTCTTTTCCCCTTCCCTGTTATATATTTTGCGGAGGACAGCCTTCTGATACAGGCTGTCTGTAATTTTGCAATTTAAACCGCTAAAGTAGCATACCCCTTTTAAGCAGGATTGTCAAGGTATTGGCCGTCAGATAAATGATTTGAAATCTTGGAATTATCTGTTATACTACATGGATAGTAACGAGGAGGAAATTTATATGACTAACACAAACAAACAGCTCTTGTTGGGCAACAAGGCTGTAGCCCGCGGTCTGTACGAAGCCGGCGTATGTTTTATATCCAGCTATCCCGGCACCCCCAGTACAGAAGTCACTGAAGAAGCAGTGAAGTACGATGACATCTATTGCGAATGGGCTCCCAATGAAAAGGTAGCCATGGAAGCGGCCTTCGGCGCCTGTCTGGCCGGCCGCCGTTCTTTCTGCGCGCAGAAACACGTAGGCCTCAATGTCGCGGCTGATCCCCTCTATACTATGTCCTATACCGGTGTGAACGCGGGTATGGTCATTTGCGTAGCGGATGATGCCGGCATGCATTCCTCTCAGAACGAGCAGGACAGCCGTCACCACGCCATTGCCGCCAAGGTTCCCATGCTGGAGCCTTCGGATTCCGCCGAAGCGCTGGAGTTTACCAAAACCGCTTACCAGATTTCAGAGCAGTTCGACACACCCGTCCTGCTGAAAATGTGCACCAGGGTCGCGCATTCCCAGTCGCTGGCCCCGATTGGAGAACGGACCGTACCGGACCGTCCCTATGAAAAGAATATCGGCAAGTACGTCATGATGCCCGGCAATGCCAAAAGGCGTCATCCCATCGTTGAGGAGCGGACCCGTCTGCTGACCGCCTATGCCGAGACCACCCCCCTGAACCGGGTCGAAATGGGCGGCACAGAGATCGGTATTATTACCGCCTCCACCTCTTATCAGTATGTAAAAGAAGTCTTTGGCGATACTGTCAGCATCCTGAAGCTGGGTATGGCCAATCCCCTCCCCGTGGACCTGATCCGCAGTTTCGCGGCAAAAGTGGATAAACTGTACGTCGTGGAAGAACTGGATCCCATCATCGAGAATCATGTCCGCGCCCTGGGCATTCCGGTCACCGGCAAGGAGATCCTGCCCCTGGTCGATGAATTCTCCCAGAATCTGATCGCGGAAGCCTTCGGGCAGAAAAAGGAAAGCGCTTACTCCATTGCGGACGCCATTCCGGCCCGTCCTCCGGTCATGTGCGCCGGCTGTCCCCACAGGGGCCTCTTCTATACACTGAAGAAGAATAAGTGTACTGTCCTGGGCGATATCGGCTGTTATACGCTGGGTGCCGTTCCTCCGCTGGGCGCCATTGAAATGACCCTCTGTATGGGCGCTTCCATCGGCGCGCTGCACGGCTTCAACAAGGTACGCGGCAGCGAAAGCGAAGGAAAGACCGTCGCTGTCATCGGCGATTCCACCTTTATGCATTCCGGCATGACCGGCCTGGCCAATGTGGCCTATAACCAGTCCAACTCGACCATTATCATCGTAGACAACTCCATTACCGGCATGACCGGCCACCAGCAGAATCCCACCACCGGCTACAATATCAAAGGCGATCCGGCAGGGAAGATCGATCTGGAAGCCCTCTGCCGGGCCATGGGCTTTGAAAGGGTCTCTGTGGTAGATCCCTATGACCTGGAGGAATGTGACCGCGTCCTGAAACAGGAGCTGGCAGCTCCGGCGCCTTCCGTCATCATCTCCAGACGTCCCTGCGCCCTGCTCAAATATGTCAGGCACAACCCGCCGCTCCGGGTCAATACGGACAAGTGCGTGGGATGTAAATCCTGCATGCGTGTCGGCTGTCCCGCCATCTCCATCAGGAACGGCAAAGCGCACATCGACAACACCCTCTGCGTGGGATGCAATGTCTGCAGCCAGCTGTGCCATTTCGGCGCGCTGGAAGACAGCGGAAAGGAGGCCTGAATATGGAGACAAAGAATATTATGATTGTCGGCGTCGGCGGACAGGGTTCTCTCCTGGCCAGCAAGCTGCTGGGCCACCTGCTCCTGTCCCAGGGCTATGATGTAAAAGTATCCGAGGTACACGGCATGTCCCAGCGGGGCGGCAGCGTTGTTACCTATGTCCGTTACGGTGACCAGGTCCATTCCCCCATCATTGACCGGGGCGAAGCGGATTTCATCGTATCTTTCGAGATCCTGGAGGCCGCCAGATGGCTCTCCTATCTCAAAAAGGACGGACAGATCGTGACCAACACCCAGATGATCGATCCCATGCCCGTCATTACCGGCGCGGCAGAGTATCCGCAGGATCTGGAAGCCAAGCTTAAAGCCAGCGGCGCCAGGGTAGACGCTCTGGACTGCCTGAAGCTGGCAGAAGAAGCCGGATCCTCCAAGGCCGTCAATATCGTCCTGCTTGGCAGGCTCTCCCATTATTTCGACCTGCCTGAGGATGCATGGATGGCTTCCCTGGAAGCAAATGTACCTCCTAAATTCCTTGCAATGAACAAGAAGGCTTTTGCCCTCGGAAGGGATTACTGATCGTGAAGACACTATTAATTTATATATGAGGGAGGTAACATTAACTATGGAAAAATATTTCCAGGAATCCATTGAATGCGCGAGCCGTGACGAGATCATCGCCATTCAGAACGAGAAACTCGTAAAACAGGTACGGCATGTCTGGGACAACGTTCCCTACTACCGTAAAAAGATGGAAGCGAAGGGGGTCACGCCCGATGATATCAAATCCATCGACGATCTGCACAAGCTGCCTTTTCTTTCCAAAAAGGATCTGCGGGAGGCCTATCCCTATGGCCTGGTCGGCAAGCCCTTGAAGGACTGCGTGAGGATCCAGTCCACTTCCGGCACGACCGGCAAGCGTGTTGTCGCTTTCTATACCCAGCACGATATTGATCTCTGGGAAGACTGCTGCGCCCGCGCCATCGTAGCGGCCGGCGGCAGCAAAGAGGATGTCTGCCAGATCTCCTACGGTTACGGCCTCTTCACCGGCGGCCCCGGACTCAACGGCGGCTCCCACAAAGTCGGCTGCCTGACCGTCCCCACCAGCTCCGGCAACACAGACCGTCAGATCATGTTCATCCAGGATCTGCAGGCTACGATCATCTGCTGTACTCCCAGCTACGCCGCTTTCCTGGGCGAGCGTATGAAGGAGATGGGATACGGTCCCGATGATATTCCCCTGAAGGCCGGTATCTTCGGTGCGGAAGCCTGGAGTGAGGAAATGCGCCAGGATATCCAGAAGACCATGGGCATCAAGGCCTATGATATCTACGGACTGACAGAGCTGTCCGGCCCCGGCGTCGCTTTTGAATGCTCCGCCCAGAATGGCATGCATATCAACGAAGACCACTTCATCGCCGAGATCATCGATCCTGAGACGGAAGAAGTCCTTCCGGAAGGCAGCCAGGGTGAGCTGGTATTTACCGCCATCGACAAGGAAGCTTTCCCGATGATCCGCTACCGTACCAGAGATATCTGTAAGCTGACCCGTGAGAAGTGCTCCTGCGGCCGTACCCATGTCCGTATGGCCAAGCCTATGGGCCGCTCCGATGACATGCTGATCATCCGCGGCGTCAACGTATTCCCCAGCCAGATCGAGACCGTACTGCTCAATCATGGCTATGCCGCCAACTACCAGATCATCGTTGACCGTAAGAACAATTCCGATACCCTGGATGTCCAGGTCGAGATGACCCCTGAAATGTTCACTGATAATGTCGGTGAGATTGCCGAGAACCAGAAGCAGCTCGTTGACGGCCTCAAGTCCATGCTGGGCATCAAGGCCAAGGTCACACTGGTCGCGCCCAAGTCCATCGCCCGCAGCGAAGGCAAGGCCGTCCGTGTCATCGACAAGAGAAAGATCTGAGACGGGAGGAACAATATGAGCATAAAGCAGATTTCCGTATTTCTTGAGAACAAGCCCGGTACCCTGAAGAAAATGACCGGCGTCCTGGCCGCCAAAAAGGTCGATATGCGCGCCCTGTCCCTGGCAGAGACCAAGGACTTCGGGATTGCCCGCATCATCGTGGATGACGTTTTTGAGGCCGTCAATATCCTGAAGGACGCGGACTTTGTTGCCAAACTCACCTCTGTCCTGGCTGTTAAGATCCCTGATGTCCCCGGCGGACTGGACCAGCTGCTCTCCATCTTCTCCGAAGCAGAGGTCAACATTGAGTATATGTACGCCTTCCTGGGCGGCAGCGATGTCAAGAGCGCTTATATGATCTTCCGTGTCGCCGATACCAAAGGCGCGGAAGCCCGCCTGACCAAGAAGGGCCTGCGTGTCCTGACACAGGAAGATATCGCCAATATCTGATGACAGATATATTCCTGCAGTAAATAAGGATCCCCGGATCATCAGCGGATAAAACCGCCTGATCCGGGGGATTTTTCATGGACTGCGCCGCGTAAGAGAACCGCGTATGATCATCGGGTCATACGCGGTTCTCTTTATGTTCTCGTCACTCCATAAGGGATTATCGTTTCGTAAAGCCGTATGCACGCAGGCCGGCTCTGTTACTGCTCGTCGTCACCCAGCATATGACTCCTGGTAACGATGACCTTCTGGTCGTAGCAGGCGAAGGCGTCATCAACGACCTTCTTATTGGGCTTGGGCGTGAACAGGGACACGACCGGGACAATGACCAGGCCGGCGATCATGCAGAAAGCGCCCGCGTTGATCGGAGACTGCAGCAGGACCGGAAAGCTGGGCCTTACAAGCATGTTGGCCAGCATGACGACCGTCGAAAACAGGAAACTGCACCAGCAGCTGATCTTGGTCGCGCCTTTCCAGTAGAGACCATAGAGGAACGGAGCCAGGAAAGCGCCGGCCAGCGCGCCCCATGAAACACCCATCAGCTGAGCGATAAAGGTAACGTTGGACTTGTACTGGATAATGGCGATGACTACGGAAAGCGCAACGAATACGACGATCAGGCATCGCATAATAAATACCTGTTTCTTCTCATCCATCTCCCTGATGATATAGCCCTTGAGCAGGTCCAGTGTCAGCGTAGAGCTGGAGGTCAGGACCAGCGAAGACAGGGTGGACATGGAAGCGGAAAGGACCAGGATGACCACAATGGCGATCAGGATATCCGGCAGGCCGGACAGCATGGTCGGGATGACAGAGTCAAAGCCGTTGGCCGAGATGTCAATTTTGTCGGAAAAGAGTCTGCCGAAGCCGCCCAGGAAATAACAGCCGCCCGCTACTACCAGTGAAAAGAAGGTGGAGATCACGGTACCTGTGGAGATGGATTTCTCACTCTTGATCGCATAGAACTTCTGGACCATCTGAGGAAGGCCCCATGTACCCAGGGATGTCAGGAGCACGACGCCCAGAAGGTTGAGGGGATCGGGTCCCAGGAAAGAGGCAAACACACCGGGTGTGGTGGATACGGTCTCATCCGATATCCTTGCCAGCCCATCCAGGGCTGCCAGCAGGCCGCCCTGACTCTTCAGGACCGCCAGAATGACCGCTGTAATACCGAATAACATAACAATACCCTGCACGAAATCATTGATCGCGGTGGCCATATAGCCGCCGGCAACGACATAAATACCGGTCAGGACCGCCATTACAATGACACAGACTGTATAGTCAACACTGAACGCCATACCGAATAATCTGGAAAGGCCGTTATACAGGGAGGCTGTATAAGGGATCAGGAAAATAAAGGTAATGACAGAGGCAGCAATCTTGAGGGATGAACTGCCGAATCTGGCCTCAAAGAACTGGGGCATGGTAGCGGAATCCAGATGCTGGGTCATGATGCGGGTTCTTCTGCCCAGAATGACCCAGGCCAGGAGAGATCCCAGGATGGTGTTGCCGATTCCTGCCCAGGTGGCCGCGATGCCGTATTTCCATCCGAACTGTCCCGCGTAGCCTACAAATACAACGGCGGAGAAATAGGATGTACCGTACGCGAAAGCTGTCAGCCAGGGACCGACAGAACGCCCGCCCAGGACAAAACCGTTTACATCTGTGGAATTCTTTCTGCAATAGAATCCGATCCCGATCATGACTGCGAAAAAGATGACCAGCATCAAAACCTTGATTACCATAATAA
>ODAI010532889.1_pt1 | contig 13827 bp, 11 predicted proteins | sample 1539321 | NCBI WGS metagenome assembly ODAI01 (sample SAMN02144231, study PRJEB22623) | gut metagenome | biome: sheep rumen | host: Ovis aries | place: New Zealand
GCCAAACGGATTTGCGAGACCAACAACGCCGCCAAAACCAAAGTCGCCACCAAACTGACGATGACGATGATACGCTGCTTGATGATGATTTTGCGGTTCAATTCGTTCTGCATCACCTCACTATCGTATTTATGGCTGATCAGTGCAAGATTGTTCTCCTTTTGCTCCAATTCTCTTAGTTTGCTGCCTTCTTCATACAAACACCCATATTTGCAGGCGGTTTCATAATCGCCGAGCTCTTCGGCAAAATCGGACAGAACGCCGTAATAGAACCAGGTATCCGCGTTGGGTTCGGTTTGGGACACAAGTTCCTCCAAACGGCTGTAATAATAGTCCGCAGAATCCAAGTTGCCTGACTCATAAAAGATGTTCCCCATGTCATGATAATAGTACATCAGCACATTGTCGTCGGCGTCAGCCATCGAGGCTTGCCAAAACTGGTTGAGATAATCGGCTGACTTTTCGTACTCTCCTGCACTGAAATACATGGAATGAAAGGCAGACAAGACATTGCGCTTTGTTTCGGCAGATCCGCTTCGGTCGGCATAGCTCATGGCCTGGTCCAAATAATACGCTGCACTATCAAATTGCTTGTGGAACTGATAGAAATCGCCCAACTCCCTCAGTGCATCGGCACGGTCGGCATAGTCTTCGCCAAAGCCCTCTGCGGCAGACTTCAACAATGAAACAACGTCTTCTTTGTCGGCATAATAGCTCAAACAATGCGCGATATTGAGTCGAGCGTGGGCAACCGTCAGCGGATCATTGGCGGATAAGCCGTAACGCTCCGCCTCCTTGAACAAGCGCATGGCATCCGCCTTGTTGCCCGAATCCAGCTGGATGCGAGCGTTTTCCAAGGCATCGTGGGCGGTTTGCCGTGCATCTTGTGGCATTGGACGGCAAGCCGCCAACATTGCGATAAGGAAAAGCAAAACCAAATGATACCGTTTCATGGGGACAAAAAAATCTCGTTTCAGCGGTGCAAAACTACCATATTTGTCAAGCAATTGAAAGGGCAGTCCAAACTTTTTTGGGGTTGAAAAAATGTAATACTTTGTGGATGAATTTGTTATAGTTTTGTTTAGTCCAAACTTTTTGTTGAAATAGAGCAAAGATTTTGGGTGTATTTGGGCTTAAAGTGTTGGCTTTAATCAGCAGTACTTTGCCAAAAGTGTTGCCTATAACCAACAATTACGGCAAGGACAAAAACTTCAAACAAATAGCGGATTTGCCTGATTCCTATATCTTTGCTGATGACATAGAGTCGCCCGTTGGTGCCAAGTTGCCTCTTTGGATGCTGGGGTTTTTGTATTAGTTAGGAAAATCATAGTCGGGGGAGGTGAATCCGCCAGCAGCAAGATTAATTGATGTCGTCGTTTATTGAAATTGGTTTACCCCAACCGTCGCAAGCAGAGTGTTCTTTAGTAAAATCAAACCACTCTTTGTAGACAGATTCGGTGTTTTGAATGTATTGTAGCACTCTATCACTTGTCGCTCTATTGTTCTGATAGTACTGGTAAAGCAATTGTTTGTAAGCTTCTTTCTGATCCTCAAAAGGGCCAAAAGCGACCAACTTTTCACAACAATTTATTATGCTATAGTTTTCATTAATCGATTTCCCTTCGTTTTTTATTGGTATACGACTTTCAATTATGAGATCAGGGAATTCATTACAATAAGAAGGTATTTTTTCCTTAAGAATTGTTTTTTGTTGAATTACAGCAGTTTCATGCAATACAATTCCATAGAAGAACAGACTTTCTTGCAATAAATGAGCATCGTTTACAGGTTTGCCGAATAGTATGTCATTTTTGTCATCAAATGTAACTTCACCAAATGAAATAGCACCATTTGTGGCATAACCCTGTTCAAACAATAAGTTTTGAAAATGTGCCGAAGCAATAAGGATAGATGAAAAACCGTCTTCGCTATCATCATCAGAAACTAGGAAAATAGAATCAGAAAAAATCTTGGCATGAACACTTATTCCTGTTTTTTCTTTGTCCAAGTATTCTTTAATTTGTTCGACGATGGAGTGAAATATCATCCATATATCTTCGGCGTTTTTGTTTTCCACTATTTTTTTAAACCCCATAATGTCCAATGCGGCAAAAAAACGGTTTTTTGTGTAGTTATTGTTGTATTGGCATTCCATTTTTTATTGTAATAATCTATTTTATAGGATAATACAAATTATGACTATCGTCACTTTTGAAAACAAAAATACAAAGAATAAAATCATGACAATCAAGAACATTTCAACAACCGTTGTTGATAGACCTATCGTTTCGATAAAAAACCATTTTTTGCTGTTTGATTTGGGATTTTGTTCTAATTTTGCAATGGAAATTGAGAGATTGTATATTTAACTCTCTTTTTTACAACTATTTGTAATTCAATTAAAAAATGATTTGTAAGTACATCAGACTATCTTCAAAAAACAAAGATGAAAAGGAACAAAGCCGAGTCATTGATGCTTATCTGTGCAAAAAAGGGTTGGTTGCGGACAAGATTGTCAGAGAAAATGCTGTTTTCAAAGGGAAAAAGTATGACCAAGCTCTTTTTCAGAAATTGTGTAGAACCTTGAATAATTCAGATTGGGTTGTTGTTTCAGAAGTAAGCGTAATTGCAAGAAATAGTATAAGCGAGCTTTGCGAGATAATAGAAACTTGTATTAAACCAAATGGATTGCGTCTTGTTGTCTGCAATGTTGGTTTTGACATCGACTTCTCATATAACAACCCTATGGTTGAAATGCAAATGAATTTATTTGCTTCCATTGCGCAAATGGAAAAAGAAGTAATTCGGTCAAGGACACAAACATCAATTGATAGAATTAAAGATGAAATTGACGAATTTGGTTACCACATTTCAAAGAGCGGGAACAAAGTGACGAAACTCGGGAACGGTCAGGCACCTTCAGAAAAATGCTTGGCCGCGAGTGCCGCCGTGAAGCGAAAGAGGGCTTTGGAGAATGAGAACAACGCAAAGTTCTACAAGTACCTTGTTACCTTCGAGGAGCACAACGGAAAGTTCTCGATGAACGACAGGGAAACCAACTCAAAGAACTGGGAGAAACTTGCATACGAGTTGAATCAGCTTGGGTATCTCACATCTACGGGGCTTCCGTTCACATCAATGCGCTGCCGAAACGCATACAGGACACTGAAGAATTTGTTCTTTGAAAACAAATCTGAATCAAATAGAGAAACAGGAGACGACCAAAAGATTCAACTGCGAATGGAATCGACGAGGAAAAAGGTTGAACTTAATGAAGGCAATTTAGAGGCTGAAAGAAAAAGGTTTAAGAATACAGTTCAAACACTTGATGTCTTGCTTGCTGAAGATGAAGATGATATGAAAGACGAAAACACTTTCAAAAGCTCAAGTTTACCATTTTCTAATTGGAAAAAAGAATTGTTTGAACTGTTCATCCAATTCAATTATTGCATTGACCAAGAGAATTTGACAGCATTTGCTCGTCAAAACAATTTAATGGCAAACTCATTGATTGACAGCATTAATGATGAGTTTTTTGAATTCTTGGACGACTGTTTGATTGAAGAAAACGAAAATGGTTGGATAATGAACAAGGATTATTATGAACAAATCAAAACCGGAATACAATGAATGTGAAACCAAAAGAAGCAACAGAAATTATCAACTCATTGATTAGCGGCACAGTTCCGCGAATCGGTATTCAGCACATTGCCGTGGGGCGTGATGAAGAGATACAGGCCATGCTACGCACGCTGGAAGATGTGAAAAACGGACATAATGCCGTGAAGTTTTGGATTGGGGAATTTGGATCTGGAAAGTCTTTCATGCTCCACTTGATGAAAGTTGTGGCAATGAAGCAGAAGTTTGTCGTTTCGCAAGCAGATTTCAGTCCTGAAGTAAGGTTATATGCCTCGGATGGAAAATCATTGGCATTGTATAAGAATCTGATGGACAACATTTCCATTCAGACTAAGCCCGAAGGTGGTGCATTGCCAACTTTGATTGAGAAATGGATTGACCAAGTTGTTATGAAAACCGCTTCGGATTTGGGAGTTGGTATGGAACAAATGCTTTCTCCGCAATACTGCCGAAAAGTAGGACAACGCATTTTGGAAACTCTCGATGGGATTTCAAGTGCAGATAGTTTTGATTTTGGTGTTGTAATAGCAAGATATTTTGAAAGTTATGTAAAAGGTGATGACAACTTAAAAAGGAATGCTTTGAGGTGGTTGAAAGGCGAGTATAAGAACAAAACAGACGCAAGAATGGACTTGGGGGTACGGGATATTGTCAACGACCAGAACTGGTACAATATGATAAAGAACTTTTGTCACCTGTTTGTCTCCATTGGTTATAGCGGGTTTATGGTGAATTTGGATGAAGCCATCAATCTATACAAGATTCCAAGTTCGGTGGCGCGGCAAAAGAATTATGAAAAGATTCTGACCATTTATAATGACTGTTACCAAGGAAATTGCAGCAACTTATTCGTGAATTTTGCAGGTACAAATGAGTTTCTTGAAAGCCAAAAAAGAGGATTGTATAGTTACAATGCATTGAAGAGTAGAATAGAACCTAACAAATATGCAGTCAATGGAATCAAGGATTTTGCGCAGCCTGTAATAAAGATTACCCCTATAGATCATACCAATATCTTTATTTTGCTGAAAAACCTAAAAGAGATTTTTGATTTCAATTATTCAGTTCGGATGGAAGTGACTGATGAAGACATTCGTGCCTTTATGGAGGAAATCTATAACAAACCTGGAGCATTGGAATTTTTGATGCCGAGAGATGTAATTCGTGATTTCCTCAATGTTTTGAGTACTTTACGGCAAAACCCATCGTTGACTTTTGGCGATTTGTGCAAAAAAATAGAGATCAAGGACGAGAGGCCTATGGAAGACATTTTACTTGATTCAATCACCGAACTATGACAGCCTACGAATTATTGTCAGAGCCGATTCGTCGCTATGTCAAGGATAGAAAGTGGGAAAAGTTCACCCCTATCCAGTCGGCTGCTATCGTCAAAATTATGACGACCGACAATAACTATGTGTTGGCTTCACGGACTGCTTCAGGCAAAACCGAGGCCGCTTTCTTGCCTATTTTCTCGAAAGTGAATTTCAACCAACCGGGAGTGCAAGTGCTTTATATTTCGCCTTTGATAGCGTTGATTAATGACCAAATGGAACGAGTAGAGGAATTATGTTCCTATTTGGATGTGACGGTTACAAAATGGCATGGTGAAGCGAGTGCAATAAAGAAAAACAAATTGTTGGAATCGCCCGATGGCATTGTGCTCATCACCCCAGAATCCATTGAAGCGATGTTCCAAAACAAGCCGAATTATGTCAGAAAACTCTTTTCAAGTCTGAAGTTCATTGTTGTTGATGAAATCCATTATTATTTCGGTACGGAAAGAGGTGTGCATTTGCAATCGTTGTTGTATAGGTTGTCAAAGATAAATGTTGGTAAATGTAGATATGTAGGACTATCGGCTACGATTGGAGATTTTACTTTGGCAAAAGAGTTTTTTGGTCAACCAGAAAGCACTAAAGTTTTGATTGATAATACGCCGAAACCTAATAAAGTAGAAATCAAATACTTTCCATCGAAACCTCTTCAACTCTCTGTTGATTTGCTAAAAGATTTGTACAAGAAAACAAGAGGCAAGAAAGCCCTCGTTTTCGCTAATACAAGAACTCTTGTTGAGAATGCTTCGGTAAAATTGTCTCAAATTTCGGAGTTGGTAGGTGGTCACTCCAATTACTTTTCCCATCATTCTTCGGTAGATAGGGATATAAAAGAGTATGCAGCCTTTTTCGCTAAACATTCTCGTTATGAGCCATTCACAATTTGTTGTACTTCAACATTAGAATTGGGTATTGACATCGGGAACGTGGATACAGTCGTTCAGATACAATCACCTCATAGTGTGTCTTCAATGGTTCAAAGGATGGGAAGAAGTGGTCGAGGACAGAATTCAACGAGTGAGTTGACAATTTATGCAACGAATAAATGGGACTTGCTCCAAGCTTTGGCTTGTTGGCGACTTTTCGAAAAGGGTGTTCTTGACATTTCTGAACGGATAAAACGGCCTTATGACATTTTGCTTCATCAAATGCTTTCGATAGTAAAAGAAAGAACAGAAATAGGTGCTGAAGAACTTGTTCGTGAACTGCACGAAAACATAGCCTTTCGTGATTGTGATATTGATGCGGCAAAAATGATTATTCGAAAATTGGTTGATGAGGATATGCTTGAAGAGATTGGCAAAAAACTCATTGTGGGACTGAAAGGCGAAAAGTTTTTTGATGTTGGAGAACTGTATACTGTATTTTGGAGTTCTTTTGAATATGAAGTTTTTTATAACGACCAAGCCATTGGCAGTTTGTGTCCAGATACGAATGTTGAAATTGGTATGACCGTTTTCCTTGCTGCCAAAATGTGGAGAATTGTTGAGATTGATAACGAAAGAATGAGAATCTATGTTGATACTGCTTCTGTAGGTAATGCTCCTATATTTACGGGTTCGGGGAGATACAATGTCAGTTATGAAGTGGAAAAAGAAATGTCGCAAATTCTGCTTGATGATGAAATCTATCCTGTTTTGGATACACAAGGGGCTGAAGCTTTAAAAGAATTGAGAGATGAATACAATAATTATCAACAAATTGGACATTCGAGCATTCCATTTTTGATAAATGATGATTCTATATCATTACTTCTGTTGTGTGGTACAAAAGCAGCGAAAACGCTCTTTTCTCTAATAAGTTCATATCAGCGAATAGGATTTGGACGTGATGGGAAAATTGTCGTTTATGGCGATTTGGATAGGTATAGGAGCACTATGTCAAAAATCAAAGAAATTGGAAGTGAAAACGAGAAATCATTGATTCAGAGTATAGAAAAAATGTCATGGAATAGTGTTGCAAAATTTAGCATCAATCTTCCTGTAAAACTACAAGTTCGTCTGGCTTATGATAGATTGTTTGATTTGGATACGGCGCTGAAAGTAATTAGAGAAATGTTAGATGCATGTTTCGATGGTTGTATCAATTGAATTGGGGAATCACAATCAAAGTGTTGACTACTGATAGCCGTTTTTATGAAAAAATGCTGGTTAAAGACGACATTCTTTCAAGTCACACCTCCTTCAACGAAAGCCCCTCCATCCGAATCTGATACGATGAAAACTCCGAAGGCAAGGCAAGCACTTTTTCTTGCAAGTCTTTCATGCTGATTCTGTCCTTGTTGCGCTTGATTTCGGCCACGAGACAAGTCTTGTCAAATTCGTTCAAGGCCACCATGTCGATTTCGTTCTTACCTTTGCGATCCCACCAGTTGCCCACCTTCGTAAATTTGCCGCCTTGCATCGCCTTCTCTTGGAAATATCGCTCCAAAGTGCGCCCTGTAAATTGCGCATAATTGTCTGTCACATATTGTTTTAGCAAGCCGAGTTGGTTGCTTTCAATCAAGCCTTGATAGGGATAGACGAAGCGAAACCAGAAACGCAGGAAGCAGTCGTCAATCTGCCAGCGGATGTTCCTCACACCCGGCTTGCTCAACAAAGGCGTGTTTTTGCTGATGAAGAGATAATCCTCATGCATATTGTTCAGGTAAGCTCCCGTATTTTTCCCGATGACGCTGTCAATCTCGTTTTGTGTGGTCATGCCACTGGCGATGAGTTGGAGGATGGAGAAATAAGTGCCATAGTCGCGGCCAAACTCCGAAATCAGCAGCTCGGTACCTTCGGTCAGGAAGGGCGAATCGGGCGACAAGGCAAAGTTGAGCATTTTTTGCTTGGTCGTGGCACGAGCGTCCATCAGCAAGGCGACATATTTGGCCACGCCGCCCGTAAGCATGTAGAGACAGAGCAAATCATCGGGATTGTAATCGGGGTTGTGGTCGGCCAAGATGTTCTTCAGTGTCTCGATACTGAACGGCAACAGGCGCAGATGCGAATCGCGGCGACCATAAAGCGGTTGGTCGCTGTGGTCGAAAATGCGTTTCATCATCGAATAGATGGAGCCGCAAAGAACAAGGTTGACCTGTGTTTTGTCTTTGTTCCGATCCCAAATGTCTTGTATCTCGCTTGGGATGGCAGCGTTGATACCCAACAAGTTCTGAAACTCGTCGATGATGAGCGTATAATGGTGGTTTTCACCGTATTTCATCAATTCCTTGAAAAGATTGCCGAAATTTTCCACTTGCCCATACAGTTGCAAGTCGAGCACATTTTGCGCCTGCTGCTGGAACTTTCGGCAAAGCACCTGTTCGTTGTCTTTCGACACATACAGGTACAGGCAGGCTTTGTTTTCCGCACTTTTCAGTAGTAGAGCGGTCTTACCAATGCGTCGTCTTCCAATGAGCGTGGTCATCATAGAGTGGTTGGCTGACTGTTGCCAATTCTTTTCAAGTATCTGTAACTCAGCAGTTCTATCGTAGAAATTCATACGCTTTGTTTATTTATTTAATCGTTGTTAATTTAACCGTCATTAAATTAATGACGGTTGCAAAGATAGTGTTTTTTTCATGAAACAGCACCATCTTACAACTTTTTTCTGCTGAAACCTCATTTTTCCCTACCTTTGCAGCCCGAAATACCTTATTTAATATGATTACCCAAGACCAACTTAAAGACGTATGTAAGAGGATTGATGCCTTGAGGAGGTATCTTTGACGTCGAAAGACGTACCATCGAAGCACAAGAATTAGACGAAAAGACACAAGACCCGCAGTTCTGGGCCGACCCGAAGGCCGCCGAAGCCACGATGAAGAAAGTGCGCGAGGTGAAAGGCTGGCTCAACGGATATAAGCAGGCCGAAGACGCAGGCAACGACCTCACCGTGCTCTTCGACTTCGCCAAGGAAGGCGAAGCCACCGAGGAGGAAGTGGACGAGCAGTACAACGCCACGCTGAAAATCATCGAGGATTTGGAGTTCAAGAACATGCTGCAAGAGGAAGCCGACCCGATGAGCGCCGTGCTGAAAATCAACGCTGGAGCAGGTGGCACCGAAGCCCAAGACTGGGCGCAGATGCTCATGCGAATGTATATGCGCTACGCCGAAAACCACAAATACAAACTCACCATCTCGAACCTCTTGGAAGCCGACGACGCGGGCATCAAGCAGGTGACGATGAAGATCGAAGGCGACTATGCCTACGGCTACCTGAAAGGCGAAAACGGCGTGCATCGCTTGGTGCGCGTCAGCCCATACAACGCCCAAGGCAAACGTATGACGTCGTTTGCCTCGGTGTTTGTCACGCCGCTCGTCGACGACACGATTGAAATCGTGGTCGAGCAGTCGCGCCTGTCGTGGGACACCTTCCGTAGCGGCGGTGCCGGCGGTCAGAACGTGAACAAGGTGGAGTCGGGCGTGCGTCTGCGTTACCAATACAAAGACCCCTACACGGGCGAGGAAGAGGAAATCCTCATTGAGAACACCGAGACCCGTGACCAGCCGAAGAACAAGGAGAAAGCCATGCTTCTGCTCAAGTCGCAGCTCTATGACCGGGCCATGAAGAAGCGCCTGGAAGCGCAGGCCAAGATAGAGGCGGGCAAGAAGAAGATAGAGTGGGGTAGTCAGATTCGCTCCTATGTTTTTGATGACCGCCGCGTGAAGGATCATCGCACCAACTATCAGACCACCGATGTGGATGGCGTGATGGACGGCAAGATTGACGATTTCATCAAGGCCTACCTGATGGAGTTCCCCGTCGAAGAGGAGAGTTGAGGAGGAGGTAAGATGTAAGAGGTAAGATGTAAGAGGTAAGATAGAGGTAAGTGAAACTTTAATAAAACATCAAAAAATAATAAGATTATGAGTCAAAAAAGAAAATTGCAGCGTGCGCGCCATGCCGCTAAGGAAGAAGAAAAGGGAAAGAACATCGTGAAGTGGATTTTCGGCTGTCTGGTGGCATTGGCAGTCATCTACATGGTTTATATCGTTATCACGATGTCTTAAATGAGCGGTCTGGAGATAGAACGCAAGTTTCTGGTTCGCGGCGAGGATTATCGTCGGCAGGCTGCTTCGAAAAGCCGTATTCGGCAAGGGTATATCATGAGCAAGAATGGGCGCACCGTCAGGGTTCGCGTCCGTGATGCTCATGCGTTCCTCACGATTAAGGGGCCGTCGAAGAACGGCGGGGTGTCACGCTATGAGTTTGAAAAGGAAATAACCCTCGATGAAGCAGAGCACCTGATGGAGATCTGCGAGCCGGGCATTATCGACAAAACCCGCTATCTGGTGCCCAGTCCTGATGGGCAACATACGTTTGAGGTAGATGAATTCTATGGCGACAATGCGGGGCTGGTGATGGCCGAAGTGGAACTCCGAAATGAGGACGAACCGTTCAAAAAGCCCGATTTCATCGGTGATGAGGTCACGGGCGACCGTCGGTTCTACAATGCTCACATGCGCAAGATGCCCTTCATCGTATGGAAAGGCACTATTCCTAAGGAGTTCCGCCACTTAGAATTGGAGTAATCCATCTAATACACAAACATAAATAGTATGATGAGTTCAGAAAGAGGAAATTTCGGAACAAGGCTGGGCGTGATCCTTGCCACTGCCGGCGGAGCTGTCGGTCTGGGCAATGTGTGGCGCTTTCCCTATGTGACCGGGCAGAACGGAGGTGCTGCCTTTATCCTTATTTATATAGGGTGTGTGCTCGTGATGGGCATCCCCGTGATGCTTTGCGAGATGATGATCGGGCGCCATGCCCAGGCCAATACCGCCCGTGCCTATTCCATCATGGGCAACGGCACGGCCTGGAAGCTGGTGGGCCTTCTCGGGGTGCTTACCTCGGCCCTGATCTTAGGCTATTATAGTGTGGTGAGCGGTTGGACGCTTCAGTACATCTTCTCTTCGATAGCCGGCAATATCCATGGCACGCCTGAATATTTCAAGGAGTATTTCACGGCCTTCTCCACTCATCCCATTAAGCCTATCATGTGGGGCGCCCTCTTGATAGGCATGACCCATTTCGTAATCGTTCATGGCGTGCAAGAGGGCATCGAGAAGGCTTCCAAGATCATGATGCCCATTCTCTTTGTGCTGCTTATCATATTGATGATATGTGCACTATCCCTGCCCAATGCATGGAGGGGTGTGGAGTTCCTCCTCAAACCGGATTTCTCGAAAGTGACGGGAAAGACATTCCTCGAAGCCCTCGGGCAGTCGTTCTTCTCCCTGAGTATCGCGATGGGATGCCTCTGCACATATGCCAGTTATTTCAAGCGTGAGACACGCCTCTTGCCTTCAGCCCTTCAGATAGCTGCCATTGATACGTTGGTAGCCGTGCTGGCCGGACTCATCATCTTCCCAGCTGCTCTTTCTGTGGGCGTTCAGCCTGATAGCGGTCCTTCGCTCATCTTTATCACGCTGCCCAATGTCTTTGAGCAGGCTTTCGGCAGCATGCCCTTCGTGGAGTATGTGGTGAGCATCCTGTTCTACCTGCTGCTGACCATTGCCGCCTTGACCAGTAATATCTCCATCCACGAAGTAAGCACCTCGTTTCTGAGTGAGGAGTTACATCTGGGCCGCCGCAATGCAGCCCGTCTTGTTACGCTCTATGCCGTCATCACGGGTGGCATCTGTTCTCTTTCCTTGGGTATGTGGGACTGGTGTTCGCTCTTCGGAATGCCGCTCTTTGATTTCCTCGACTGGTTCACGGCCAATTGCTGCCTGCCTGTCGGTGCATTCTTCACCTGCCTTTTCATTGGCTGGTATGTGGATCATAAGGTGGTGCACGACGAAATCACCAATTGGGGCACCACCAACGTACGCTTTGTCCATCTGTTTGTGCTCGCCGTGAAATATATCTGCCCGTTGTTCATCATTTGTGTGTTCCTTCACCAGCTGGGGTGGATTTAAGTTTCAAGTTTCAAGTTTCAGGTATCAGGATTCAAGTTTCTGGTTTAGGATATGGAGAACAGAGGAACATTTGCATCTAAGATAGGAATCGTGCTGGCCACAGCGGGGTCTGCCGTCGGACTGGGCAACATCTGGCGTTTCCCATACGAGACGGGCATGAACGGCGGTGCAGCCTTCCTGTTGGTCTATCTGGGCTGTATGTTGATGCTCGGACTGCCTGCCATGCTCTGCGAGTTTATCGTGGGGCGCCATGCTCAGCAGAATGCCACGCGCGCCTATGGTGGTTGGCCGTGGAAGATAGTCGGCTATATGGGCGTCTTCACGGGTTTCATTATCATGGGCTTCTATAGCGTGGTGGCCGGTTGGACACTTCAGTATGTTTTTGCGGCCATTGCCGGACACCTGCAGGGCAATGCCGACTATATTCGGGAGTATTTTGCCGATTTCACCAACCATCCCATCAAGCCCGTGATGTGGACGCTCCTTTTCCTCTGCATCACCCATTTTGTGGTTGTCCATGGTGTGCAGAAAGGCATCGAGCGTGCCTCCAAGATCATGATGCCCGTGCTCTTCGTGCTGTTGCTCGTGCTGGTGGTCTGTTCGCTGATGCTGCCGGGCAGTATGAAGGGCGTGGAGTTCCTGTTTCATCCCGATTTCACTAAAGTGACGCCCTCCACGTTCTTTGATGCCCTTGGTCAGACCTTCTTCACGCTCAGCACCGGCATGGCCTGCCTCGTCACCTATGCCAGCTATTTCGGGCGTGATGTAAACCTGACGCGCAGTGCCTTCCAGATAGCTGCCATCGACACCTTGGTAGCCGTTCTCTCCGGACTGCTCATCTTTCCTGCGGCCTTCTCCGTAGGCGTGCAGCCCGATGCAGGTCCTTCGCTCATCTTTATCACCCTGCCTAACGTCTTTCAGCAGGCTTTTGCCGCAGTGCCGGTGGTGGGCTATGTCATCGGAATCCTTTTCTACATCCTTCTGGTACTGGCTGCCCTCACCAGCATCATCTCCATGCACGAGACGCCTACGGCCTTTGTCAGCGAAGAGTTCGGTCTGGGACGCCGCCACGGGGCCCGCATCGTGACGGTGTTGGCTATGATTGCCGGTGCTCTTTGCTCCCTGTCGTTGGGTCCCGTTCCCGAACTGCAACTCTTCGGAAAGTCGCTTTTCGATTTCTTCGATTTCCTTTCGGCCAACGTGCTGCTCACGCTCGGCGGTTTCCTTACCAGCATTTATGTGGGATGGGTGATGCCTCATAAGGCCGTCCACGACCAGATGACCAACTGGGGAACCCTCAGCAATCGCTATTTCCACGTGTTCGTTTTTGCCGTCAAGTATGTGTGTCCCGTGGGCATGCTCTTCATATTCCTCCATCAGTTTGGGTGGGTGTGAGGATTTAAGTTTCAGGTTTCAGGTTTCAAGTTTCAAGATTAAAGATTCAGTTATCCGTCTATGTCACTTAGGGAGTTCTTCTACTTGCAGAAATCCGACCGCTTGTCTGTCCTTCTATTAATGCTCATGGCCGTCGTGGCCTTGATTGTCGTGTTCTGGGTGGGAGGGCGTCAGACGGCAACGGATGTTTCCATGACCGACTCCTTGGCAATGGCTCGTCAGCGCGACACCGTCTATCGGTATTCATCGCACTATTCTGCTGCCCGCCGCGGATTTTCTGAAAGACAGCATGCCGAGACTTTCCCCTTCGATCCTAATACTGCCGATGCCCGACAACTGAGCCGTTTAGGACTGAAAGACTGGCAAATTCGCAATCTGCTTAAATACCGCGATGCCGGCGGAGAGTTTCGCAAACCCTCCGATTTTGCCCGCCTTTACGGACTTTCCAAGAAAGGCTACGAACGGCTGCTGCCCTATATCCAGATCAACGATTATTATCATGAGGCGCACATCGCCTACAAATCCCCCCATGAGGAATTCCACCGCGACA
>ODAI014362355.1_pt1 | contig 13824 bp, 12 predicted proteins | sample 1539321 | NCBI WGS metagenome assembly ODAI01 (sample SAMN02144231, study PRJEB22623) | gut metagenome | biome: sheep rumen | host: Ovis aries | place: New Zealand
GGAAAACAAGAATACCGGGTTCTTAGGGGCCATGTTGCTCAACGTATCGCAACATGCCTAAGCCGTGCCCAGGGATGAGACGGTAGCAAGTGCGTACCGTCGAAGGTGGTTTGGAGGGGAGAAAACAGCGGGCTTCGGACTCTGAGCGGTTTCCTCCCCTCCAAGTCCGGGGTTCAAGGGAACTCCCTTGGAATTCTTCGATGACAAAATCATGAAAGTGATTTATAATGCAAGTGGATACGAAAAGGAAAGGGATGCAAAAGTGCGTGACTTCCTTCACTTCGTATATACAAACGACCCAAAAGAAGATGATTTTTCTGTCCGCCTTACGCAGCGGGTCGAGATGCTAAAGCAGAACGTGCAGTTCCGGGAGGTTTATGCCGCAATGGATTTACGCGAAATGGACATACGAAGGGAAGCCTTGGCAGAAGGTATGCATCTGGGATTCTGCAAAGGTAAAATTCAGGGGGTAATGGAAGGAGCTATAGATTCCGCCGTGATTGCCGTAAGGGAATTCAATATTGCCCCTCAGCTTGCCGCCCAGAAGATGAACGTACCTCTGGACAAAGTAATGGAAAAGCTTGGCCGGCCATATAATTCTCCCCAAGCAAACTGCCAGCCAGTTTAAGATTTATGCCGCAATGGAGCAAGTCTTTGTGCTAGCAGAAAGACTGATTGTTTAATATAATGCTTAAAATAAACATTATGAATGAGATTGAGGTGAAAAGTGACCAAAGACAGTTTTGAATTCATCATTTATATGCTCCATGCCTGTGCAGAAAAGTGGTCGCTTTTTCCTTCTGCCGTTTACAAGAAACTCAAAGCCTCTGGCTGCATAGATCAACTCCTCATTCCGTATTATGACGCACTCCATACGCAAGGTACAAGCTACATTGTTGGAGATATAGAAGACTATCTTTCCGCAAGGGGAATCAGCCTATGACCGTTTATCATGGTTCTACGGAAATTATTAAAAATCCCGATGTTCTGCATTCTTACCGCCCGCTTGATTTTGGCAAGGGATTTTATGTCACCTCAAATAAAGAACAAGCCAAGGTCTGGGCTAAACGAAAGGGCGTGATTCTTGAAAGTAAAAAATCGATTGTCAATATTTTTGAGATGAACGAAAACTTTTCTTTTCTCCAATGCAAAAACTTTGGGGAAGATCTGTCCGAATGGATTGATTTTGTTTGCCATTGCAGGGACGGGGGAAGAGGTTACGAAAAATATGATTTGATATTCGGCAAAGTTGCAAATGATAAGGTTTTTCGCGTGGTTGATATGTACCATAACGGATTATGGGACAAGGAGCGTGCAATAAAGGAAATCAAGGCATATCCAGACTACGGCCAGATTGCATTTATAACTCAAAAAGCTATAAATCAGGTTTTGAAATTCATTTCGTATGAAGAGGTCTAGCATGGATGGCGAAGTTTTAGAAAAAGCGTATAAAGAACGGCTTGAGGAAAAAATTATTTCATACCTTGCTGAGTCAGAAAATCTGGATTTGCCAACTGCAATGGACATTTATTACAACAGTAAACTTGCGGACAGAATTGCAGCAGGTGAATATGGAATCCAGTATCTTGATTACAAGGTGCTCGTTCAAATTTTAGCAGAAACCGAATTGCAAACTTTGTTGCATAAATAAATTTACTCTATCATGGAATGACAGACTTGCCTGTTACAATGGAAATATCAGTAATCTGAACAAGGAGCCTTTATGACAAGACAGAAACTTGCCGCTTCTGCGGATGTTGTAAGCATTGGTGTGGACTCAAAATACAAGCTGGTTGCCATTCCCGGAAGCAAATACAGGATGGGCGCAACACAGGTAACCCAGCACCTCTACAAAAAAGTTATGGGGAAAAATCCAAGCAGCTTTGGCTGGGGAATTACAGGCTGCAGGCCTGTAGAAAACCTAAGCTGGTTTGATGCCGTCTATTTCTGCAACAAGCTTAGCATGATTGAAGGCCTTACCCCCGCATATTCCGTGGACGGAAAAACTGACCCTGCATTTTGGGGCTATACACCTCATCATGGAGAGGGCATTGCCTCCTGTGTGGAATGCAACTTTAGCGCAAACGGATACAGGCTTCCCACAAACGATGAATGGGAAGAAGCCGCAGACGGAGGTGAAAGCTACACATATTCTGGCAGCGACAAGTTGGACGAGGTGGGCTGGTACAGAGACAACAGCAAGAACGAAACGCATCCTGTAGCACAGAAAAAGCCAAACGGCTACGGACTCTACGACATGAGCGGCAACGTGTGGGAGTGGGTGTGGGATACCCATCCGTCCGACCCCGCCTTACGCTTTGGCCGCGGTGGAAGCTACTGCTACTATGACGAAACCTGCCGGGTGGCAGACCGCGGTATTAGTGCCGCAAGCAAACAGGACAAGCGCTATGGATTCCGCCTACTGCGCCCATTCTGAAGGAGACTTTATGACAAGAAATGAATTTGAAGAAGACGTAATAAGCATTAGCGTAGACCCCGAATCCAAAATGGTTGCAATTCCCTGGACAAACTACAGGATGGGTCAAACCCCGGTAACCCAGCGCCTCTACAAGAAGGTGATGGGTGTAAACCCAAGCTATTTCCAGCTGAACAACAGTAAGTTTGACGATAAGCAGCAGGGCGAGCTTGGAAGAAACACGGCCAACAACCCGGTTGAATGTGTTGCCTGGTACGATGCCGTCTATTTCTGCAACAAGCTTAGCATGTTGGAAGGCCTTACCCCCGCATATTCCGTGGACGGAAAAACTGACCCCGAATCCTGGGGCTACACACCCCACCTGGACAAAAGCATAGATTCTGATGTAGATTGCGACTTTAGCGCAAACGGTTACAGGCTTCCCACGAGTGATGAATGGGAAAAAGCCGCAAAGGGAGGCGAAAGCTACACATATTCCGGCAGCGATGACTTGGACGAGGTGGGCTGGTACGATGACAACAGCAACAACGTAACGCATCCTGTTGCTCAGAAGATGGCCAACGGATACGGACTCTACGACATGAGTGGCAACGTATGGGAGTGGGTGTGGGAAAACAGTCCCGTCGATCCCATTATCCGCTTTGTTCGTGGCGGCTGTTACTACATCGATGCAACCCAATGCGGGCTGTCTGACCGCTACGGTGATATCGTATACGACCGGTGTTTCATCGTTGGTTTCCGCCTCCTGCGCCCCCACGACTAGCATGTAACAGGCCTTGCCGGTGGAAAGCAGGCATAGGGGCAGAGTATGTGCCACTATGCTAAAAGTAAACATACCTTTTCTGTAAAAAAAACTGCGCATTTGTGTCGCAAAATGAATTTCCTCTGCATATATATAAGTAGAGGAGATTTAATTGGCATGAAAAAACACTTGTACCACCGGAAGCCAGTAGACGAACTGACCTTCACCGATGACGGAATGTTCCAGGCAGTAATGCGCGACCCGGACTTGTGCGCAGAACTTGTTGAAAGGCTGCTTAATATAAAAGTCAGCCGTATTGAGTACCCGGAACTTGAAAAAACAATTGCGCCATTCTTTTCAAGCAAGGGTGTACGCCTTGACGTGTATATAAAGGACTCTGACAAGGTGATAGACGTTGAGATGCAGTCGCGGGAACCGGTTGCCCTTCCCCAGAGAACCCGCTACTACCAGAGCATGATAGACGCGGACAGCTTTGCAAAGGGGCAGGATTATTCAGAGCTTAAGGCAAGCTACATAGTATTCATCTGCAAGAGCGACCCCTTCCGTGATGCAAACGGCAAGAGGCCTGGTCTTCCCCGCTACACCCTGACCACAAAGTGCCAAGAGATAGCAGACCTGAATTTCGATGACAAAATTATGAAAGTGATTTATAATGCAAGTGGATACGAAAAGGAAAAAGACGCAAGGGTGCGTGATTTCCTTCACTTCGTATATACAAACGACCCAAAAGAAGATGATTTTTCTGTCCGCCTTACACAGCGGGTTGAGATGCTAAAGCAGAACGAGCATTTCCGGGAGGTTTACGCCGCAATGGATTTACGCGAAATGGACATACGAAGGGAAGCCTTGGCAGAAGGTAAAATTCAGGGGGCCATAGAAGCTGCCGTGGTTGCCGTAAGGGACTTTAATATTGCTCCTCAGCTTGCCGCACAAAAGATGAACGCACCGCTCGACAAAGTGATGGAAAAGCTTGGCATGCCGTATAAGGCTGATGGCGTAAACGGAGGGGGCGTTTTGCATTAAGCGTAGAAACTGCAACTGTCTTTGGGGTGCAGGTATGGTTTGTTTTAGCGGTCCTTCGAGAGCCTCAGGAACCGGGTGTTATTTGTTTGCAGGTAAGCGGGCATGGCTGGTCTTGGCGGTCTTTCGAGAGGCTCAGGAACCGTGGCACTGGAAGGGATGAGGAGAATGAAAATTTAACAGGGCTTTTGCTTACTGCTTTGCTGCGACTTTTTGCAGGGCGGCTACAACGTCGTCTGCTTCCTTTTTGTTCATGACGCGCACAATCTTTGTGTCCGTGTCGTTTGTCTGGGCAGTGACGGGGTTGCCGTTGGCATCCTTGGAGCCAATAATCTGGACAATCGGGTTCTTTGGGTTGTCCGGGGCAACGTCTATAACCTGGGCAATCTTTCCGTTTGAAAGGTAGACAAATGCGCCTATGGGGTAGATTGAAAGGCTGTAGAGCAATGCCTTAAGAACCGTGTCATCATACTGGTGGTGGGGGTTCTTGAGCATTTCTATCATTGCGTCGTAGGTGGTGCGGGCTTCCTTAAAGTGACGCGGTGCAGTGATAGCCTCGAATGAACATGCAACGGCTATAATCTTTGCGTAGAGGGAGATGTTGTTTCCCCTTATGCGGCGAGGGTAACCGCTTCCGTCTTCGCGCTCGTGGTGGTCAAGGATTCCGAGCAGGATGTTGAGCGGAAAGTTCATGTCCTTGAGTATGTTGTAGCTTATAATCGGGTGCGTAAGAATCTGGTTGCGCTCTGCCGGTGTAAGGGATGAGTCCTTCATGTAGAGGTTGGGGGAAAGACGCAACATTCCAATTTCGTGGAGTACGCTTGCAACTCCAAGCTCTATTAGCTTTGGCTGGGGCATCCTGAGCTGAAGTCCTATGGTAACGGCAAGTACAGTTGAGCGCATTGTGTGGCTTACGAGGAAGTTCTTGTTGCGGAGCTGCAGGCTTGGGATTATGCGCAGTACGTAGCGGCGGTTTTCCGTAATGAATACGCAGAGTTCCTTTACCGTTTCGTTTAGTTCTTCCGCATTGATTTTCTTTTGCGTTACGTATGTTGTAAAAATGCTTTCTATATACTTTAGGTACTTGTCGTAAATTTCCTGCACTATTTCCATGCGGGACTTGTCGCTCTTGGTTTCGTTTCTGGCTTCTTCCAGGGCCTTGTGGATTTCTGGATTCGCTTCTTTTTCTTCCTTGACTTCTTTTGCTTCTTCTACGATGTACTTTACTTCTTCCGTCTTGGAGAGAATTTCCTTGGCCTTTTGGTTGTTAAGGTCGGGCTTTTCTGTTTTTACGCCCTGTTCCTTTGCCGTGTCTGCCTTGTTTTCCTTGCCTTCGCTGGACAGGGTCTCGAAATTCCATTCTTTTAATGCGTTTAGAATTCCGAGGGTCATGGGGCAACCGGAAGGTGATATGAGAAATTGTGGATCCAAGTATACGTCTGCTGTAAAAACCGTGTTGGGCCGAATCTGAGAAACTTTAAAATTGTCCATAGCGAACCTCAATTCTGATTATCGGCAGGAAAGTTTAAAATGTTTAGCTTTGTATGCGGGAGTAAATGTGATGCCAGAGAGTCTTGTCCTGCCGCTCACAATTGTTTTGGCAGGTGATGGGGTAAAAAAAAGCCGGAATCGTTAAGCATGTTAGATTCCGGTTTTTTATGAAAGATTTGGATACTGTGCTTATTTTCCGGCAGCCGTCTGGATGTCTGATGACCCGTCCGCCAGAAACTCTTTGTCAAGCACAATTATAATATCGGTGAGGCTTTGGAAAACTTGAATGAATTTGTGTTTTTTTTATGAATTTATGTGCGAAATTTATGTTGGGCTTTGATTGTGCGCTTTTGCTGCGGATGCGGTTTGTTTGCAAAGAAATGTCGCTTCGACAGGCTCAGCGAACGGTATTATGTTGGCGGTTACTCGCGGAAATGTCTGTTAACACTCACCAATTATAGCAGGCGTTGCGGGCGGCGTTTGAGCCCGCAGAGGGGGTAGGCGTAAATGAGCGAAGCGAATTGTAGCCGAGGGGGAGACTTCCCCCACCTTGGGTAACAGATGCAGGGGGTATTCGTAGCGAAGCTTCGAGCGGACTTCCCCCACCTTGGGTAAAAAAAGATGCTGGGGGAATTTTGAGTGCAGCTTTCGGCGGACTTTCGCACTTGTGCAAATTTGCTTTAAAAGTTTGTACTTTTGCACTATAATGTTTTTGTGGCTTATAATATTCAGTTTCAGATAGCGGGTTTTATTGTTATTTTTCTTCTTACGGTGATTTTCTTTTCCAAGAAGAGGTGGAAGAGCGTTCAGAATACGATTTACAGGATTCTTCTTATTGTAACGCTTCTGGAGCTTGCCTTTGACATAATCAGCGTTATTACGATTGTTCACCGAGGCAAGTTCCCCAGGCTCAACGACTTTTTTTCTGTTTCCTACCTGGTGCTGATGATTCTTTACATCTACACCGTGGATTTGTATACGGTTTCCAACACATTCTATCCGGGAATGAATAAATTCCGTAGGAAGGTAAAATTTGTGGAGCTGGGCATTATCACTTTGGGCATGGTTGCTTCCCTGGTGGTGATTCTTTCCACCAAGCTTTTGTACGGTGGCGAAGGTGCTTTTATTTTTTCTTACGGGCCTCCTAGCGACACGGTTTATGTCTTTTCCACCGCTTCCGTAATTTTTGTGCTGATTATACTGGTTTTCAACATGCGCCATATTCCGGTTAGAAGGCAGCTTTCCATTTATTCATTCTGCATTATGGAGGGAATTGTGGCCCTTGTGCAGATGTTCAACAAGGAGCTTCTGATTGTTGGCTTTGGGTCGGCCATTGCGGTTATGCTCATGTATTTTACACTGGAAAACCCGGACATGAACATTATTGCCAAGCTGAATGCCGCAAACCACCGTTCAAGGGAACTTTTGCTTAACATTTTGCCGGTGGAGATTGCAGACCGCCTTACCGAAGAGCCTTCCACTTTTACCCAGCAGTTTGAAGACGTTACGATTATGTTTCTGGACATAGTTGATTTTTCTGGCATTTCCAACAGGATTGGTGCCGTTAAGACCGTTAAGCTTTTGAACACCCTTTTTTCGCGCATAGACGACCTTCTTGGGAAGTATTCAATAGAAAAGATTAAGACTATTGGCGACTCTTACATGACGGCAGCCGGAGTTCCTGAGCCTTACGAGGACAATTGCAGGGAAACCATTGATTTTGCAAGGGAAATTCTCTGTACGCTTAAGGAATTCAACCTGGAATTTGGCACGGATCTTAAGATTCGCATTGGCATAAACTGTGGTTCGGTTGTTGCAGGCATTATTGGAAAGCGTAAGTTTATCTACGACCTTTGGGGGGGCAGCGTTAACCTTGCAGCCCGCATGGAAAGCTACGGGGAGTCTAACCGCATAAATGTTTCGCATTTTGTAATGGAAAAGCTTAGGGATTGCCAGGAATACAGCTTTGAAGAAAGGCCAGAGATGGAAATAAAGGGCTTTGGCCGCATGAAGACTTATTTTATCAACTGAATTTTTTGATTTTTTTTGATTTTTTGGACTAAGTTTTTTTTGCTCTACCATTTGTTTTTTGGCTAACTCGACCGGATGTTTCTTTGCGCCACCGCCGTTTCGCCCTTCGCCTGTTCGGCTCATCCCGCTTGCGCGGGACTAAAGGGGCTCCATGGCGGAGTAGGTTGCTTGGGGGTGACAGCCGTCATTCCGGGCCCAGACCCGGAATCTGTGGATGATAAATATTGAACTTATACAGACACTGAAGCAAGTTCAGAGTGACAGTTAATTGTTATTTGCCATACTAGGTTAGGTCAAGGTAGGCTTTAACAGCCTTTTGCAGTTCGCTGTAGATTAGCCTTGAATAGTAGATTGGCTTTAGCATGGGGTCATTCATTGCGGAATCGGGTAGTTCCTTTGCTTTAGCTGCAAGCTGTCTTTCTGTGGGGAAGACTAGGGCAGCGGCATCTTTTCCCTTTGAATTTAGTATCTGTGAGTCTATTTCCGAAAGCTTTGCGTTTACTTCGCGGACTTTTGTCCTGTTCTGGATTGCGCTCTGGCAAAGTGCCAGCCCCTTTTTGGAAAGCGACAGAAGGTTAAGCAGGTTTTCTTTGAATTCTTCAAGCACATTTTCAAAACTTGGAAGGGCATTTTTTTCTTCCTGGGCCTTAATCTGGATAGAATTCTTTTGCGCCTGTTCAAAGAACTTTTTCTTTGCTTCCATTAGCTCTTCTTTTTTTGCATTGCATTCAAGGAGCAGCTCTTGTGGGGAAGAAATGCTTATGTTTGGAATGGCAAGGCTCTGGGGGGTAAGCGTAAAGGTGGTCTGACCGTCTTTTAGCGCGGTTGAGCAGTTGCTTTCGAACCACCAGGCAAAAAGGGACATCCTCTTGTCCGTAAGGATTGCATTTCCCCTGTAGTCTTTGGAAAGGGAAGGGGATGCTCCAAGAAGGGATGCTATTCCGTCGCTCTCGGCAGTGTGGGTTCTGGATGAGCTTCTGTGGGCCCTTTCTTCAAACTGGGAGCCCCTTATGTGGGTCTGCTTGCCGGGAAAGCCCAAGTCCATGCCGGCTATGTATATTTTTCTGGTACCGCAGGTTCTTGCAAAATCCCAGGCCGTGGTTGCAACGCTTCCTCCGGCACCAAGCTTTCCCTTTTGTCCAAGTTGGCTTTCAAAGTATTGGCCTATTGGGAAAAGTGATGAACACATGACAGTTTCCCTGCATTCAAAGCGGAAGACTGAAGGGTAGGCGGCGCTTTCCGTTATTAGGACGGATGACTTGGCCTTTAGGAATTCCAGGTGGCGGGCACATGCATACTGGGGGTCTACAAGAACAATAAAGTCTGGCTCCACCCCCGCTTTTACTAAGGCGTGAAGGGCTGTGTCTACGCAGACAAGTACGCAACTTTCCTTTAGCTTGGACAAATGCGGTAGAACCGTTTCCAGGGAAGGGCCTGCCGCAAGTATTACAAATGGAAGTTCCGTGGCCTTTCCTCCAAGCTGCAAGAGTGCGCTCCTGTATTTTCTTACACCGTCGCATTTTGCAAGGTAGGGAAGGTTTGCCATGCTGTTCTTCATCCAGAGCCTGGAGAATTTTTCCAGAGTGTTTGTGTTTATCTCGTCTTTTTGAAGGCTTCTTTTAAATAGCTCAAGGAATTCGTTTGCAAAGGAAGGGTCGTGTGCCGTATGAGCCTTGGACGAATATATCTTTATGCGCTCAGCCTTGTAGTTTGCAAGGACGGAAACAGCCGTGCTTGCGTTTGTTTTTGTTACAAAGATAAGGTTTGGGTGGGAAAAGACCTTGGTAAAGTCAAGTGTGTTCAGTGCCGCAAAGAGGAAGAGCGGATTGTTTTCTATAAGGATAAGGGGTGTTGAAGGGTTTTTCTCTGCAAAGGCAATGGGGGCATATCCAAGTCCAAAGCCAAGGAATACCGCTGCGTCAAAGTCGTTTTTGCTGAATTCTTTTACTAGCTGCTCTGCTTCCCGCTCCGGGTTGTATTTTGAGTGCAGGGGAATGGCCGCCACTTTTGCAGAGGCGCTTTTGGCCGCATTTGCTCCGGATTCATCAGTTTTGGCTGCATTGCCACCAGAGGCATCTCCATTAGTGCCAGTTCCTGCCGTGGCGTTTGTCCCCGTTGCATTTGTCCCAGAGGCATTTGTCCCAGAGGCATTTCCACCAGAAGCGTTTGTCTCAGTGGCATTTGTCCCAGTGGCATCCCCACCAGAAGCGTTTGTCCTTGTGGCTTTTCCGCCAGCTGCATCCCCACCAGACACATCACTACCGGTAGCATCCGCCCCAGCTGCATTGCCACCAGAGGCACCTCCATTAGTGCCAGTTCCTGCCGTGGCATTTGTCCCAGAGGCATTTGTCCCCGTGGCATCCCCACCAGACGCATCACCTACAGCCGCATTTGCCCCAGCTGCATCCCCACCAGAAGCATCACTACCGGTAGCATCCCCGCCAGCAGCATCACCTACAGCCGCATTTGCCCCGAATTCATCAGTTTTGGCTGCATTGCCACCAGAGGCATCCCCACCAGGAGCGTTTGTTCCAGTGGCGTTTGTTCCAGAGGCATCCCCACCAGGAGCGTTTGTTCCAGTGGCGTTTGTTCCAGAGGCATTTGCCCCAGTGGCGTTTCCACCAGAAGCGTTTGTCCTTGTGGCTTTCCCGCCAGCTGCATCCCCACTAGACACATCACTACCGGTGGCATCCGCCCCAGCCGCATTGCCGCCAGAGGCATCTCCATTAGTGCCAGTTCCTGCCGTGGCATTTGTCCCAGAGGCATTTGTCCCCGTGGCATCCCCACCAGACACATCACTACCGGTAGCATCCGCCCCAGCTGCATCCCCACCAGAGGCGTTTGTCCCCGTGGCATCCCCACCAGACACATCACCTACAGCTGCATCCCCAATAGGCGCATCACCTACAGCTGCATTTGCCCCGGATTCATCAGTTTTGGCTGCATTGCAACCAGAGGCATCTCCATTAGTGCCAGTTCCTGCCGTGGCGTTTGTCCCAGAGGCATCCCCACCAGAAGCGTTTGTCCTTGTGGCTTTTCCGCCAACTGCATCCCCACCAGACACATCACTACCGGTAGCATTTGCCCCGGATTCATCAGTTTTGGCCGCATTGCCGCCAGAGGCATCTCCATTAGTGCCAGTTCCTGCCGTGGCATCACCACCAGAAGCGTTTGTCCTTGTGGCTTTCCCGGCAGCCGCATCCCCACCAGAAGCGTTTGTCCTTGTGGCTTTCCAGCCAGCTGCATCCCCACCAGACACATCACTACCGGTAGCATCCACCCCAGACACATCACCTACAGCCGCATTTCCACCAGAAGCATCCGCTTTGTAAAGAGCCGTAGGGCTTCCGTTCTTAGCCGCAAGAAATTCAAGTGGGAGTGGAGAGCGACCTTCTTCCGTTTCCTTTTCAAAAAAAGCAATGTCTTCGCAAAGAATTTCTTTTAGCGTGGGGAATCGTTTTTCAAAAAGGGCAATGTTAGTATTCCAGGTTGAGTTCAATTGTCATGTTCTCCGTAACTGCTGTTCCCGGTGCCGGAGACTGGCTTACTACCCAACCTTCGCCGTTTATCTGGAAATTCAAGTCCTTACGTCCGTCAACAATAGGCACAAGATCCCTTTTTGGTCTTCCTGTAAAGTCTGGTACTACCTTTCCAATCTGAATCGGCTGGTTCTCCTTTATGGAAACAAGGCCTGAATGTTCAAGGCTTGCCGCACTGTCGCGTGGCTTTCCTAGATAGTCGATTATTTCGTTGGCTGCACTCCTGATTACCGGTGCCGCTATGCGTCCGCCAAGGTTTTCTCCCTGTGCCTTTTCGATTACTATGTAAACCACAATCTGCGGGTCTTCGACAGGGAAAATACCCATGCAGCTGGAGATGTACTGGTTTTCAAGAAGCCTGCCGTTCTCAAAAATCTGGGCAGTACCAGTCTTTGTACCGATGGAAACGTCCTTTAGGGCTGCCCTGTGGCCAGTTCCAGACTGTGTTACCTTTTCCATGCAGCTGATTATAAAGTCTGCGGAGGAGCTTTTTAGCACGCGGGTCTTGTATTCCGGGGCGTGGACGTATTCATCGTTGCCGTCCTTGTCCGTAATGCGCTTTATGAAGGTTAGCTTTGGAGGAATGCCGTGGTTTGCAATTGCAACGGAAGCCTGCAGCATCTGTAGGGCAGAAACAGAAATTTCCTGTCCTATGGAAATGGTTGCCTTGGTCCTTGCAGACCATGACTTGTCAGAAGGAGACTTTAGTATACCCTTTGTCTCGCTTGGAAGTTCCACCCCTGTCCTTTCCCCAAAGCCAAATTTCTTTAGGTAAGAGACAAATTCATCATTACCCATAGTCTCGCTCATCTGGGCAAAGGCATCGTTGCATGAATATTCAAGTGCCTCGCGTATGGTTCCCCAGCCGTGCGGGTGCGGGTCGTGGCATTCAATCTTAATGGTCTCGCCAAGATTGGTTGTGCGCAGGTAGGTTCCCGTAGTATGGATGAGCGTGTTTGGTCCAACCCGTCCAGAGTCAACATAAGCCGCCGCCGTAAAAATCTTGAATACGCTACCAGGTTCATACGCGTTGATTGCTGCCCTGTCCCTCTTTTCCTCAGAAGTTGCCAGTGTGTATTCGTTAAGGTTCACCGAAGGCAGGTTTATGTAAGAAAGAATTTCCCCGGTCTTTGATTCCGCCGCAAGAAGAATAAGACTTGCCGCCTGGGTTGAATTCATGGTGTCCTTTGCAATTTTTTCCAGCTTGTACTGGAGGTTTGCGTCTATCGTAAGGAATACGTTCTTTCCGTGGATTACGTCACCGCTTTCCACAATTCCATTTTCGGGGCTAAGAAGGTGCTGCTCGGAGAATTCAATTCCACCCAAGCCCTTGCCCGAATCTCCCATAAAGCCAATCAGAGTGCTTGCAAGGTCGTTCATTGGGTAAACGCGGCCTGGAAGCCTGTCAAAGCGGCAGAAGTTTGTAAAACCGTGGTCTTCTATCATCTTGTAAAGCTCATCGCGCTGGGCCTGGGTAATCTTCTTCTTTATGTACAAAAAGCTACCCTTGGGGTTCTTGTAGATTTTTTCCGCAATCTCTTCCTGGGTCATGTTAAGAAGAGGGGCCGCCAGGGCAGAAAAACCGTCAATGTCCTCTATAAGCTTTGGCGTTACTACAAAATGGTAAAAATTCGTAACAACCGCAAGGGGCCTTCCGTTCCTGTCCACAATGGAACCGCGCTCTATACTTGGCATTGATGCAGTAAGAACAGGTTCCGGCTGCTTAGCAAGAGAAGCAAATTTGGATAATATGTAAAAAACAACCAGGACACAAGGAATTAAGACAATCCAAAGCCTTGGCTTTCTGTAAAAAGTGTTCATTTTGCAAACACCCTGCCTAAAACATTTTCTTCGCTAACAAAACCGTAGTTGCGAGAGTCTATGGAAACCTCAGCATTGTCTCCAATGGCAAGAACCATCCCCTGGGGAACAGCCCTAATTTCCTGCATTACGGAGAACTGTGCCGGCGTAAGCGGGTAAACTTTGTCCCCGACAATAAGATTATACCCAGATTCGCTTGAATATTCCAGAGGCGTATTTTCTGCCGCTGCGCAGCGTTTTACAACTAAACTATTGTCATACAAGTAAATAATTATGTCTCCCTGCTTAACCTTGCCCCACTTAAAAAGAAGTGAATCTCCAAAAGGCTTTACAAGGCCGTAGCATAGCTTGTTCACTGCCACTCTTTCCCCATCCTTTATTGTCGGCTCCATAGACGATCCGCTTACATGAAGAATGTCAATAACAAAGAATTTTAAGACAAGTCCAAGGATAAGACCTGCCAGAATAAATTTAAAAGTGGGATTCTTTTTTGCCGCTCTTGTACCGCTCGAATTTTCAATGCCGCTCGAATTTTCCATACTGCTTGCCATAATGCTTGAATTTTCCATTTAACTAATAGCTCCAATTTCGAGTTTCCGTAGTGCAGCAGAAAAATTGGCGGAAGCGATTTTTGAACCGAAAAAAATTCTGCACACACGGTATAGCAAGTGCGTTTACCGTGCCCGAAGGGAAAGCGCGGAAGCCTTTTTTCGGGGCAAAAA
>ODAI012902164.1_pt1 | contig 13821 bp, 4 predicted proteins | sample 1539321 | NCBI WGS metagenome assembly ODAI01 (sample SAMN02144231, study PRJEB22623) | gut metagenome | biome: sheep rumen | host: Ovis aries | place: New Zealand
CCCGCGCCGTGCGGGGGGTGCCGCCCCGCCGCGGCCCCCCACGGGGAGCCTCCCCCCCCCAGCAGCGCAAAGCCCGCCACAATAAGCAGCGTCGAGAGGATGGAGCCCACGCGCCACCGGCGGCGCGGCTCGGGGGCCGGCGTCGCCAGCGGTTCGTAGCCAGAAGTCTTGAGATGCCTGCTCATAGGTGTCCCAGCTTACGCCTCGGCCATGGCGTTCTTGAAGTCCACAATCACCTGGCGGTACTCGGGCATCGTGGCGCCCAGAATCTGCGCCGCGTAGATGGCTGCGTTCTTCGAGCCGTTGATGGCAACGCACGCCACGGGCACGCCGGAGGGCATCTGCACCATCGAGAGCAGCGAGTCCATGCCGCCCAGATCGCTCGTCTTCATGGGCACGCCGATAATGGGCAGCGGCGTGTAGGCGGCCACCACGCCACCCAGGTGCGCGGCCTTGCCCGCGGCGGCAATGATCACCTTGAGGCCACGGTCGGCGGCGCTTGACGCCCACTCGTGCACCTTGGCCGGCGTGCGATGCGCCGAGGCGATAACCAGCTCGTAGGGAATGCCAAACTCCTCGAGCTGTGCCGTGCAAGCTTCCATGACGGGCATGTCGGACTTCGAACCCATAATAATGCCAACGAGCGGTGCGTCTGCCATGATGATCCTCTCGGGTCGTTCTGCTGCGAGTATGCGCTTGACGCGCATATTCCAGTATACCAGCCAGTAAGGGGTAACCCCCCAATGGCTGCGTGAACCATTAGGGGGCTACCTGTCGTGGCTGCTTGTGTGCGGCTACTTCCTCTTGCTGCGCCTGTTCAGGCCCGTCAGCAGGGCAGCTGCACCAATGGCCGAGAGGGTCATGACGCTACCCGCAGCCATGGGATCGCCCGTCGTCGGCAGCAGAAGCTTCCTGACTACCGGCGGAACCTTCTTCTTGCCCTTCTTCGGCTGATCGGGCGTGTAGACGTTCTCGAACGTGGCGGTCTCGTCGTCGCAGGTCACCGTGGCCTCAAGCTGGCCGTCGACGTCCACGACCTCAACCGTGAAGGTCTTGACCGAGGTGTCGTAGGTGATGTGGCTGTCGGAGCCCTCAACCTCCACGGCGGTGAAGGTGTAGGTACCCACCTCGTCGAACGCGATGGTGCCAAAGTCGACGATTCCGCTGGCCGTGTTGGTGGCCGTTGCAACCACCTTGCCGTTGGCGTCGCTCAGCTCGAAGGTGAACTCGCCCGCCTTCAGGCTGCGGCCCTCGAGCGCCTTCTTGGCCCTGATGGGCGCGCTGGTTGCCAGCGGCTTGTAGGGGTTGTTGAACGCGGCTGCGTCGCCGTCGCCGTAGACAACCTCGGTGGCAAGGGTGCCATCGCCGTTGTCGGTAACCGTGACGGTCACCGTGGCCTGGTGGCTGTCGTAGGTGTAGCCAAGCCTGCCATCGTTCACCTCGGTGATGTAGTAGGTGAAGGTGCCCGTGTCGGCGTCGTGCTGGTCGGCGTTCTGGTAGTAGTTGACAGGTGCGAAGCTAAAGCTGCCGTCGGCGGCGTTGGTTGCCGTGGACAGAACGTTGTTGTCGGCGTCCTTCAGCTCGAAGGTGAACAGCCCTTCCTCAAGCTCGATACCAGTCACGGTCTTCGTGCCGTTGAACTGGGCCTCGCCCTCGGCCTCGTAGGCGTTGGTGAACTCCGCGCCATCCTCGTCGTAGGTGACCTTGGCGGTCATGTTGCCGTCACCGTCGTCGGTGACAACCACGGTCACGGTCTCCTCGTGGGTGTCGTAGGTGTAGCCGGCTGCACCGTCGTTGACCTCGCGGATGGTGTAGGTGAAGGTTGCGCTGTCAGCATACTCGGGCGACCCGGGCTTGGCTGCGGGAGCATCAGCCTCAGCTGCGGGAGCACCCGCAGGTGCGGACTCTTCAGCCACGGCTTCGTCAGCTGCCTCGTTTGCCTCGGGCTCTGTTGCCTCGTCCTCAGGCGCGCCTGCGACGGCCTCGTCGATTGCCGCGTCGGCGGCGGCACCCTGGGGCTCCATGGCCCCGTCGGCTTCGTTCTGGTCGTCAGAGCTCTCGTTCGTTGTTGCCTCAGTGACGGCTGCGTCGTCAGTGGTGGTGGCGTCAGCGGCGCCCTCGGCAGTCGCGCCCTCGTCCGTGGTGACCGCGCCGGACGCACTGTCGTCGGTTGCAGCACTCTCGGCCTTCAGCAGGTCTTCCTGCGTGTAGGCGATGGCGTCGAAGCTCACCTGGCCGGAGCCGTTGTTGGTCTTGGTCTGAATCACCTTGCCGTCGGCGTCAACCAGCTCGAAGGTGAACTGTCCGTCCTCAAGCGCGCGACCCGTCAGGTTCTTCTTCGCAAAGAACTGAGCCTCGCCATTGGCCTCGTAGGAGTTGTCAAACTCGGTCTTCTCACCGTATGTGGTCGTGGCGCTCATGGTGCCGTCGCCGTTGTCAACCACGGTAATAGTTACGTCAACCGTGTTCTTATCGTACGTGTAGCCGGGGTTTTGGCTGTCGATCTCGGACACGACGTAGTGGTACTCGCCAGGCTCTTCGAACGTGATGTCATCGAAGGTCACGATGCCCTTGGCGTCGTTGGTCGTCGTCGCGTTCGTGGGCAGCGGTTCGTCGCCCGTAACGCCCTCGATCTTGAACTCGAACATACCGGCAGCAAGGTTGGTGCCCGTGAGCCACTTGTCCACGCTGACCGGCTGCTTTACCGTCAGCGGCTCCACGCTGTAGGTGTTGGTGAAGACAACGGGGTTCTTGTCGTCATAGTTGGCCGTGGCGGTCAAGGTGCCGTCCTTGTTGTCGACAACGTTCACGCGCACGGTGTAAGCCTCGGTGCCGTTGGTGACGCCGGGCACCGTGCCGGACTCGGTGACGGTGTACTGGTACTCACCGGGCTTGGTGAAGCTGAAGTCGCCAAACGTGATGGTCGGGTTGGCCTTGGTCACCGTACCGGACATGGTCTCGACCTCGGGCGCACCGCCCAGGGCCTCAACGGCGATGTCGTAGGACCAGTCGGCGGGGCCGGTCAGGCCTTCAGGCACGACCAGGTTCTTCTCGGCAGCAATCTTCAAGGTCGCCGGATTCGCGTTGTACACGTTCACGAACGCGGCGGTGGCGGAACCGGTCCCACCTTCGGGGATGGTGCCCTCGAGGGTGGCAGAGGTGGGCGTGTAGCCGTCCTCGTCAGCCTCGGTGATGGAGTACTGGGCAAGCGCGGGCAGGCCGGCGATGGTGATGGACTCGCCGTGCTTCAGCGTGACGGTGCCACCGCTCTTGATGGTGCCCTCGTAGTCGCCGGTGTAGGCGTACTCGCGCTCGAGCGGATCGCCGTTCTGGTCCTTCAGCGTGACGGTGAAGGTGAAGGCCTTGTCCTCGTCGAGCTCGAAGCCCTCGGGGACCTCGACGGTCTTGGAAATCTCGAGGCCGCCGGTCTCCGGCGTGTTGGTCACGGTGTTGGTCTTGACCTCGCCGTGGTTGTTCACGTTGATGGAGGCCGTGTTGGTGATGGCGTCCACGGTCACGGCGGACTCGTCCACGGTCACGTCGAAGCTCACGGTGTAGTCGCCTGCCGCCAGGGCGCCGAGGTCCCAGGTGATGGTTCCGTCAGCCAGAACGCCGTCGTTGTCCGCGGAGACGAACGTGGTGTGCGCGGGCACGTTATCGGTGACGACTACGGAGGTGGCGTCCTCGGTCAGGGTGAAGCTGACCTCGTAGGTTAGGGTGTCGCCGACCTGCACGCCCTCGCCGTCGACGCTCTCGCCGCCTTCCTTGACGTCCTTCACGGGCACGCTGGTGGTGACCGAGTTGGTGGAGGAGTCGTTCTCGCCGTCGCTCACCTTGCCGGTGTTCTCCAGCGTGGTGCCGGCCGCGGCGTCGTCGACGGTGACCTCGAAGGTCACGGAGCCGGTGCCGCCCGCGGGAACGTTCTCGATGGACCAGGTGATGGTGCCGCCGGCGTACACGCCGCCGTCGGAGGCGGAGCCCTCGACGTAGGTGGTGTTGGCCGGGATGGTGTCCTCGACGGTGACCGTCGCTACGCCGGCGGTGTTGTTGGCGTAGGTGATGGTGTAGGTCAGGGTGTCGCCGGCCTCGACGAGCTCGCCGTCGACGTAGGTCTCGGCCTTGCCGGACTCGACCGTCTTCTCGTTGTCGGTGTGCTTGTTGGTGAAGGTGTTGTTGCTGTAGTCAATGGTGGCCTCAAGCGTGCCGTCGCCCTTGTCAGTAACAGTCACGGTCACGTCGCACACGTGGGTGTCGTCGGCGATGTCGTCGCCGTCGATGACGACCTCGTTGATGGTGTAGTTGTAGGTGCCAGCAGCGGTGTACGGGATGGGCTCGAAGGTCACGTTGCCATCTGCGTCGTTCGTGGCAGTCTGGAGCACGTTGCCCTCGGCGTCCTTCAGCTCGAAGGAGAACTGGCCGTCGGTGAGCTCAAAGCCCTGGGCGACCTTGGTGGCCACAGGCACTGCGGTGCCCTCGGCTGCGTAGGTGTTGGTGAAGGAGACGGGCTTGTCGGTGGTGCTGTCAGCGGTAGCGGTCAGGGTACCGTTGCCGTTGTCGACCACGGTCACGGTGACGGTCTTGCCGGTCTCGGCGGCGGAGTCGTTGGTGACGCCGGCAACCTCGCCGGTCTCGGTCACGGTGTAGGTGTAGGTGCCAGGCTCGGTGTAGGTGAAGTCACCGAAGGTAACGGTGTCGTTGTCCTGGTCGACCGTGCCGGTCATGGCATCGGCCTCGGGTGCGCCCTCACCAGCAGCAACGTCGATGGTGTAGGACCACTTAGAAGGACCGTCAGCGCCATCGGGCACGGACATGATCTTCTTCACCGGGAACTGAGCAGTCGTAGGCTCCACGCTGTAGGTGTTGGTGAAGGTGACAGGATTGTTCTCGGTGGAGTCAGCCGTTGCAGTCATGGTGCCGTCGCCGTTGTCAACAACGGTGATGGTGACGGTCTTGCCAGTCGTTGCGTCGGCATCGTTGGTGATGCCAGCCACGGTACCGGTCTCGGTAACGGTGTAGGTGTACTCGCCAGGAGCGGTGAACTTAAACGGACCGAAGTTCGCGGTGTCGTTGTCCTGGTCGACCGTGCCAGTCATGGTCTCGGCCTCGGGTGCGCCTTCGCCGGCAGCAACATCGATGGTGTAAGACCACTCAGCAGGACCCTTCAGACCCTCAGGAACGCTGATGACCTTCTTCACGGGGAAGCTGGCCTCAACAGGCTCAACCTTATAGGTGTTGGTGAAGAGCGTATTCTTGCTGCCCTCAGCAACTTCAGCCTTCAGGGTGCCGTTGCCGTTGTCGGTGACCTTAACAGTCACGGTGTACTCAGCGGTGCCGTTCTCAACGCCAGCAACGGTACCGGTCTCGGTGACCTTGTAGGTATAGGTCTTGCCAGCATCGGCCTCGGTGAAGGCAATCTTGCCAAAGGTGGTCATGGTGCCGTCGCCGTCAGCGTTCTTGATCTCGACCTTGCCGTCGGTGGCACCCTCAGGCATCGGGGCGCCATCCTGGGCTTCGAGAGTCAGGGTGTACTTGCCGGTCACGTCGGGAGCGTTCAGGCTCTCGGCAGCGTCAAGCTTCTTGCCGGCGAAGAGCTCAATCTCACCGGTTGCCTTATAGGTGTTGGTGATGGTCGCGTCCTCGGGCGTGTAGGTGACCTTGGTGGCCAGCGTGCCGTTGCCGTTGTCGGTGACAACAACAGTTGCGGTCACGTCGCCGGAGCCGGTCCAGCCAGCGCCAAAGCCATTACCCTCAGAGATCTTATAAGTGTAGGTCTTGCCTGCATCGGCCTCGGTGTAGGCGATCTCACCAAAGGTAGCCTTGTCTGCTGCGGTCAGCTCGACGCTCTCGCCACCCTCGGCGGGCATCGGAGCGCCATCCTGGCCAGCGAGCGTCATGGTCAGGGTCTTGTCCTCGGGCCATGCAGCACCCTCGAGCTTCTTCTCGACCTCAAGGGTAGCCTTGCCAGTTGCCTTGTAGGTGTTGGTGAACTTGGCATCGGTCGGGTCGTAGGTAACGTCGGCCTTCAGGGTGCCGTCTCCGTTATCGGAAACCTTGACGGTAGCCTTGACGGAAGCGGGCGAGCCAGACCAGCCGTCACCAAAGCTGTCCTCGGTGATGGTGTAGGTGTATTCCTTGTCCTTGTCAGACAGACCATACTTGATGGGGCCGAAGGTCACGCTGCCAGCTGAAGTAAGAGTGGCGGTGGTAGCCTCGGGCATCGGTGCGCCGTCGGCGCCAGCGATGGTGAGCGTCAGGGTCTTGCCCGCGGGCCATGCGGCCCCGGTGATCTCCTTGGAGACAACTATGCTAGCCTCGCCGGCGGCGTTGTAGACGTTGGTGAAGGAGAGCTGCACCTGATCGGTGGTCGGGTTCACAACCAGCTTGCCGGTGCCGTCGTCGGTGACGGTGAAGGTCAGGGTCTTGCCGGAAGCGGCATCGGGGTCGTTGGTGACGCCAGCAACGGAGCCAGACTCCTTAACCAGGTACTCGTAGGTACCAGGTTTGGTGAAGGTGATTTCGCCAAACTCGTAGAAGCCGGTCTTGCCCTCAAACTCGTAATCAGCGCTGTTGGTGATGCTCGTGTTCTCGGGCATCGGAGCGTCGGTCGGGTTCACAGCCTCGATGGTGAAGGTGAAGTCACCCTTGTTGTAGAGGTCGTCGTTGCCGGTGATGACCTTCTGGACCGGCGGGTCAACAGAGACGGGCGTCGGATTGTAGGTGTTGGTCACGGTGAAGGTGACACCGGTGTCGGTCTCGGTCTTCACGGGGCCAGTCTTCTCGTAGCCAGCGGGCACTGCAGTCTCGTCGGCAGAGTACTCAATTGCCTTGCCGTCCTTGTACTTGGGCAGGTTCTCCCAAGTGTAGGTCCACTCGTTGTCAGCGTTCAGCGCAACGGGGTCGCCGGAGGCGGTGCCGTCGGCGGTCAGCTGAGCGTTGATGGAGGCCGGACGGATCTTGCCGATGTCGTCCTGGTCATTCCAAGCCTTCACAACGGTAACCTTGGTCACCTCAGGCGTATGGGGATTGGTAATGGTGCCATGGTCCTTAGCGGAAGTCTCCGTCGGCTGATAGCCTTCGGGCACTTCCTCAGTCACGGTGTAGTCAACTTCCTTGCCGTTGTTGAAACGCGGCAGCCCAGTGTAAGAAATGATGTACTTGTTGGAATCTTCGGAATCAACAACAACGGTTGGGGTCTTGCCATCCACGGCAGGTTCCAGCGTCAGCATTGACGCAAACTCCTCAGCCGTAGGACGGATGCCATCCTGGTTGCTGTTGTCTTCCCACTTCTTGGTGATCTCAAGGTCGGTGAGCGCATAGTCGTTCGTATAGGTGACGTAATAGCTCGACTTGGTGTTCTCAATGGTACCCGTAGTGGTCTTGGCACCCTTAAAGGTGCTGTCCTCGCCCGAGGTCAGTTCTGCCTTATTGAATGCAAAGCCATCAGCAAGGTCACCCTCGGCGAAGGTATAGGTGGTGCCAGAAGGCAGGTTGGTGAAGCGGAGGTTCCAACCGTCCTTCATCTGGACGGAGATTGCGCTGCCGCTGGGGGCATAGTAGTAACCCTTAGCATTCGGACCGGTGGCGCCAGAAACCGTGGCGTTCGTAACGGTTGCACCAGCCTTGGTGTCATAAATCGAGAACCACAGCCAGAAATCAGAGTTGTGGTCAGGATCATCCGTGGGCTCGGTCTCAGGTGCCTTGGAATTGTCAACTGTCAAGGTGAACGGGAAGGTTGCATCCTCAGGTGCATCCTCACCTGTGACGACCTTAGTCAGGTTCAGGTTTGAACGACGATGGTTGACAGCCTTCAGGCCAGCAGAACTCGAATCAACATAATAAGTTGCTCCATTAATCGTATAGGTCTGAGCCCCGGAAGGTGCAGGGTGAGCGGTGTCAACCTTGACAAGCATGGTCAGCGTGCCATCAACGAGCATCGGGTGCACAGTCGGGGTCTCGAGCTCCCAGTGATACTGAGTGTCGTCAAGCTCGGCAAACTTGAAGTCGTGGCCCTCAGCGCCATCAAGCACCTTACCGCCCTTGATAATACCCGGAGAGATGAAGGAGCTGGTCGTCCAGCCGCTGGCCTTTGTCATCTCGGTGGTATGGAACGGCGCGTCATCCATAAGAATGGTCATTTCGAGGCTGTCGGTATCGGCTTCCTCGCCTTCCCATTCCTTCAATGCGGTCAGCGTTGAAGAATCGGTGCGGACAGGATCGGGGTTAACGTATGCGACGGCTTCCTCATCGTCATCGGTACGGGTGTCGTCCCAATCAAGCGTGGCGGTGGTGTTGGTGCGCAGAGAGTAGGTACCGTTGCCGTTGTCGACGATGTACTTCTGGATCTCAGGGTCGAGCTCGGAGTACTGTTTGTCGCCGTTCTTCAGCCGAGCGATGGTGTCATAGGTGTACTGGCTGGGGTAGCAGTCGAAGGTGACGGTGTACTTCACGCCGTTATCAAGGACACCAAGCGAGGAGAGATCCCACTCGACCGCGCCGTCCACGAACTGTGCAGCAGGGGGAGCAGGGGTATCGGTGCTCTTCCACTCGACGCCATCGCGGTAGTACTTGAAGGAGGAGGTGTCGACCTCGAGCAGCTCGACGACGCCAGACGATGCGGACACCTGATTGGTGGTGCCGTCCTCGATCTCGACGGAGCCGATGCCCGCCTTCTCGATCTTGGCGAGAATTGCGGCAAGGGCGTTCTGGAGGTCGGTCGTGTTCGCGGCGGAGAAGTAGTTGCCCGCAGGAGCGCCGGCATCGGTGGTCAGCGACTGCATGCGGTCGACGTTGCCGTAGGCGCCGATGGTGTAGAAGTGGTCGGCACCGATTGCTGTTGCGAGAGTTCTCGCGTCATCGACGGCGTGGTCATAGCAGCGGGTAATCGTCGTAGCCACCGGGATACCCTGATGCGCCTGACTATCGCTACCGTTGCCATAGACGCGGTAACTATTGTAGTAGTAGTTGTCCAGGGGGTTGTAGTTGCCGCGGGTATTGCGGAACGTGGGGTTGCCGTCGGAGACGAAGATCACGTAGGTAGGATCGCTGTCGTTGAAGTTGATCCCCGCGGCATCCTGGAGGGCGTCCTCCCAGTTGGTGCCGCCGTCTGCGTCAAGCCTGTTGACAGCGCTGGAGAACGTGTTGTAGCTGTTCGTCGGCCCCTGGGTGACCGCGCCGGTCGTGGAGAAGCCCACGAGCGCCATCTGGACCAGGTTGGGGAACTCGCTGGTGTTGTACGCATAGAGAGACCTGGCGAGGCCGTTGACGGCATTCTGGGCAGCCGTCATACGCGTCTGGGAGCCGGATCCTCCGGTTCTCGTGTCCATCGAGCCCGAATGGTCCAGGATTACGATGACGTTGACGGGATTCGGCTTCCTCTCGGACTCGCCGACCACGTCGAGGGACAGCGTATATGTGCCGTCCTCGTTGTCCGTCAGGCCCTTCGTATGCGGAGGCTCGCTCCCTGCTGCACCGAACGCAAAGCGTCCGACGCCCAGGGCGAACACGGCAGCAAGCACCGTCATGACAAAGGCGCTCACTCTGTTCTTTGGTCTTAGCTTCAATCCAACCACCTCTTTACCTCAGCTGCGTAGCTCCGATTTGCGTGTGATGCAGCCGTGCCGTCTCGTTTCGAACGTTGGCCTTGTGGCACGGGCCATACGGGTCCGGGCGGACCGCTCCTTCGTCGAGCCATGGCACGTGGATGACCCCTGATCGCGCCAACTGAAACGTGTGGATTAAACGACATCTGCTGAGCCATGCTCACCAGATCTGGCGGGTCGGTGTAGCGCTGTTCGTCCCTGTTCATGTGCATCTCCCTGGCATTGGTAGTGCGTTTGCTCTGCGTTTGTTGTGCCAAGGTGCCGGCGGCACCCACAGGCGCATAGACCGTGGCTGTTTTGTTCCGCAAACCGGCACCTCCCTGATGCAAATCGAATCGACAAAATCGAGACGAGAGACAGATTGCCCCTAGAGTCTCGTTCCTGCATCATAGAGTTATCAGATTGCTTTAAGTTGATGGTGCAACCAGTGTCGTACGTTCATGAGCGAATGCCGCTTGACGTTGTCCGAACGTCATTCGTACTTCGAGGTCTTATGCCTCTGCTGTGAGCATGAAATGTGTGCGAAGCGATGAATGTTGCCAGCTGTAGCAAGAAGGCCCCTCTCAGGCGCCCATTCGGCCTGATCGGAGGCTCCCCCAGGTCCATCCCATCACGCTTGAATGGCCTTGAGAAAGAGCGGCACGCCGCGGCCTTGGGACGCGGGTGCGGTAGTTCGCGCTTGGGGGTACGGGCCGGCAGCGTCGCGCCCGCCGCACGCGGGCCGCGAGCGGTTTTGCCTGCCGCCCGTCCCCGCCACGCGCTACGCTGGTATCAGTCACCCAACGATAGGAGCACCCATGGCCATAGTCGGAGCCTTCGCCGTACCGCATCCGCCGCTGATCATCCCCGCCGTGGGACATGGTCGCGAGCATGACATCCAGGCAACCATCGACGCGTACGAGGAGGTTGCCCGTCGCGTGGCAGAGCTGCGCCCCGACACCCTCGTTATCAGCAGTCCGCACTCCATCATGTACCGCGACTACCTGCACATCTCCCCCGGCGCGGGCGCGCGGGGCAGCTTTGCGCAGTTCCGCGCCCCACAGGCCGCCTACGAATGCACCTACGACCAGCACTTTGTAGCGGCACTCGAGGCCGCATGCCTCGCCGACCAGCTGCCCGCCGGCACGCAGGGCGAGCGAGACCCCTCGCTCGACCACGCCACGATGATCCCCCTGCACTTCATCCAGCCCGCCTGCGCGGCCGCCGGCTTCAACCCGCAGGTTGTGCGCGTGGGCCTGAGCGGCCTCTCCCCCGCCGTGCATTACCGGCTGGGCATGCTCATCCAGCGGGTAGCCAGCGTCCTGCACCGGCGCGTGGTATTTGTGGCCTCGGGCGACCTCTCGCATAAGCTGCTGGCCGAGGGTCCCTATGGCTTTGCGCCTGAAGGCCCCGAGTTTGACGCGCGTACCTGCGATGACTTTGCTTCCGGCAACTTCCTCGACCTGCTGTGCATGGACCGCGGCTTTGCCGAGCGTGCTGCCGAATGCGGACTGCGCAGCTTCCAGATTATGGCTGGCGCCCTCGACCGCACCGAAGTGGCATGCGAGCTGCTCTCGCACGAGGGTCCCTTTGGCGTAGGCTACGGCATCGCCGCATTTGCACCCACCGGCGACGAAGGTGCATGCGAGGAGCGCGCCCTGCTCGAGCGCTACGAGCAGTGGCACGAAGACGACCTGCGCGCGCGTCGCGCGGCCGAAGACGAGCTGGTGTCGCTCGCCCGCTTAGCGCTCGAGACGTACGTGTACAGCGGCGGCATCCGCGTGCGCGTGGACGACCTGCCCGACGGTCGCACGCTCTCCCCCGAGCTACTGGAGCAACGCGCAGGCTGCTTCGTATCACTCAAGATAAACGGCGAACTGCGCGGCTGCATCGGCACCATCGTGCCCACGCAGGCGTCCCTTGCCGAGGAAATCTGCGCCAACGCCGTGAGTGCCGGCCGCAGCGACCCGCGCTTCCACCCGGTGGAAGTCGACGAGCTGTCCGAGCTGGTCTACGACGTGGATGTGCTGGGGAAGCCCGAGCCCGTGGCAAGCGAGGCCGAGCTCGACCCCAAGCGCTACGGCGTGATTGTGAGCACCGCAGATGGTCGCCGCGGGCTGCTGCTGCCCGACCTTGACGGCGTGGACACCGTGGACGAACAGGTGCGCATTGCCGCACAGAAGGGTCACATCGACCTCGTGGGCGACGACTATCGCCTGGAGCGCTTTGAGGTGGTGCGGCACGTGTAACGGCGGGCCGCGCGCCGCTGGTGGCCAACCATGGCAACAAGGGGGCTGGCATGAGATGCACAACCTGCCCGCACGGATGCGAGCTGACGGAGGGGTCGCTGGGACGCTGCCGGGCGCGCGGCCTGCGCGACGGCGCGGTGGTGCCCCTCTCGTACGGGCGCCTGACCTCGGTTGCGCTCGACCCGGTGGAAAAGAAGCCACTGGCGCACTGGAATCCGGGGTCGTACGTGCTCTCAGTGGGCTCGTACGGCTGCAACCTGCGCTGCCCGTTCTGCCAGAATCACACGATTGCGCAGGCAGGGACCACCGATGTGCGCTGGGAGTACGTGGCTCCCGACGAGCTGGTGGCGCTCACTCTTGAGACCCGCACACGCCACCCGCGCACCATCGGCATCGCCCACACCTACAACGAGCCCCTCGTGGCCTGGGAATATGTGCGCGACGTGGGCGTGCTGGCGCACGAGGCCGGCCTTGCCAACGTGCTGGTGAGTAATGGATGCGCAAACGCGCAGGTAGTGGACGAGCTTGCGCCGCTGGTTGACGCGGCCAACATCGACCTCAAGGGGTTTACGGACGAGTATTACCGCTGGTGCGGGGGCAACCTTGCATCGGTGAAGCATTGCATCGAGCGGTTGGCGGCCGAGCCTGGCTGCCACCTTGAGGTAACGTGCCTCGTGGTGCCGGGCCACAACGACTCGCCCGCCCACATGCGGGAACTTGCCACGTGGCTCGCTGGCGTTGACCCCGGGATTACGCTTCACGTGACGCGCTTCTTCCCGCGCTGGAAGATGGCGGACGCGGCTCCCACGCCGGTTCACGTGGTATACGAGCTGGCAGATGTGGCGCGCGAGGTACTCCCCCACGTGCTGACCGGCAACTGCTAACGGCCGTCCACAGCAAAAGAGTCATAGCAAAGGACAACCCCCTCATGGTTGCGGTTGCCATGAGGGGGTTGTCCTTTGTGATTGTTGCTGGTCGTTGGAACCTGCGCTCGGTTACCGGCAGCCGGAACCTGCGCTCTGCGCTACTTGTTCTTCTTCGAGAAGCCAATCAGCGCAGCAAGGGCGGCAAGGAAGCCAAAGAGCGCGTAGTTGGAGCCACCCAGCGGCTGGGGCTCGGCAGCCTCGGCGTCTTCGCCCTCGTCCTCGGCGGGAGCCTCCTCGTCGGCTGCAGCCTCCTCGCCCTCAGCCGCGGCCTCTTCCTCCGGCTCGGCGACGGGCTCGACCACGTCGGCAGCAGCAGCGTCGGCGTCAAAGGCCTCCATGTCGGCCGCGTAGGTGAGAGGCGTCGCCAGCGTGCCCTCGGCAGTCAGGTCGCTCGCGGCAAACGGCTCGTCGAAGTTGCCGGCATTCAGGTAGTCGCGCACCTCGCCCAGCAGCGTGTTGCAGCGGTCGTACACCTGACCAGATGCGTTGGCAAAGGCCTCGTTGGCCAGAGCGTTGCGCGCGGCACCCGCAGGCGTGGCCTGCATCTTGGCGTCCACCTGCTCCTGCTGCACAATGAGCTCCTTCTGCAGCGCGTCGAGGTAGGCGTGCACACCGCCGGCCACCTCGCTACGATGGTTGTACGACAGCGTGTTGAGGTCCATGAACAGGTACGCCAGCGCCTTGGAGCCGCTGTCCTGCATGGCCAGCTCCTCGTTCTCGGCAATCAGAGCGTCGTCGTAGATGCGCTCGCCGGTCTCCTCGTCGCGCGTGAACTCGTTCTCGTTGCCCACGTGTGCGGAGTCGAAGTCGGCGTAGGCGGGATACAGCTCGCCGTCGACCTGCGTCAGCAGCGCCGCATAAGCCGGCACGTACCCGCTGAACTCGCCGCGCGACATGGCCTGCCACTGAATAGTGGCAATCTCGGGATCAAGGTCGGCGCGGTTCTCAAAGATGTGGCACTCCACCGTGCGGTTGTTGCCGATGGCATAGAGCTTGTCGTTCTCGTTGGCATCGACATCGGTGCCCTCGCCACGGGCCGCCACCGAGCGCAGCATGTCGAACACGCCA
>ODAI011041182.1_pt1 | contig 13819 bp, 9 predicted proteins | sample 1539321 | NCBI WGS metagenome assembly ODAI01 (sample SAMN02144231, study PRJEB22623) | gut metagenome | biome: sheep rumen | host: Ovis aries | place: New Zealand
CGCGTGTCTATCCCTACGGAGAGGAATTCTGCCATGTGGTCGGATATTCCATTCTGGGCGGCAGCGGGCTAGAAGAATACATGAAATATGAACTGCTCCATTCGGATATTCCCTTTGAGAGCAAGCTTTCCTGTGACAGAGACGACCGGAAATATCCCGGCAACAATGTAAATACAACACTCAATGTCCAGATGCAGGATATCGTCTACTCCGAACTCGGCGATGACAGAGGTGCCGTGATCGTGACGGAACCTTCTACGGGAAAGATTCTCGCCATGGTCTCCAAACCGGACTATGATCCCAATGAAATAGCATCGATCTGGGAGTTCCTCAGGACAGATGAAAGCGGCAGCGCACAGCTCGTCAACCGTGCGACCCAGGGACTTTATCCCCCCGGATCCACATTCAAGATCGTGGACTCCATCGAGTTTCTGCAGGAGGATCCGTCCAATTTCAACACCTTTTCCTTCAACTGTGAAGACGGTATTTATGAGAACGGAGACGAAAGCATTCACTGCTTTGATTATGAGCACCACTATCAGCAGAACCTGGAGCAGGCATTTGCCCATTCCTGCAACAGTGCTTTCGCCAAGATCGTCACAGAGGATATTGACCTCTACCGCTTCCGACAGACGCTGAAGAGGCTGATGTTCGACCAGGATCTGCCCTATGATCTTCCTTACAGCGTGAGTCATTCACAGCTTTTAGAGGACGGAGACATCAGCACCCACAACCTGATGCAGGTTGCCATCGGACAGGGCAGGACGGAGGTCTCTCCCCTGCACATGAACATGATCACAATGGCTGTGGCCAACAAGGGCGTCCTGATGCGCCCCTACCTTGTCGATAATGTCTGCACTGCGGAAGGCCGGGAGCTGAAGAAATATACCGCAACAGCAGCGGGAACGCTTCTGGATGAGGAGACAGCATCCTATGTGCGCAGACTGATGCGCGGGGTCACCAGAGTGACTTATAATTCTGAGGACGGCAGCAGTGTATGGGGGACAGCCAGCGAGTTCGACGGCACACAGACCTACACGGCCTTCGGCAAGACCGGCACGGCTGAATTCGGAGAGGATGAAGACGAGGAAAATTCACACGCCTGGTTTACCGGATTTGCCGTCGACGCCGACAAGGGAGAGGACGGAGACCCCGATCTGTGCATCACTGTCCTGATCGAGAACGGCGGCGTGGGAAGCGACAGAGCGGTCCCGATCGCCAAGAGAATTCTGGACAGATGGTATGGTGAAGGCGGGAGCTGGTAATATACGGCGCAGAATTACGCAGCCTGACATGTACACGCCCTTTGAGAGGGCGTGTACTGTATTAAATACTGTAACAACTGTAATGAAGCTGTAATGAATCGTCTAAAAAAGATTGAAAAGATTCTTGCACGAGTAACAAGTGTGTGCTAAAATTCTTCTGTTTGACGTTGAATCGAAGCAAGCTGCTGTGCCGGAATTGAAAAGCGAGCCGGCCTTTTGCAGAGAAAGGATATAAGAGGAATGGGTATTGTACGTATTTTACTGACGATCATTATGATTATCATCAGTGTCATCATGACCATTGTGATCCTGATGCAGGAAGGCAAGTCACAGGGACTGGGCGCGATCGCGGGCTCCAACAGTGACACCTACTGGGGCAGGAATAAGGGCAGAACGATGGAGGGATTTCTGGTCAAGTTCACAACAGGTCTTGTTATTGTCTTTTTCGTACTGGCAATCCTGCTCAACATGCATCTTTTCTGATTCCCTGTGCCTGTATCGCAGACCGGCTGATGCAGTTGTTTTGTAAAAAGGTGTTTCGCGCGCAGGTTCTGCGCAGAACATGAGGATTCCGGATTTCCGGATTCAGGGATCTTCAGGGATCATCCGGCGCGCAAGACTCGCGAGCGAGTCTTGAATTTGACAGGCATGTTTTGACGGAGAAAAGAGAGTAACATGTATACTCCACAGTCCGCTGACGGACTGCGAACTGATGGCGGCACCCTCACGGGTGCCGTTTACGTTAAACGAAACTTTTGCGGGGCGGATTATTTTGCGGCGCAAAAGTTATCTTTATTAATAAAATGACCGGGTTCTGCCCGGAGGAGGCGTGAGAATGGCAGACCACAAGCCTTACAAACTGGTAGCCAACAACAAGAAGGCCTATCACGACTATTTTATAGAAGAAAAATATGAGTGCGGCATTGAACTGTTCGGGACAGAAGTGAAATCGATCCGGATGGGAAAATGCAGTATCAAGGAAGCCTATGTTGCCATTTCCGGAGGACAGGCCTATATCGAGGGGATGAATATCAGTCCCTACGAAAAGGGCAATATTTTCAACCGCGAACCGCTCAGAAGGCGCCGCCTGCTTCTGCACAAGAGCGAGATCCTGCGTCTGCAGGGACAGGTACAGACCAAGGGCTATACGATCATGCCCCTTCAGGTCTATTTTAAAAAAGGCCTGGTCAAGATCGAGATCGGACTTGCCCGGGGCAAAAAGCTCTATGATAAGCGCGATGATCTGCGCAAGAAAGCGATCAGGCGTGAGACGGAGAGGGAGTACCGCGAGCAGCTCAAGCTGTGATCTGCAGTGATCCCCGCCTGCAGATTCAAGGACCCATAAGATAAAAAAAAGACCGGCGTTTTCTGTTTTCAGAAGACGCCGGCCAAAAGAGCAGGTGGCGGGAATCGAACCCGTCTCCCCAGCTTGGGAAGCTGGTATTCTACCGATGAACTACACCTGCAAAGGGATTGTGCTGAGCACAAACTGTATTATAGCAGAAATACACGACATTGCAAGTGAAAAAGAGTATATTGAAATTTTTTAAGAAAAGGAAATAAGATGCCGAATGATAAAGACGTCCGGGAAAAAGAGAACGTCAGGAAGAAGAAAAGAAGAAAAAAACGCACACGCCCGCGTTCACAGACAAAGATCTTCGCCGGTATTGCGGTATTGACCGCCACTATATCCGCCCTCCTGTTTTTCAGTGAGTTCTGGGCTTTCACGACCTGGGCCGGACTGAAAATGGACGAGATCCTCTACCATCTGCGCGCTCCCCTTGAAGGCACGGGAGGCGGTATGATGGAAAAATATGCGTCCAGGTGTATCCTGCCCTCTGTGCTGATCATGCTCAGCATCTTTGCCATGATCGTGCATACGCGGCATGCCCCCAAGGCGCGCGGCAAATTTGTCAAACAGACGACCATCGGAGCGTCGATCGCTCTTGTCATCACTCTGACAGTGGGCGTGATCAAGCTGGATGTCATCAAGTTCCTGCAGGATCAGATGGAGGATTCCACATTTATCGAGGACAATTATGTAGACCCCAAAAAGACGGCGATCACATTCCCGGAAAAGAAGAGGAACCTCATTTATATCTACCTTGAATCCATGGAAATGACCTATACGGATGAAAAGGACGGAGGTGCATTTGCGCAGGACGTGATTCCCGAGCTGACACAGCTTTCCATGGAAGGGGACAATTTCAGCGGGGACAGCGGCCTTCTGAACGGCGGTCATGTCATGCCCGGATCCACCTATACCATGGCGGGTATTTTTTCACAGTCCGCAGGTCTTCCCCTCAAAATGGACCTGGGTGAAGAGTTTACCGATGCGCGCGGCTCTTTCAACAAGATGAATACGCAGGATTCCTTTTTCTCCGGGGTGACCACACTGGGAGACATCCTGGACGGCGAAGGATACAATCAGGCTTTCATGCTGGGTTCCGACGCGACTTTCGGCGGACGCAGGCTCTACTGGACCGAGCACGGTGAGTATGAGATCTGTGACTACAAGTGGGCCATTGAGAAGGGCCTGATCCCTTCGGACTACTATGTGTTCTGGGGATATGAGGATGAAAAGCTCTTTTCCTATGCCAAGCAGAAGGTTCTGGAGCTTGCCGGTCAGGAGGAGCCTTTCAACTTCTCCATGCTGACTGTGGATACCCATTTTGAGGACGGTTTCCGCTGCGAGCTCTGCAGGGATGATTTTGAGGGCAACCAGTACGCAAATGCCTTTGCCTGTTCCAGCCGTCAGGTGAGTGAGTTCGTAAGATGGATCCAGGAACAGGATTTCTATGACAATACCACGATCGTCCTGAACGGCGACCATCTGACCATGGACAGCGATTTCTGTATCGATGTCCCGGCTTCCTATGACCGCCGCACCTACACGGCCTATATAAATGCGGCCTGTGAACCCGCGGATCCTTCCAGGAAACGCGAATACACGACCCTGGATAACATGCCGACCACACTGGCGGCCATGGGGGTCACCATCGAGGGTGACCGTCTCGGACTGGGGACCAACCTCTACGGTAAGACGGACACTCTCTTTGAGACCTACGGAATGGATGAGTTTTCCGACCTTCTGAGCAAAAAGAGTACCTTTATGCAGAAACTTGCGGACATCGACATTTATGACGAGGACCTTCTGCGCGCTCAGGGCCTGGCGCCGTCAGCAGCGATCACGATCACCGATATCGATGAGGAAAAGGGGAGCCTTTCTCTCTCGGTCTCGGATTTCAAAAATGTCTATGAGAAGATCCAGAATGTCGAGGTGGAAGCCTGGGACAATGATGATCCGGATGACGTGATCCGCCTGGAACTGAAGAAGGAAAAAAAGAATCTTTACAGCGGCGTCCTGCCGGGATATGTACTTGCGGCAGCACCTCCGGACCAGGAAGCCGGGGAGGAGAAAGCAGAGGAGGACGCGGAAGAGCATAAGGAGATCCGGGAAAACGGAGCAGAATACGCCGAGGAGAGCGAAGATGCCATCCCCGGAGGACAAGAAGCGGACAAGGATGCAAAGGACCTTCCGGAGGGACTCAATCTGAAATCCTGCAACATCTATGTTTATGTGAACGGAAAGTCCGGAAGACGTTATGAGGTCGGCCGTGTTACGGGCGATATGACGCTGCGGACAGGAGATATCTATGAATATCTGGATCTCCTCAGGCAGAATCCCCAGTACAGTATTTTCCTTACCATCCGGGATGACGGGACCAGAGAGATCAATACGGAGCTCCAGAACCAGCTGACTGATCTGGGACTGGATGAGATCCTGCCCGGGCACTACCGCTGGAGTTATTACGCGATCCTGATCCCGGGACAAAAAAAGCGCGAAAAGATCAGTGAAAAGGAACTGAGCTGTACCGGAACACTACCGGACGGCGCCCCTTATTCCGTGATCAGCCAGGGAGGCCTTTCCGGAGCCGGCGGCGGCGCGGGAAGATACCTGACCTGCTCGGTGAAGATCAATAATATTGAGTATGCTGTACAGCGGATCGGACTGAATTTTGTCATTTACGACAATGAGCACTCCGTGGTTGCGGACAGCGTCGAATTCAACACCTATGACGGGCTGGGAGCCCGCAGAAAAGAGCCGTCCCTTCAGACAGCCCAGTAACCGAAAGCGGAGACAGGGGACGGTTCTGCGTCTCCTTTTTCCTTGGGGAAAAGGAGACACAGAACCGTCCCCTGTCTCTTTCCCTGTCTCTTTCTGTCTCTTTTTGCACACAGAATTCTTCGATTTTTGACGCTTTTTGTGACTCAAACGGCATCTAAATGACTCGAATGGAATGCATTCGGGTAAAAACGAGTATATAATAGTATCGGCTGATTAGTTATTATCAATATATTATATTGTGCATTATAGTGCATGAAATACCTGTTCACAGACCGGACAGGGCAGGCTGATCAGCACATGGTCAGGAAGTTGGTTCTTTTTTACTACATTGGAGGAGCGACCATGGCAGTAATCTCTGAAAAGCGAAGAGATGTCCTGTATGTCAAGATGCTTGGCGGGTTTTCCATGAGTTATAATGGGAAAACAATTGCAGGTTCTTCGAAATCTTCTATTTCGCAGAATAACGCTCTGCTGCAGATTCTGATCCATTCACGCGACAAAGGTGTGACAAGGGACCGCCTCGAGGAACTTCTCTTCGGAGACCGTGAGGTCGACAACGCCCATCACTCTTTGCGGAGTGTTATTTATAATGCAAAGAAATATCTCGAGAAGGCCGGACTTCCCAAGGTCAACTACATAATCTCCGAAAAGGACGCATTTTACTGGACCAGGGAAATTGAGGTCGAAGAGGATGCCTATGAATTTGAGAGGCTCTATAATGAGGCCGGCATGGAGACAGATCCCGCCAGGCAGCTGGAGTGCTATCTGAAGGCAAGTTATGAATACGGCGGCGAATTCCTTCCCATGCAGACCAACAATGTGTGGGCGGTGCGGGAATCCATGCGCTACGGACAGATCTTTACCAAGTGTGTCGAAAAAGCCAGCATCCTCCTGCGGGAGAGACAGGACTATGAACGGATGAAGGAGCTGGGGCAGTATGCTTCTGTGATCGCACCCCTTGCGGACTGGGAATCTCTGACCATGGAGGCACTCGTCCAGATGCGCAGGTATAATGACGCGATCCAGCTCTATGAACAGACGGTCAATTATTACCTGGAAGAGCTGGGGATCCACCCCTCAGGAAAGATCGTCGAGTGGTTCGAGCATATCGGAAAGGGCATCACACACCAGCACACACTGCTCGAAGAAATCCAGAATGAACTCGACGGCGGAGACAGTGAGCAGGGCGGCGGATACCTGTGCATTTATCCTGTTTTTCAGGGCATCTACAGATCCAACAGACGCCTGAGCGACAGAATGGGCACTTCCTCTTACCTCATGCTCTGCACCATCCTCGACGGCAAGGGAAATCCCATGAAGGAAGGAACCGTTCTGGACAGACTCAGCGAGCGGCTGATCGAGAGCGCATGTGCCAGTGTGCGCCGCGGCGACACGATCTGTTCCTATGGAAAGGGTCAATGTCTGATCCTGCTGGTCAATACGACGCGGGAGGACTGCGGCATCGTTCAGCAGAGGATCAACAAGAATTTTATAGTCGGCCGTCAGCGGATCAGTATCAAGTACGATGTCAGCAGTGTGAATCCGGGTGAAAAATCTGCATATCGCAAGAGCAGCTGATTGATAACGGTTTTGCAGGTTTCTTTTCGGGAGGCTACAAATTATGCGGGCTGCAATCATTGATGACCGTGCGGAAGACCGGGCAATGCTCCACAGGGAGCTGGATACGATTCTCCGTGAGCGCGGATACAGCGTCGAAGGAATAGACCTTTTCTCGGGGGGAGAGGAATTTCTGGCCCTGTTCAGAGGGGGCAGATACGACCTTGTCTTTCTCGATATTTATATGGAAGGCATCAATGGGATCCAGACTGCCAGGGAGATCCGCAGGACAGACAAGAATGTGCGGCTGATCTTTGTGACGACCAGCAATGACTTTGCTGCGGAAAGCTATGAGCTCCGCGCGGACTACTACCTGCTCAAACCCTTTGTCCACGCCGATATCATCAAGGCACTGGCTGTGATCGATCTGGCAGACTATGAGAAACAGAGGACCGTTGCCCTGCCGGACGGCAGCACATGTCTCCTTCATGATATTGTTTTTTCGGAGTATTATAATCACAAGATCATCCTTCATCTGAAGGGCGGGCAGACCAGGAATCTCAGAGCCAGCCAGGCGGCAATGGAGTCGATCCTCTGCTCCAATGGATTTTTTATGGCCTGTACCAAGGGCATCATTGTGAACTTCGAATATGTAAAGAGGATCGAGGACGGGACAGTTTTTCTGGAGGGGAACAATCAGGTCCCTGTCAGCCGCAGGCGCGTGGCGGACATACGGAAGGCGCACGCGGCCTATCTTTTCGGCCAGGTCAGAAAGTGATCTGCCCATTAAGCCTGTTTTTCACTCCCGCATGCTGCGGAAGATATGGATTATTAGTTACAGTACAGACCCACCTGAAAGGCGAGGTGTTTTGCGCGCTTTTTGCGCAAAACCCGAGTTGAACGGCGCGCGGCGCGCGTAAAGCGCAGACAATGCGAAGCTTTGTTGGAATCGCCGCGCGCAGCGTTACATGTTCACGCCATTCGAGGGGGCGTGAACAGTAACGATTATTAAGAACTGTATGCTGCACCCGCCGGGCTGCGGCAGACAGTTTTTTTTACTCGAGGGACGTGAACAGTAAGGGGCGCCCTGCATTCTTGAATATTATCCTCTTTCCCTGTATACTGAAAAAACATGCCGGAGCATTATCCGGGCGCCGCGTTTTTCAGGCGGGGCAGTGACGTTTGAACACTTTGGTGAGACAGGCTTGTTGAAAACGCCTTTTGACGCTGCCTTTTGATATGTATATCATCAGATTTACATCATCAGATAGAGGGCACAGTTGTTTCTACAGCTTTCACGGGGGAGATTATGCGGTCTTTCAGTTTCATAGAAGTATTTGCTTACAATCTGTTAAGGGCATTTCCGCTTATGATGCTGGCATTTTATCCCTTCTATGAAAAAAAACGTTTTTCTTTCCCGGTCACGGTCCTGATCTACAATCTGATCATAGCACTTTGGCTGGTGATCAGCATAATTAATGCCTATTTCAACGGGTCGAGAATCAGGATGGGAGTCCTGGAGGCAATCTGCATTATCCTGATCGCGATCCTGTACGCATCGGCATTTAAAACACATCCCGGCAAAATGCTTTTTTTCTGTTTTATGCTGTTCAATGTCGGATACATGGTCACAATGGTCTCCAAGTTTCTGGAGGGATTTCTGTTCCCTGACCTGGTACTGGACGGATATCGCTGGAGTGCTTCAGTGTGTCTGGCTGTCACAACACCGTTTATCCTGATACCCGTGTTCTGCTTTTTCAAATGGGAGAAGCAGATGATCGAGGAGATTTCCGAACCGGCCTATGTGTGGCAGTACTGCTGGCTGGTCCCGGTGACCTTCTATCTGATCTGGTCCCATGAATTCTACGGGGAGGGGGATCCGATCCGCTGGTCACTGCATGTCAATCATATCGGTTATATTCTCATTATCAACTTCGGCGCATTTATGGTCTATTACCTGATCCTGCGTATGATCAAGGACAATGCGGATTACATGAAACTGAGAGAAGAAAACCACTTCCTGTCCGTAGAACTGATGCAGTATGACGGCCTGAATCAGAGGATCGCACTTGCCAGGCAGGGGCGGCACGATCTGCGCCATCATATTCTCACTATGGAGAACCTGCTGAATTCAGGGGATGTCGAGGCCCTTCGGAGCTACATCACTGAAGTCGGGGATAAATACGAATTGGAGGGCTCGCTGACTTTCTGCAGCAACAGGACAGTCAACGGCATCCTGACCTATTTTGCCGGGATCGCAAATCAGAACAATATTGAATTCAGCGTGAACATCGGAATTCCCGAGGATATTCCGGTAGCCAAGACGGACCTGAGCATTCTTTTCGGCAACCTCCTGGAAAATGCCATCGAGGCATGCCAGAGACTGAATTCGGGCCCCGGAAAGATCGTTGTGAGGGGGCAGGTAACCGGAAATACGCTCACCCTTGCCGTCGACAACACCTATGAGACCATTCCCGAAAAGGACATCCGGGGACGTTTCCGTTCCATGAAACATTCCGGGGCCGGCATCGGGACAGAGTCTGTCAAAAATATTGTGTCCCGTTACAACGGCGTGATCCAGTTTGAGACAAGAGGAGACCTGTTCTGTGTTTCCGCTATGCTGTATCTGCAGGAGTCAGATCAGAGCGTATTGGTGAAGGGATGAATCAGTAAATGATAACGATAAATAAACGGACGGTAAAAGCGGCTGTTCTGCTGATATCGATCCTTACTGCGCTTGCACTCGGGGGCTGTGTGAAAAAGTACTCCCGCAGCGACATCAGATCCTACGCGCAGAAACTCACAGGACGCAGCAATCTGACGGTCTCGGAAAACTATGAGGAGGTTCAGGAGGACGAAGAAGGTTATCTGGATCACCTTTGGACCGTGTACGACGAGGACAGCCGGATCACATTCCATGTTCTCGATGACTATTATTGGGCCCTGGAAGATGTTCATAACCGGCTCCTGAATGACTACAGCAGCGCTGTTTTTCTTGCCCTGCTCAATGAGGGGAAGATTCCCCAGGAAAACAGCCTGTCCCTGAAAAAGACGGAAAGCTCCGGGCTGGTAAATGCGGAACTGACCTGCAGCTTCACGGATCTGGACGGCCTGAAGGGCTGTTACGAAGATCTGATCAGCGTGCGGAATGCGCTTGACCGGGCCGGATATGAGGATGTCAGTATCCCCTATACGGTAAAATACTCGAATCCGCTCCGCCGGGCCATTGATTATGAGGTTGATGAGGGAGATACAAGCGGGGAGCTCGGCAGACTTGATGAGCATGTTTTTGAGACTATGCGCACAAATTATCTTCGCTGTGCTCTCGATTACCGCTTTGAAGAAGCCCTGAATGAATTCAGCAGTGAAGAGATTCATGACCTCGTGCACTCGAGATCTTCTGTACGGATCTACAGGACTGCCGGCCAGGCCTCCGGCGGCGGAGGTACTCAGGAGTCAGACTGGAAGCCTTCGCAGGACGATTATTATGAGGGCGTGATCGGCAGTCCCAAGTTTGTCGGCATCAGTTTCGGTACGCTCTACGCCCTTCTGAAAACGGAAGGATACCTGCCCCAGGGGAATGCCTGGCATTTTTCTGTCGTGGCAGCGGACGGGACACTGCTGGAATTTTCTTATGACTTTAATGACCTGTCCGGCTTTAATGACGCCCAGGGAAAACTCCAGAAGGGATATTACTATATCAGCGATGGCAAAAAGGTGCGCATGAGTACCTATTACGACAACCATTTCGAAGCATCAGAAATAGAAAAACTCACCGGCCTTCATGTCGCGGAGGACCGCCCGCGCCTGTCACAGCAGACTGAATAATGGACCAGGCGCCAATCTGAAAACCGGCCTGATCAGACTTATCATTTGTTACAGTTCACGGACCCAGGGAGGGAAAGTGAACTGTGTTTTCTTTTTCCTTTTTCCTTCCGGTCCCATCAGGCGTCCATGGTTATATTTTCTTGACATCATAAAGGGGCGTTGTATAATATTCGGGAACGAACAATACGGGTACGAAGATTATCCGTCCGAAATCGTATTATCAGGAAAGGCCATTCATGAGCGAAAGTATTAACCTTATGATCCTGGACAGGTTCAGGCATGTTGAGAGGATGCTGCGGGTGGCGGCGCCCCCTTGTGAAGACAGGTCGGGCAGTCCGCGGTCCGCTGACACTGAAAAGAACAGCAGACAGTCTTCGCAGAATGACAAGATATGTACTGCCCAGGGAGTACTCAAAAGAGATGCCGTGCTCCCTTTTCTGCTGTGCAATAAGCGGGGGATGAAGCAGAAGGAGATCGCGGATGAAATACGTGTGAGTCCTTCCACTCTCTCCGAGATGATCAACCGGCTTGTGGAAGACGGCTATGTGGAGAGAAAAGCCGACGAAGATGACCGCAGGGCAAAGACTCTTTTTCTCACAGAGGAGGGAAAGAAGCGGGCTGAGTACATGCTTACGCAGATCACTCTGGTGGTCGACAGGCTTTTTGTAAATCTGGACAAAGACGAAAAATGCCAGCTGATCCGCCTTCTGGACAAGCTGGTCGGCAATGATTCGAATGCTGCTGATGAAGGAGATAATGTATGAGGACCAGGAACAGGCGTATAGCCGCCGCCATGGCGGCACTGCTGATCGCGGCAGCATCTTTTGCCGGCTGCAGCAAAAAGACAGAAGAGACAAAGGTGCAGCTGACCCGCGTCGAGACGCAGACGGCTGCCCGCGGAACCCTGGAGATCACCGGGACCTATATCGGGACTGTGGCGCCCCACAATTCCGTGAATGTAACTCCGCTGGTGGCGGGAACTGTCAAGAAGGTGAACGTCAAAGTCGGAGACAAGGTCAAAGCCGGTGATGTTCTCTGCCAGTTTGACGACAAGGCTGCACAGCTGCAGCTGCAGAGCGCCCAGGATGCCGTCAACAGTGCCAGGGCGGGAAAAGAGGCGGCAGAGGATCAGATCCATGCCGCAAAGAAGCAGGCGGAAGCTTCGATCACATCCATGGAAGGTCAGCTGGAAACACTCTATGCCCAGAAAGAGGCATCCGAAGAGCAGCTGGAGCAGCTGGAGGATTCCCTTGAAGATCTGCAGAAAGCAATGGATGCTGCCCAGGAAGGCTATGCCGCCGCAAAGAAGATCTATGACAGCGCAAATGCTCTCTATATTCAGTACCAGGCATTTCTTTCCGCCAATCCGGACTGTGCGACGACCGCGGGTCTGATGGCGGCATCTGTGCCCATCCCGCCCACTGTCCCGGCAAAAATCGAAATGCCTGCCCCGGACAATGCCCTGGGAGGCGCCACATCCGAGCCTGAGACAAAGGATTCCGGGACAGATAAGGCGGCAGAGACTGCCCAGGCGGATCAGGCAGCTGTGGAGAAACAGCAGGCTGCCGCCCTGCTTGTGGCGGCCCTGAATGAGATCCCTCTGACGGTGGAATATCTGACAGAGGCAGGCTTGAATACCCTGAAGGACCAGGCCGAACAGGCCCAGTCTGCCAGCGCAGCGGCTTCTTCAGGTTATGCCCAGGCTAACGCCTCCATCACTCAGCTCAAGAACGCGATTGCCCAGCTGGAAGCCCAGATCCAGGCGCTCGAGGACAATATTGACGCTGCAGAGGACGCCAAGGATGCTGCCGGCGGCACAGACGCATATGACGCCCAGATCAAGGCTGCCCAGACAGGTGTTGAATCCGCCCAGTATCAGAAAGACCTCTATACGGTGACCGCCCCCATCGACGGTGTTATTGAATCGGTAAATGTCACTGCAAACGAGATCTCCGCGCAGGGATATCCCGCCTTTACCATTTCGGATAAAGAGGCCATGGAAGTTTCCTTCTACGTCCCCGAGGAAGTCCGTGATTACCTCAGACCTGGTGATCAGATCCATGTGGAAACTCCGTCCGGTGATGTGAAAGGGCGTATCAGCCTGATCGGGACTGCAGTGGATCCCCAGAAGGGACTCTTCAAGGTCACTGCAGAGATCACGACGGTCACGGACAAGAGCCTTTTGTCCAATACAAGTGTGAGCCTTTCTCTGGTGACGAACTCTGTCAAAGACCAGATTCTGATCCCTTTTGACGCTGTCTATTACGACAATGACCAGGCCTATGTCTTTGTGGCGGAAAAGGGGACAGAAGGTGACAGGGCGGTCCGCAGGGATGTCACTGCCGGCGCCTACAACAATGAGATGATCGCCATCCTTGAAGGCCTGTCTGACGGCGACCAGGTCATCACTACATGGGGAGCCGGTCTCAAAGACGGCGCTCCCATCGAGATCATACACCCGCAGACAGATAACCAGTCTTAAACCACTGACGCCATGATGCGGCTGACGGGGAAAGGAATCTTTATAAATGAACCTGACTAAACTGGTCTTAAGGCGCCCGGTTTCCACGGCGCTGATCGTCCTCGGCATATTTGTGTTCGGTATTTTTTCCATACCGGGCTTCGACATGGAGCTGATCCCCGATATCGATCTGCCCATGTACCTGATCTACACTGTCTATCCCGGCGCGAGCCCGACGAGCATTGATGAGCTGGTCACGAGTAAGATCGAGGATTCCGCGGAGACGCTCAGCGGTGTCGACAGTGTAATATCCTACTCTTATAACAATTACAGCATGGTCGGCCTCACCTATGACTATGACCAGAACATGAACGACGCCTATACCTCGCTGTCGGCGGCTCTGGATGTGCTCAATCTTCCGGACGACTGCCAGGATCCGGTCATCATAGAGATGGATGTCAACCAGGTGCCCACTGTTATGATCTCCGCGACGGCAAACGGCTCCTCGGATATGATGGCCTATATCGACGAGACAGTTGTCCCGGCGCTGGAGAGCGTCAGCAATGTCGCCCGGGTCGA